>OCHH01000929.1_pt1 | contig 12216 bp, 10 predicted proteins | sample 1538781 | NCBI WGS metagenome assembly OCHH01 (sample SAMN04571726, study PRJEB22368) | human gut metagenome | biome: human gut; material: stool | host: Homo sapiens | place: Luxembourg | collected 2012-12-05
TGTTCCCGGTGGACGTGAACCGCGCCCCCTTTGAGATGCTGCTGCGGGTGCCGGGCATCGGCCCCAAGAGCGCCCGGCGCATCTGGCACGCCCGCAAACAGGCCGCGCTGGGGCTGGACGAGCTCAAGCGGATGGGCGTGGTGCTCAAGCGGGCACAGTATTTCATCACCTGCCGGGGCTTTGCGGGGGCGCACCCGGGCCGCGGCAGCGCCGGGCGGGAGCGCATCACCCGGGCGCTTATCGACCCCAACGTATTCAGCGGCGGGGTGGAGCAGCTGAGCATGTTCAGCCCGCCCGCCGTGGATCGGCTGGTGGAGCAGGGCGTGCCGCCCCGCACAGCCCAGAAAATGGTGCGGGAGGAGGCAGTGCAATGTCTGGCCAGAGCCCTGTAAGCCCTGCCCGGAAGCTCCACGATGCCGACGTGGTCTACCTCTATGATGGCAGCTTCGAGGGCTTCCTCTGCTGTGTGTTTGAGAGCTTTGCCCAGCATGAGCTGCCCTTCGCGGTCTGGACCCCGGAGCGGGAGACGGCTACCCTCTACCCTGTGAAGGAGATCCCCACTGACCGCGCAACGGCCCGGCGGGTCTTTGCCAGCTTCCGCGCCAAGCTGGGCGAAGAGACGGAATCCCTCGTCACCCGGGATTTTCTCTCGGGCTGGGAGGATAAGGAGCTGCGGCTCATCCGGTTTCTGCATCTGGCCTTTGCGCTGGGGTCAGGCACCGTCAAGCGGCGGGGCCACCCGGAGGTGGCTCCGCTCTACCAGATGAAGCAGAGCCTGGACTGGGAAGTGGACAAGTTTCAGGGCTTTGTCCGCTTTCAGGAGCACGATGGGATGCTGGGTGCAGTCATCCACCCCAAAAACTATATTCTGCCCCTCCTGCGCGGGCATTTCTGCGCCCGCTTCCCGGAGGAGAACTTCCTGATCTATGATGTCGTCCATCAGGCGGTGCTGCTGTACCAGAACCACAAGGCTCAGCTGCTGGAGCTGGCCGAACCCCTCACCCTGCCCCCACCTGATGAAAAGGAGCAGCAGTTTCAGAACCTGTGGAAGCAGTTTTATAAAACATTGGAAATCAGGGCCCGCCACAACGAAAAGGGCCGTATGACCCACTGCCCCAAGCGATTCTGGGCGGATATGACCGAGATGAAAGAGGAATTGGAATGAAAATGGAAACAAAGACCGGACGCTGGAAATATGCTGCCATCGTGCTGATTGCGGCCCTGCTGATAGGGCTGCTCTGGAACCATGTAAAAAACGGGCCGAAGGGCGAAATCTATCTTTACGGAGAAACGCACAGCACGCAGAGCATTCTCGACAAGGAACTTTCCATCTGGGGCGAGTATTACGAAAAAGGAATGCGGGATCTGTTTGTGGAATTCCCGTATACGGATGCACAATTTCTGAACCTGTGGATGCAGGCCGATGATGATGAATTGCTGGATCTGCAGTTCAAGGACTGGGAAGGTACAGCAGGCGGCACCGAGGTCGAGAAGAATTTTCTGAAACAGATCAAGGAGCAGTATCCTGAGACCGTGTTCCACGGCACCGACGTGGGCCATACCTGGGAAAGCACCGGGCCGCGGTATCTGGCCTATCTGGAAGCCAATGGGCAGAAGGACAGCGAAGAGTACCGGCGTGCGCAGGAAAACATGGAACAGGGCAAACGGTACTATGAGATCAAGGCGACGGATGAAGCGTCTTCGGTTCGATACCGGGAGGACCGGATGGTGGAGAACTTCCGGCGCAGTTATCAGGAGCTGGAAGCGGTACGCCGCACCGATATCATGGGTATCTATGGAAGTACACATATTGTGGAGTCGGAGTATCGGAACTCGGACTTTCGCATGGCAAAACAGTTGAGCGAGAACTATGGGGAACATCTCCATACCAAAGATCTGACGCAGGAACCGGAACGGATCGACACGCTGGAAGTCAACGGAAAGACCTACACAGCCTCCTATTTCGGCGAGCAGGATATTTCGATGGTAAAGGGCTACAAGATCCGAAAGTTCTGGCGGTTGGAAGACGCATACGAGGACTTCAAGGAGCTGCCGACACCCCGTGAGATTCTGCCAGCCGACAACTACCCTGTAAAAATCCAGGCTGGGCAGGTGTTTGCTGTGGAGTACCTGATGTCCGACGGCTCGACCGAGTGGAAGTATTATATCTCGAACGGCACAGTACAGAATGGCCAACTCATCACAAAGCGGATGAAGATGGAATAAGCAGGCTCCCGGCCCCGGAACTTTGCCAAATTTACAAAAAGGTTGCATCTGCGTGGTTGAAACCCGCAAAACCTATGGTATACTATAAGAGATATCCGGGCAGGAATTTCTGCCCCCCACACCCCCGCTGCGGGGTCAACACAAAAGGAGTATTGTAGCGTTATGGTTCGCATTACTATGGAAGACGGCGGCATCATCGACATTGAGCTGAATGAGGAAGTCGCCCCCATCACCTGTGAGAATTTCAAGAAGCTGGTCAGCGAGGGCTTCTATAACGGCCTGACCTTCCACCGTGTCATCCCCGGTTTTATGATCCAGGGCGGCTGCCCGCTGGGCAACGGCACCGGCGGCCCGGGCTGGAACATCAAGGGCGAGTTCGCTGCAAACGGTGTGAACAACCCCATCAAGCACACCCGCGGCGTGATCAGCATGGCCCGCAGCATGAACCCAAACAGCGCCGGCAGCCAGTTCTTCATCATGCACAAGGACGCTCCCCATCTGGACGGCCAGTATGCCGCTTTCGGCAAGGTGGTTTCCGGCATGGATGTTGTGGACAAGATCGCTTCCGTCCGCACCGACTGGAACGATAAGCCCACCACCCCCGTCAAGATGAAGACCGTTGAGCTCATCGAGGGCTGATCTTCTGCGCTTCTGTCCCGCCTGCCCGTGAAGTGCCCCGTCAAGCAGACAGAAAAAATAATATAAGATTTTTGTTCGCCGTTTCCACAAGGGAACGGCGAATTTTTTGTGCAAATCGGCGTTAGGACGCTCGATTCATGGCACGGACGTGAGCTTGCAGCGTCCAACACGGGACATTTTTTTTTTTTTGATATTTTACTTCCGCTGTATCGTGATTGTTCTTGCCTGACATGAAAATACCCCCAGAGTACGCAGAGTTTTCTTTTTACTCTGTCTACTCTAGGGGCAGCATATCATGTTGAGGATACAGACCGGGGGCTTTCCATCTATGCGTCAGAAAGAGATGAGAGGCTTACTTTTTTTCGCCCTTGGGCAGCAGACCGGCGCGCTCCAGAGCCGGGCGCAGGGCCAGATACAGGATGACTACGCAGATGGTGGAGGCTACGCTGTTGACAAAGGTGACACCACCGGCGATCTTGGACAGGGCCTGTGCCACGGTGTACTCCTGGCCAAAGATGTAAATGTTGCGGAAATAGCCCAGGAACGGGTCGGTGATGACGTTCAGCAGCAGGCCGGAGCCGCCTGCCACGATGACCTTGAGCAGGTAGCCCTTGCTGTGGCGGTCGAGATCGCGCAGCTTGAACACCTTGTGGGCTACGGCACCGCAGGTGATGCCGATGATGAACTTCAGCACAAAGGTGGTCACGGCATAGCCCGGGTCACCGGCCAGGATATCGGCCAGAGCCAGACCGATCGCACCGGCCAGGCCGCCGGAAACGCCGTCCAGCAGCAGGGCGGTCAGGGCGGTGAAGGTGTTGCCCAGATGGAACGAGGAGCCGCCGTAGAACGGCACACGGAAGAACAGGTATGCCACCAGGCTCAGCGCGGCCATAACGCCGGTCAGGGCCAGCTCCTTGGTGGTAAAGGTGCGCTTGTACAGCACACTGCCGAACAGGATGACAACGATCACCACGGCCAGCAGCAGCCACATTGCAGTTGTAGACATGATTTTTCCCTCCGATTTTTTTCGGGGCGAACCCCCTCCATCCTGTTTCGCAGGATCGTTCGCCCGTTTCAAAGCCACTTACCCATAAAACTACTTGACATTTGGGTGTGTGGTTGGTATGCTCCTATTATACGCAAAACTGGCACCATGAAAATACCCAGAATAAAGTTTTTTTATGGGGTCAGTTTGGCAAAGCATCCAAAAAGGGGAGAGGTCTTATGTTTCATCTGACAACTGCACTGGATGCCGCCAGCGGGGTGCCGCTGTACGAGCAGCTCTATGAGAGCCTTGCCGCCGAGATGCGCAGCGGGGCCATTCCGGCGGGCACCCGGATGCCCGGCAAGCGGCGGCTGGCGGCAGAGCTGTCGGTGTCTGTCAACACGGTGGACGCGGCATATCAGATCCTGGCGACCGAGGGCTACATGGAGCCGCGGGAGCGCAGCGGCTTTTATGTGCAGGAATATCTTGCCCTGCCCACCCGGCCCGAGGAAGTGCCGCCCCCGGTATCTGCCGCTCCGCCGGAAGCAGCTGAGCCACCCGTCCGGTTCGATCTGTCCACCCGGGGCGTGGACCCGGGGCTGTTCCCGTTCCGCACCTGGGCCCGGCTGCAGAAAGAGCTGCTCTATTCCTCACCCCAGCTGCTGACCCATGGCGATGCGCAGGGGGACGTGGAGCTGCGGCAGGCGCTGGCGGACTATCTGGAGGAATACCGGGGCGTGCGGTGCACCGCCGAGCAGGTGGTGGTGGGTGCCGGTATGGAGTATCTGCTGAGCCTGCTGGCCCCGCTCCTGCCCGGCAAAACGGCGGTGGAGAATCCCGGCTACCAGCGCGCGAAGCAGGTGCTGGAAAACAACGGCGTGGCATGCTGCTGCCTGCCTGTGGATGCGGACGGCCTTTCTGTTGAGGCATTGTCCGGCTCGGGCGCGGCGGTGTGCTATGTCACGCCCAGCCACCAGTTCCCCACGGGCGTGACCATGCCGGCGGGCCGCCGAACGGAGCTGCTCCACTGGGCATCCCGCTGCCCGGGCCAGCGGTATATCATAGAGGACGATTACGATTCGGAGTTCCGCTTTGATACCCGCCCCCTGCCCAGCCTGCAGGGCATGGCCGGGGCCGACGGCCCGGTGGTCTACCTTTCCACCTGCTCCCGCAGTCTGGCCCCCGGCATCCGCATCGCCTACATGGTGCTGCCCCGGCAGCTGCTGCCCGCCTGGCGGGCAAAGTACCGGATCTATTCCGGCACCGTCAGCCGGTTTGAGCAGCAGACCCTGGCCCGCTTCATCCGCGAGGGCTACTTTACCCGGCATCTTGCCCGGGAGCGCGTGGCCTACAAGGCCCGGCGGGATGCTCTGGCTGCCTCTCTGCGCGCTGCTTTTGCGCCGGACGAGCTGACCCTGACCGGCCTGCACACCGGCCTGCATCTGTTGGCAAGGCTGAAAAATGCCCCGCCGGATGCCGCCCTTCACGTCGCCGCAAAGGCGCAGGGCGTGGCCCTGAGCCTGCTGAGCGATTATGACCTGACCGGCGGGGAACAGGACTTTTCCGGAACGTTTGTGCTGGGCTATGGCTCCCTGAGCGAAACATCGTTCCCCGAGGCGGGCGAAACGCTGAGGAAGGTCTGCACTGCCGCCCGGGAAGCGTCTGTGACCGTGTAAGTGCCCGCTTTTGCATCCCACGCCCCGGGCAGGGCTTCGGCGTGGGGGAGGGCGCTGTTGTTGGCCAGAAACTCCAGGACCGTGCCCAGCAGGGCGTAATCCTGCGCCGCAAAGTCGGTGAGCAGGGCCGTGCTGCTGGCCCGCAGGGCATCCGGCAGGGTGGCGGGCAGCAGGGCGAGGTCCTGCCGGAAAAAGGCTTCCCATACTGCCGCCCGGGCAGCGGCCCGGCGGGCAGGCGGCAGGATGCCGTCCGCATCCCAGCCGGAGAGCAGAGCGTGGGCCTCCTTGGCTGAAATGCTCTGCACGGCGGCGGAAAGCCCGGTTTCGGCCAGCTCATCGGCAGTCAGTGCCCCCGAAAACCCCACCCGCACCGGCCCGTAACGGGAAGCAGTCTTTTCCAGCACGGCGGGGGACAGCGCCAGATAAAACATATCCTCCGGCAGGCCCAGCACCTCCAGAAGTGCCTGACGGCACCGGGCGGGCCCCGCCGCTCCGTAGCAGTGGGCAAGGCTGGCAGTCTCTCCGTTGAAGGGAACCGTCAGCTCCCCCGGCACGGCCAGCAGGTTCAGACTGTTCTGGGCGGCGTTCAGGTAGACCAGCAAAAAGCCCGGCTGCTCCCCGGCGGTGCAGAGAAGCAGGGTCATCCGGTGCTCGGCCCGGGGCAGCTGGATGGGCACCCCGCTCTGGGGCTGGGCGGTCTGGATGCGGGTGCGCACCATCTGCCGGGTGAGCAGGACTGTGCCGCCCACCAGCGGCAGCAGCACCAGAAGTGCCGCCCCCAAAGCCGCCCAGAAGGGCCTCCAACCGTTCTTGTGCATCCCGTGTTCCTCCGTTCCGTTTTGGAACAGGGTGGGCCGGGATGTGCTTTTTTATACAGAAACCGCTGCCCGGGCATGAAAACGCCCCCTGTGCCATACAGTAGAGCACAGGGGGCGTTTGTGTATGTGGGAGAGCCTGGCGCGGGTGAATGCGGTGGTCAGCGGTGTGGTGTGGGGGCCGGTGGGGCTGGTGCTGCTGTTTGGCACCGGCTGCCTGCTGACAGTGCGCACCGGTTTTTTCCAGCTGCGGTATTTCGGGTACTGGATGCGGCACACCATCGGGGCCATCTTCCTGGACCGGAATGTGACCGCCCACACGGACGATGAAGCCATCAGCCAGTTCCAGAGCCTTTGCACGGCACTGGCGGCGACCATCGGCACCGGCAACATCGTGGGCGTGGCGGCGGCCATTCTGGCGGGCGGGCCTGGGGCTGTGTTCTGGATGTGGGTCATGGCCCTGCTGGGGATGATGACCAGCTATGCCGAGAACGTGCTGGGCATCTGCTACCGCCGCCGGGATGCCGCCGGAAGATGGTGCGGCGGGCCTATGTACTATCTGGCCGAGGGGCTGGGCGGCGGCTTTGGCCGGGCACTGGCGGTGCTGTTTGCCTGCTTTTGCATGCTGGCCAGCTTCGGCATGGGGAATATGAGCCAGATCAACTCCATTGCGGGCAATCTGCAGGCGGTGTTCCGGGTGCCGCCGGTGGCAACGGGCATCGTACTGGCCCTGCTCACCGGGCGGGTCATACTGGGCGGGCTGAAGCGAGTGGCCGCAGTCACGGAGGCCATCGTCCCGCTCATGGCCCTGTTCTACCTGTTCGGGGCGCTGACCGTGGTCTGTGTCCATTGGGCGGCTGTCCCGGCGGCATTCGCGGCCATCTTCCGGGGGGCGTTTGGCTTGCAGGCCGCCGGGGGCGGGGTGCTGGGTTACGGCATGGCCCGGGCCATCAGCTGGGGATTCAAGCGGGGAGCCTTTTCCAACGAGGCAGGACTGGGCGCGTCGGTGCTGGTGCACTGCGCGGCCAACGTGGAGGAGCCTGTCCAGCAGGGAATGTGGGGCATGTTCGAGGTGTTCGCAGATACCATGGTGGTCTGCACCCTCACGGCCCTTGTGGTACTCACCAGCGGCCTTGTGGATCTGGACACCGGTGCGGCCCTGACCGGCGTGGAGGGCTCCGTACTGGTGGGGCAGGCCTTTTCCACGGTGTTTGGGGCGTTCGGGCCGCAGTTTATCGCGGTGTCGGTCCTGCTGTTTGCCTATTCCACTACGCTGGGGTGGAGCCATTACGGCACCCGGGCAGTGGTGTATCTGCTGGGGGAGCGTGCCGCTGCAGGATATAAACTGGTGTTTGCGGCCATGGTGCTGGTGGGTGCTGTGATGAAGCTGGATCTGGCCTGGGCGCTCTCCGATACCTTCAACGGCCTGATGATGCTGCCCAATCTTGTGGGCGTGGTGGGGCTTTCGGGAGTGGTGGTCCGGGAGACACAAGCGTATCTGAAACGAAAATGACCCTCTCCGTCCCTGCAGTCTGTCTGTCAGATGCGGGATGGAGAGGGCCATTCTTTATCGCTTCTTTTTATTCGGCTTCGGGGCAGGCCGCTTCAGGCTCCGCACCGCGTCACGCCCGGCGGCGATGCCGCTGCCAAAGGCCCAGTGCAGGTTGAAGCCGCCGCAGCTGCCGGCGCAGTCCAGCGTTTCACCCACAAAATAAAGGCCGGGGCAGCCCTTGAACTGGAAGCTGGGGGTCACTTCGGTCAGGCTCAGGCCGCCGCCGGTGGTCTGGGCCTGCTTCCAGCCGCAGGGGGTCAGGCCCTCGAACAGCCAGTGCTTGGCCGCGTTGGCCAGCACCTGCCAGGCGGCATCCGGCAGGGTGTCCACCGGTTTTTCAGGCAGCTTTGCCGCTGCCCACAGGGCGCGGCCCAGCTTGGGGTTGAGCAGACCTGTCCAGAAATCCGCAGGTGCCTTGCCCGGCAGCAGGGGCACCCGGGCCGCAAACAGGGCGGTCAGGGCAGTCTCGTCCAGCATGGGGAAGAGGTCCAGCTCCACGGCCGGGCGCTTTGGCCCCCGCCCCGGGGCCAGATGGCCGGACAGCTGCATGATGCAGATGCCCGAAAGCCCGTAGTCCGTGAACTGCACCTCGCCGTTTTCCACAGCCACGGTGCAGTGGCGGTCGAGGTCCAGCAGGGTGGCAGCGGCCTTGGCCCGGATGCCGGCCAGAGATCGGTTGGGCTTTGCTGTCTGCAGGGCGGTCAGGCAGGGGTACAGCGGCTCCAGCTTTCCGCCGCACTGGGCGGCGAATCGGGTGCCGAAGCCGTCGGTGCCGAACTGCGGCCCGGCATTGCCGCCCATGGCGCAGATGACGGCATCGGCCCGCAGGGTCTGGTCCTGACCCTCGGCATCCTCGCACAGGATGGTGTAGCCGCTGCGGTTCTGGCTCAGGGTCTGCACAGTGCAGCCGGTACGCACCACCACGCCCAGCCGGGCAAGGTGGCCTTCCAGCAGGGCCAGCACGTCTGCGGCCTGGTTGGAGTAGGGGTACACCCGCCCGGCCTCATCGGTGCGGGTGTACAGGCCCAGCGCCGCGAACCATTCCAGCGGTGCGGCGGCATCCACCGCGGCCAGCAGGGGCCGCAGGGCGGCGGGGTCAGCGGTGAAATACTGCTCCGGTGCAATGCCGGTGTTGTCCAGATTGCAGCGGCCGTTGCCGGTGGCCAACAGCTTTTTGCCGCACCTGGGGTTGCGGTCCAGCACCGTCACCCGCACTGCCCCTGCCAGGGCAGACTGGGCGGCGGCCAATGCGGCGGCAAGGCCCGCTGCACCGCCGCCCAATATCACGATCTGCTGCATAAGAGCACCCCCTCAGAAATCCATACATTTTATTATAACATACACAGCAGCAAAAGGATAGAAGAATGCCCCAAATTTGCAGCGAATAAATCTTTGGCGAAAGCCTTGACAGAAAAAGCAGAATTTGGTAGTGTTGATTTGACGGAATTGCGTGGTTTCGCAGGCTGTGGAAATGCGGCCGGAAAAGGGCAGAGAGTTGGGACTCTGCTGAGGAGAAGCTGAATATGTGGAAGAAAAAAGAAAGATGGACGGCAGCTGCGCTGCTGCTGGCGATGGTCGTGGTGACAGGTCTGTGCTGGTACGTCCTGTACATCCGGCAGCAGTTCTATGACGAAGGCACCCGCAACCTGCTGGAGACCTATGAGCAGGTGGATAAGTCGTTTGCCATCTTCAGCCGGAGCAACTGGAACATGCTGAACGAGTGGGGCAAGAGCCTGCAGGCTGCCAATGAGGAGGGCCTGGCGGAGGAACGCCTGCGCAGCTATGAGGCCGAGCGGGAGATCTGGCGGTACAGCAGCGTGTATCTGTTCAATGAAAACTGCGAATATTGGAGCATCCGGGGCAAGCATGAAAAAGTGGATCACCTCTGGACGGCTTTTGAGGAGATGTACCGCACCGGCAAGCCTACGGTGTCCAGCTACATCATGCGGAGCGGGGAGCGCCGGGTGGTATACGCTGCGCCCATTGCGCCGGTGGAGATCGACGGCACCACCTACACCAGCCTGGCCGTGAGCTATCGGAATAAGACCATAGAGGAATTGATCGGCGGCAGTGCTTACGGCGGCCAGAGCGACTGCTACATCATCCATCCCGATGGCGATGTGATGCTCTCGGAGGAGCCCAAGAGTGAGATCGAGGACTGGATGGACAACCTGTTCGACTACCTGCAGAAGCATGCGCAGGTGGATGCGGGCACACTGACCCGGGCCCGGCAGGACGTGGCAGAGGGCCGCAGCGGCAGCCTTTTCTACTGGCTTGAGGGCAAGCCTGTGGGCTTTCAGGATCTGTCCATTGTGGGCATCGTCGGCCGTGACGTGGTGGACAGTGGAATGCGGAAGATCCAGAACGCCACCATCCTGCTGCTGGCTGGGCTGTTCTTCTGCGCAGGCATCGTGCTGGTGCACGGTGTCCGCATCGATGCCCGCCTGCGCGTGGAGGAAAAGGAGCGCGCCCTCCGGCAGGAAGAGGAGGCCCGCCAGCAGATGGAGGACCTGGCCAACACCGACGGCCTGACCGGACTGTATAATGAACGCTATTTTGACGCATTGTTGAAAGAAAACGAGCTGAACAGGACACCGTTTGTCCTGTTCTACCTCGACCTTGACCGTTTCAAGCCTGTGAACGACCGTTACGGCCACGATGTGGGCGACCAGCTGCTCAAGGAGGTGGCCAGCCGCCTGCGGGGCTGCGTGCGGGAGAGCGATGCGGTGTTCCGCATCGGCGGGGATGAGTTCGCCCTCATCGTCAACGGAGCCGTAACGGAGGGGTTCTGCAAGAGCCGGGTGGAAAAGATCAAGACAGCCATCCGGGAGCCTTACCGCCTGCAGGATGCAGAGGTGCAGGTTGGCACCAGCTGCGGCTGTGCGGTCTACCCCTGCGACAGCGACGATGTGCGTGCCATCCGCATCCTGGCCGACCACCGGATGTATGAGGATAAGCAGCGCTCCGGCAGGAGCTGCGAGTGACGAGAACGATAAAAGATTTCTCCCAGTTTCTTTTGCTTTCTCCCAAAATGAGCGTATAATTGGGAGAAGGAAGAACGGGCTGGGAGAAGGAATGGGTGAATCATGCGTACATTTGATTATAAAAAGATTGCAGAATACTCCTGGGATAATGAGGTCTTGTCTTATGTTGCGAAGATCCATGAATGCAAGGGGCGGCAGGAACTATATCTGAAACAAAGGCCCGCTGAATTGGAGCGGCTGGTGGAGATCGCAAAGATCCAAAGTACAGAGTCCTCCAATCGGATCGAAGGGATCATCACGACCAATGCACGCCTGAAACAGCTGGTTGAAGATAAAACGACTCCACGTAACCGGGACGAAATGGAGATATTGGGATATCGGAATGTTTTAAATCTCATCCACGAGAACTATGCCTACATTCCGGTAGAGCCGGGGTACATCCTGCAACTGCACCGTGATCTGCTGAAATATACGAATTTGACCTATCGAGGACATTTTAAGACTACACCCAATGAAATCGATATGACCCTTCCCAGCGGGGAACGCCATGTGCTGTTCCGTCCGCTGGAACCATACGAGACACCGGGTGCTGTGGAGGCACTTTGCTGCACTTATCAGGATGTGCTGCACAGAGAACTCGTTGATCCCCTGCTTTTGATCCCCTGTTTTATCTTGGATTTTCTCTGTATCCATCCTTTCAATGATGGTAACGGCAGAATGAGCCGGCTGCTGACCCTTTTGATGCTGTATCAGAATGGATATGTTGTGGGGCAGTACATCAGCATTGAAAAAGCAATTGCAGAGACTAAGGATGAGTACTATGCAGCACTGGCGCAGGCTGATCAGCACTGGCATGAGGAGGAAAATGACCCGACACCGTTCATCAAATATATGCTGGCGGTGATCTGCTCCTGTTATCAGGATTTTGAGCAGCGGGTCGATCTGGTTGGCGGGGGACAGAAGCGCGTGACGGCGTACGAACGAGTGCGCAGTTATGCGATGGAAAGGCTGGGAGCCTTTACAAAACAGGAGGCCGCAGAGGCCTGCCCGGGCTTTGGTACAAGCTCGATTGAAAGCGCGCTGAAAAAACTGACAGAGGAGGGCGTTCTGGAGAGGATCGGCGCGGGCAGAAAGACGCAGTATGTGCGCAGGTAAGGCTCCGGCCGGAGCTGAATGAATAATTCCCTTCCTGTTTCCACAGAATAACCATACTTCACAGAAATCTGGAAGCAAAACCGGAACATGGAAAGGAAGGGAACCTTATGAAAGCAACCGGCATCGTGCGCCGCATCGATGAGCTGGGGCGGGTGGTCATCCCCAAGGAAATCCGCCGCACCCA
>OCHH01000933.1_pt1 | contig 12132 bp, 8 predicted proteins | sample 1538781 | NCBI WGS metagenome assembly OCHH01 (sample SAMN04571726, study PRJEB22368) | human gut metagenome | biome: human gut; material: stool | host: Homo sapiens | place: Luxembourg | collected 2012-12-05
TGCAGTTGGTCTACCACCACGCTGTAAATGACCTAAGACATTCGCACGAGTTTCGAAACCTGTTGCAGCTTCGACTTTCTTTGCAAGTTCATTGACATCAGTGATATGTTCAGTAATAACCACGATTGCATGGTCCTTATCAGATGCCTTTGACTGTTTTAATCTTTCGATGATCTTATCTTCATCATAACCAGTATCAGAAGTGACTACTAGTTCAGCACCAGCTGCGATACCTGCATTAATTGCAAGGTCACCACATCTTCTACCCATAACTTCAAGGATAGTACATCTCTGATGTGAAGAAGAAGTATCTCTTAATCTGTCTAATGCTTCAACAATTGTATTTAATGCAGTATCAAATCCAATTGTGAAATCAGTATCAGGAATATCATTGTCAATTGTTCCTGGAAGACCAATACAATTAACTCCCATTTCTGTAAGCTTTAAAGCACCATGATATGAACCGTCACCACCGATGACTACTAATGCTTCCATACCTACTTTTTTCATCTGTTCGATTGCTTCTTTTCTGATTTCAGGATCTTTGAATTCAGGGAAACGAGCAGATTTTAAAATAGTACCACCATTATTGATGATATTACGAGTACTATGACGATCGAATTTCATGAACTTACCTTCATGAAGACCTTTATAGCCAAGTCTAACGCCATAAACTTCGATACCCTTATTAAGACAAGTTCTAGCTACTGCACGAATTGCAGCGTTCATTCCAGGAGCATCTCCCCCAGAAGTTAATACACCAATACACTTAACCATTTTTTTCTCCTCTCAACTTATGCATTCTATTTAATAAACATTCTAGCATAATTGTTCGTTCCTTACCATCACCAATTCTATTCCAATCAATTTTTTTAGTCAATAATTATTTCACAACATAGCGCTTTCATTTTAGAAACAATATTCTTTGCACGAAGCTGTTCACGTTTATCATTATATTTATTCATATAAATCGTTTCCAAGTCTTCAAAACCATATGCAGAAGTCATGAAAGTAGGTAATTCATTTAAGATACGATAGTCTAAAATCATCGCAAGAACTTCATCTCTAGACCAGTTAGTAACATTTTCTTCACCTACACTATCTAAGAGTAAATAAGGAATGTTTTTTACTAGATCCACTAAAGAAGTATCTTCATTTGAATTAAAGCTTGCTTTGACATCTGCCATAAGTGTAGGTACATGACATAAGCCTACTTCATAGCCACGTCTAGCCAGTGCGTTCATCATACCTGCCATGATTCTTGTACGATTTGGTCCGCCACATACTAAGAAGCCTTTTGTTTGTGGTCGATTGACATATTCAATCAATTGCTTAGTTAAAATCATCATACTTGCATCTTTTTTATTCATTGCTTCAGCTGCCATATCTTTCAAGCTAATAAGTGCAAGTCTGGTAGACATATTGTTGTAATGAAAGCGAGAAAGAAGCTGATCATTTTCATGCTTTTCAAGACCATATTGACAGCTTTTGACATCACGATGGACATAAGTTTCATAGCTCAAAGTAATCTGCTGACCTTTATTCATCTTAGGGCATTCATTGATTCCATGGCAATGTAAACAAGGTTCATGATCATCTACATAGGCAAGTAAATCTACCCAGGCATCTTCTAGAGCTTTTTTAGTTAAATGATTCTTTTCTACAAATTCTCTAATATCCTGTCTTTTGACTAACTCCTGCAAACTTTGGTTTCTTGTATTTTCTAATTCTTTATCAAAAGAAAGAATCTGTCCTGCTTTTATCATCATAGATCACCTCCTAGACCTTCCATTAATCGTCTTAATTCTTCTTGATCCTGCACACTGACTTCTACAGGTTTATTTTCTTTTTTCTTTGTAGTCTTTTTGATTGTTTTTTGAGTTTTCGTATTATGAACCTCCTGATACGCATCACGAGCTGTCTTTAACCCTTTTCTAACCCATGAAGCACCAATTGTTTCACAATAATTCTTGTCTAGTCGTCCATTACTTCTACCTAAAACATATTCTATCAACATATTAGTGACTGCAGGAGTAAGTCCCATAGCCATCAATGATTCCGCAACATTAAGATCATGAAGGGCTGGTTCTTTTCCTCCCTGCTTATTCTTTAATAGCTGATAAGGTGAGATTGTCTCTAGATATCTAAAATGCTTGTTTAAGTTATCATCATCAGTTTGTGGTGAAGCATGCTGGATGGGCTGAGTGTGATAGACCTCTTTAAGTGAACTTGCTGAATCAGCACTATAGTAACGTTTAGCCTGTTCTACTAAAGCTTTACGATTAAACTTACCTTCCACAATCGCATCCTTAACCATTAATGCGAGAGATAATTGATCAATCGCATAAAGAGTCGCAATCTGCTTAATTGTATCTTCATTACGATTCACTATTTTCATAGGGACCTGATAATCCTTCAATGTTTCATAGAAGAGAGTAAGATCATAATTAATAATTGGACGTTCACTTTCTTCTTCTTGATATCCTGATTCATGTTTCAATGGTTTGTTTTGTGATAAATCAATTGTAAAGACATCTTCAAAGCATGATGTGACTTCTTCATATTCAGTGAGCTTTTCTAGTCCTGAACGGAAGTAATTCTTTGTTTTAGTATATTCTTCTACACCGATTGTCTTCTGTAATAAACCTGCAAGTATCTGATTTCTAAAGAAGGCATTGACAGAAAGTGGTGTCATTAAGTGAAAGATATAGACTCCCTGTCCTTCTGATTCTTTATAGTAGGACTTAAGTAAACTTAAGCCTTCTAATGTTTTTCTTGCCTGGTCAAGTTCTTCTAGATCTAGATTTAAAGCCATAGTTAAGCGACTGATTGCACAAGGCTGATGGAAATGACGCATACGCATGGACTCTACATTCAAATACATATAAAGACTATATGCCTGCGTTTTAAGTAATGGGGCATACAAATAAGTGAGAATATCACAATCATTACTACTTAATGGTAATGAACGTTCACTTAAATAAACATCTGTCGCATACAACATCTCATTCCACCTCCTTTAAGACTTTGAGTATTTCTTTTTCTAAATCATAGTAGTTTGTATTGTTTCTAATGATATAGTCTGCACGTTGTTCTTTGTCTTCTAAAGACATCTGATTTCTAATACGGTCTAATGCCTGCGTACGTGTACAATGGTCACGGGATAAGACTCTTTGAATCTGTGTTTCTTTGTCACAGCTGACCACTATTGTAGAATCACATAAATCATCCCAGCCTGCCTCAAAGAGTAATGGTACATCAATAAAAACAATGTCGTTTTTAGATTGTTTGATTTTTTGTACAATGACGCTTCTAATATAGGGATGTAGGATGCCTTCTAGATAGTTCTTTTCATCCGCAAGTTTCTGTCTATTGATGATTCCATTATCAAGTACAGGAAAATGTTCTATAACCTGTTTAAAAGCCTCTGTACCTGGTTCTAAGGCATGATGTGAGATATCATCTGCATCAATAACTTCATAACCATGAGTGATCAGATAATAACTGACAGTACTTTTACCACTTGCAATACCACCAGTGAGTCCTATGACCTGCATATTATTTCTCCAATACGTTCCATAAGTTCTATACAGTCAATACTATCCTGATGACTCATACGATCACTTTCTACCTTAATATACGCAATGGCTTCATGACAGGCTTCTATTTCAGTATGGAAATCATCGATATCATAAGGGATTTCTCCTGTAAAAGATTCACCATTAAATGAAATAACTGCTTTTGTAGGACGATAGAATGGATCTAGTGTGATAGTTCCTTTAGTACCTGTAATAGTCATATCTTTTCTTACCGGTCCATCAAGTGACGCTTCCATAAAAGCTTTGACACCATTTTCAAATTCTAGAGTAATCGAATCATGAACATCTACACCATGTTCTACTTTCACATCATTAGAAATAGAAACAACTGGACTCTTCACAAAATCTAAAACAGTCGCAATATTATATATACCTGTATCATATAATGCACCACCTTGTTTTGGATCATAAATATAAGAATGTTCATCATAAGGTACAATGGATTGGAAATGGTTTTCTATGGAGACAATATCTCCAATAATACCTTTTTCTATTTCTTTATGTACTTGATTGATCATTGGAATAAATCTAGATTTCATGGCTTCCATAAAGAAGACATGATTTTTTTCTGAATATTCACAGAGTGTTCTTATTTCTTTACTTGTCAAGGTGGCTGGTTTTTCTACTAAAACAGCTTTATGATGTTTCATTGCTTCTAATGCATACTTGTAATGAGAGGCATGTGGCAATGCGATATAGACAATGTCTACATTTTCATCTTCTAGTAACTTCATATAATCATCATAGAGTTTTTCTGGATGATAGAGTTCTTTAAATTGTTGTCTTTTTTCTGGATTATGTGATGCCCCTGCATAAAAGCATGCTTCATCAAAATGAGAGAGACTCTCACAGAATCTCTGGGCAATTCTTCCTAATCCTATTACACCCCAATTCAACATATTTAATATCTCCTTTTCTGACAATGAGGACAGTAATATGTTCCTCTTCCTGCAATTGTGATTTTTTTTATAGGTCCCTTGCATTTTGAACATGTTGTTTGTGCATGAACAGATAAAGTAACCTGAAATAAGCCATGGATGCCATTGGCATCAAATGAATGGATGGTTGTCCCGCCCTGAGCAATGGCTTCCTTCAAAATAGTACTGGATACGTCTATTAATTCTAAAATACGTTTTTTAGAAAGTCGATCCCCTCTTGTGCGAGGATCCACCCCCATTCTAAAACATATTTCATTCGCATAGATATTTCCTATACCAGTAAAAATAGACTGATCTAATAATAATTGTTTAATAGGCAGATGACTTTGATGGATACGTGGATAGATGTAATCAAAAGAAGCATCCATTGGTTCCTGACCTAAACGATTAAGTGGTGGATATTCACGATAGTGTTCTTTGTCTACTAACTGCATACGACCAAACTTTCTTGTATCGTTATAACGAAGATCTGTGCCATCTGTCATATGAAAGATAATATGATCATGTTTATCATAGGGTTCATCTTTCATTTTTATATTGTATTTCCCTTCCATTCTAAGATGAGAAATAAATGCATCATGATCTAAAATAAAGATCAAATATTTACCATATCTGTCTATATCACAAATAGATTGATGAATGAGTGTAGTGACGAATGTCTCTACATCTCCATCAATAATACGTGGATAACGTACTTCTATAGAGTCAATTGTTTTATGAAGTATGAAGTTCTTTAAGGTTCTTCGTACTGTTTCTACTTCTGGTAATTCAGGCATTATTTTAATTCACACCAGTTCTTGGCATAGTTGCCTTCTACAATAAGAGGAACATCCATCTTAATGCAGTTTTCCATCTTCTCTTTTACTAAAGACATAACTTCTTCTAATTCATCTTCAAATACATCAAAAATCAATTCATCGTGCACCTGTAAGATCATCTGTGATTTAAGATTCTTTTCTTTAAGTGCTTTATCTACTTCAATCATCGCAAGCTTCAAAATATCAGCACCTGTTCCCTGAATTGGTGTATTCATTGCATATCTTTGCGCCTGCTGGCGTACCATAAAGTTCTTATCATTGATTGTAGGAATATATCTTTTTCTATTAAGTAGTGTAGAAACATAACCCTGTTTCTTACATGTTTTTACAACTTCATCCATATATGTTTTTACTTCTGGATATGTTTCAAAATATTTATTAATAAAGTCTCTTGCTTCTGAAATAGACATACCAATATCTTTAGACAGTCTAAATTCACTCATACCATAAATAATACCAAAGTTAACGGCTTTTGCCTGTGAACGCATTTGTGGAGTGACTTCTTCATCCTTTACGCCAAATACTAAAGCTGCAGTATGTCTATGGATATCTTTGCCTTGATTAAAGGCATCAATTAAATTAGTGACATGTGCCATATGTGCAAGTATTCTTAATTCAATCTGTGAATAGTCAAAAGATACAAGATAGCCATTATGTGATACAAAGGCTTTTCTAATGAGTTTTCCTTCTTCACTTCTAACTGGAATATTCTGTAAATTTGGATCTACAGAAGAGAGACGTCCTGTATGAGTGAGAGTCTGTTTATAGATTGTGTGAATTTTATTGTCTGGGAATACCTGCTCCTGTAGTCCTTTTAGGTATGTAGAAGAGAGTTTGGTCAACATTCTATATTCTAGTACTAATGGAACAACGGGATGAGCATCAATAATTTTTTCTAAGACATCCTGACTTGTAGAATAACCAGTCTTTGTCTTCTTACCACCCTTTAATCCTAAATCTTCAAATAAGACCTGGCCTAATTGTTTAGGTGAAGAGATATTGAATGTAGTACCTGAGATACGATAGATATCATTGGCTAGTTTTTCAATTGTTTCATCAAAAGCTGTATCCATTTCCTTTAATACATCTAAGTCTATTTCAGTACCTGCAAATTCCATTTCACCCAAGATTCGTGTGACAGGAAGTTCAATGTTTTCATATAGTTCATACTGATTTTTATCTTTTAATTCTTTAGTGACAACATCTTTGAGTTCATAAATAGCTTTGGCTTTAGAGACAATATGACTCGCTAAGATGTCATCTTCTGGAATATGCTTCTTTGCACCCTTCCCAAATACTTCTTCATCATATTGCACACCTTCATAATCAAAATGTGTGCAAACATATTTAAGTTCTTCTTTAATAGCTGGTTCTAATACATAAGAAGCAAGTGATAAGTCAAATGTATAACCATTGATTTCTATTCCATTCCATCTAGAACCAATGACTGCACTCTTGATATCATAGCCATACTTCTTCTTATTTTCATCCTTTAAGTAAGCTAAGAATGATTCATCCTTTAATGCATTTTCATAAGAGATAAAATAAGCCTGTTCATCATTATAAATTCCATATCCTAGAATAATAGAACGATGATAGTTTGTATCATAGATAGAAGGATAAACAGCACTGTCCTTTGTGATTTCAGGCATATGATCTACTATTTCAAACTTTAATTCTTTTTTAGGTGCTGCTTCAGTCGTCATAGATTTAATCAAAGAATTCATATCATATTTTTCATAGAATGACTTGAGTGTTTCATAGTCATAGCCCTGATATGTGGCTTTTTCTAAATCTACATCTATTGGTATATCTCTTAGTATTGTGGCTACTTTTTTACTCATCAAGGCATCTTCCATACCTGCTCTGATTTTTTCACCCATCTTACCTTTGATTTCATCCTGATGTTCCTGTAATCCTTCAATAGTGCCATATTGATGTAATAGTTTTAATGCAGTCTTTTCACCAACACCTTTAATACCTGGGATATTATCAGAACTATCACCCATGAGTCCTAAGAAATCTCTAAACTGATCTGGCTTTAAACCATATTTATCAAGTAAAGTCTGTTCATTATAAATATCAAGTTCAGTAACACCTTTAACGGTACGATAGATTGTAGTCTGAGGTGAAATCAACTGATTGGCATCCTTATCTCCTGTATATACAGAGACTTTGAGGTTATTCTTTTCACCAAAGTCTACAAGTGTACCGATGATATCATCCCCTTCATAGCCCTCTATTTCATACCAAGTGATGTTATGAGCAGTGAGGTATTCTCTTGCAAGCGCAAATTGAGGAACAAGTTCCTGTGGTGTTTCTTTTCGTGTCGCTTTATATGTATCCAATAATTCATTACGGAATGTTTTCTTACCATAGTCAAAAGCGACAATGACATATTTAGGATTGGTACTGATGATTTTCTCCACCATACGTGCAAAGCCATAGACACCATTAGTAGGAATACCATTACGATTGACCATATAGTTACCTGTATAGCTAGTGGCATAGAATGCTTTAAATAGTAATGAGTTCCCATCTATTAATATTAATTCTTCCATTTTATAACTCCTTTACTTGATTAATAATAAGAGATAAGCGATCACGGTATTGAACACGCACATTCATTTCCACAGTCTTACCTCTTTCAAATATATTCTTATAACGTTCATATTGGTTAGAGAAACAGACAAATTCTACCTGTCCTGTTTCATCCTGACCTTCAATAAAAGCCATTTCTCTTCCTTTCTTATCTACAATGGCACGCACTGAACTAATAGAACATACAACTGGTATTGTACGATCCATATAGTTTTCTACATCTATGAGATTAACTAAAGGATGTTTAATCTTCTGTTTTGCATAGACAATAGGATGTGTAGATATATAAAGTCCGAGTACTTCTTTTTCTCTTTCTAAACGTTCAAATTTATTTTCTCTGACTTCTTCAAAGATTGGTTTTTCATCGACCCCTAATTGTATATACTCCATCATGAGTGAAATATTCTTACGTAAATAGGCACGATTTTTATTAAATTCATCAAAAGCCCCTGCATCTATTAAACTTTCTAACATCTTAGATGAAAGAGAAGGTATACGAGCTAAGAAATCATACATATCTTTAAAGAGACCTTTTTCTCTTTCTTTAAGTATCATCTTATAACCTGCAGAACCTACATTCTTAATAGAAACTAAAGAATAACGAATACCACCTTCTTCTACCATAAAACGTGAATAAGAGTAATTGATAGAAGGTGGGAGAATCTTAACTCCATAGCGTTTAGATTCTTCAATTGTACGCATCTTACTAGAAGCAGAACCTGATTCATTGGATAAGATAGATGCAAAGAAATAGAGTGGATAATTAGCCTTTAAGTAAGCTAATTGATAAGCCACATACCCATAAGCAACAGAATGACTCTTATTAAATCCATAGTTCGCAAACTTTTCTATCATCTGATAAAGCCTTGTGGCAACATCCTCTTTAAAGCCTTTTTTAATAGCCCCTTGAATAAATTCTTCCTTCATACCTGCCATCATGCTTTCATCTTTGCTGGACACAGCTTTTCTTAATATATCTGCACGTCCTAAAGAGAATCCAGCGATAACCTGGGCAATCTGCATGATCTGTTCCTGATAGATCATAATACCATAGGTAGATTTTAAAATAGGTTCTAGTTCTTTAAGCAAGTAAGTAATATTGTTTTTATTCTTTCTACCCGCTAGATAAAGGGGAATATTTTCCATTGGACCTGGTCTATATAAGGCAATGGCTGCAACGATATCATCAAAACATTCAGGTTTCATCTTCATAAGTAATGAACGCATACCACTTGATTCTAATTGGAAGACACCTGTTGTATCTCCACGAGAAATAAGATGATAAGTACGTGCATCATTAAGAGGTATTGTATTAATAGAGAATGTTTTCCCTAATTTTCTTTCAATATCCTTCATAATATAGTCAATCATAGTGAGGTTCTTTAATCCTAGGAAGTCCATCTTAAGGAGTCCTGTTTTTTCAATATAGTCCTTAGAGTACTGACTCATGATCATATCACTAGGACCAATGACTAAAGGAACTACATCTCTTAATGGTTCATAGGATAAGACAACACCAGCTGCATGCATAGTAATATTACGTGGTAAATATTCTACTAAGCTCATAGGCGCAATAAGACGTGAAAGAACTGGATCTTTTTGAATCATATCCTGGAATGAAGCACTTGTAGAATAGACTTCAGTAATACTTTTACGGTGTTTAGGAGCAGTAGGAACCATCTTCGCAATCATTTCTAGTCTTGGTAAGGGGATTCCCATCACTTTTCCTATATCTTTTATCGCAACACGAGGACCATAGGTAGAAAAAGCGACAATCTGAGCCACATGATCATGTCCATATTTATCACATACATATTGAATGACTTCATCACGACGATCATCCTGGAAATCTACATCAATATCTGGCATGGATACTCTTTCTGGATTTAAGAAACGTTCAAAGAGCAGATCATATTTTAATGGATCAATATTTGTGATACCTAAACAATAGGCAACAAGCGAACCTGCGGCAGATCCTCTTCCAGGGCCTACGAGTATACCATGTTTTTTTGCATATTGTACATAATCAAATACAATCAAAAAATAATCATCATAACCCATTGTATGAATAGTTTTTAATTCATAGAGTAAACGATCTTTATAGTCATCTGTGATAGGCTGATTTTTAAAGCGTTGTTTAAGTCCTTTAATACATAAATGTCTTAAATATGCCCCACTATCACCTGTAGGTGTTTTGTAGTGAGGAAGACCATTTTCTGTCTTTTGGATAGACCCGTAACAGTTATCAATGATTTCTTCTGTATTTTTAATAATATCTGGATAACGACTAAAGAGTTCTCTGATTTCTTTTTCTGATTTTAAGTAACGGTCAGTTGTAAGTGGTTCATGATCCTTATTCAAAACTTCTCCTTTTTTAGAAGCTTGTAATAAATCTAATGTGAAAGCATCATGAGAATGCAAGTAACGCACATCATTTCCCCAGATACATGGAATATCTAAGAATTGAGCATATTTAATAAGTGTTTGGTTACGAAGTGAATGTCCTTTTATCCCATCTTCTACAATCATAATACGATAAGAGGCACCAAAAAGACTCTTCATAGTCTTCATAAAGCTCATTACTGGTCGTTCTGTTTGCGCATGTGTTAATAAATCTTCTTTACTTGTCGCTTCTTGTTCGATGAGTCTATCTTCATATTCATGAGAAACAATATAAAGATGATCACGATAGTTGGATAAAGCTTTCAATGTGATAGCTTTATTCTCATTGAGATTAATATCACTCACAATACGTACTAAATCTTTATAACCAACATCATCGCGTGCATAAAGTAATAAATGTATTAAATCATCGTTAAACATAATAGAGGCATTCACACCTAGTATTGGTTTAATTGAAGCTTTTGTACATGCTTCATAGAATTCATAGGCCCCATACATGTTATTATCATCTGTTAAGGCAAGAGCCTGGATATGCTTTGATTTTGCGTTATCGATAAGAGATTGAATAAGTATTGAAAGCTATAAGCACTTTTAATCTGTAAGTGTCCAAACATAGTATCCTCTCCTTCCTTGTTCACTCATTATACCAAATTATCCCTTCTATTTATAGTTTCATAAAAAAAAGAACATGCCTAAGCACGTTCTTCGAGTTCAACCATTTTAGTCTGTATTCTTGATTGTACAAGATTAGCTACTTCTACGCTGTTCATATCCTTATATTCTTCATAAGGAATTGGTGATAGATAATGAATACCACAATCAACTCTCTTAATAGAATTACTGTCTAATACTTTAAAACAGTTATGCATGACACATGGAATAATTGGCACCTGTGCATCCATAGCTGGTTTAAATGAACCACCCTTGAATTCTAATAATTCATTTCCCTTTTTAGAACGTGTTCCTTCTGGGAAGATCACATAAGGGATACCTTCAGACATTTCCTTTTTAACCTGTCTCATAAGCTTCATAGAAGCTCTTAAGTTTGTACGATCAATGGCAGGATATTCCATGAATTCAGCCACATCTCTTAAAAAGATAACATCTAATAGTTCTTTTTTAAAGACAATCTTGAAAGGACGTTCAATACTGTCAAATAATGCAAGGATATCAAATAATCCCTGATGGTTTGGAGCTACAAAGAAACCACCTGTTTCAGGAAGATATTCTGTACCTGTAATAGTTAGATTAACACGTGCTCTTTTAGTTGCTTTCTTTAAAAGTCTTCTTGTCCAGTCAATACGTTCTTCAAAAGGAATCGTATCCATATGCTTCTTGATATGTTTTAACTGGAAGATCAGTACTGGTAATTCAAAGAAGAAACGAAGCACAATTAATATAAGTCTTTTCATTTTTGATAGATTTCTAGTGTAAATGTCTCAAATGGCTTCTCTTCTACGAGACGATAGTTATATTCAGAAAAGTCAGGGAAATATGTTTCTCCTGTATAATCACCAGGAATACGTGATAAAAGAATTTGATCACAATATGGAAGTGCCTGTTTATATACAGAAGCACCACCAGAAATAAAGAGATCTTCACCACGTTCTTTAAAAGCTTTAATAGTGCCTACTAAATCATCTACCACTTCTACTCTATCATCTTCAAAATTATGAGAAAGTACAATAGTATGACGTTTAGGTAATGGTTTACCTATTGCCTTGTAAGTTGTTTTCCCCATTAATAATGTATGATTGAGTGTTGTACTTCTAA
>OCHH01000934.1_pt1 | contig 12127 bp, 9 predicted proteins | sample 1538781 | NCBI WGS metagenome assembly OCHH01 (sample SAMN04571726, study PRJEB22368) | human gut metagenome | biome: human gut; material: stool | host: Homo sapiens | place: Luxembourg | collected 2012-12-05
CCTTCGGGGGAAGTGCCGAAGGCAATATGTGCAAGCGAACTGGATTTTTAGGAGCAAAGCGACGCTAAAATCCAGTGAGACGCCATTTCGAGCGTAGCGAGATGGGGCATGCTAGCGGTTATCGAACAATGTGGGATATACCGTAGTGCTGCCCCCTCACCCCTTCGGGGAGCTCCCCCGATGGGGAGCCAAGAACGTTCTGCCGCTTAACTTAACAGCATTGCCTGCGCGGGCCATGTTCTTAAGGAAATGACGAAGAGTTCCATCGGAGCATAGCTTCTTTCGGGGCGCGTTCCCGATGGGAAGCTAAGACTATGCTGCCCTTTCACTGTACCACATTAGCGGGGGCAGCCCTTCTCCACAGTACCTTTAGAATCTGTAACACTTCCCTTACCTGAAAGGAGCCTTTTCTATGGATATCGAAGTCAAGCAGCTTTCTGTTACTTTCCTTTCGCCGATGGGCGCTGTCCGCGTGCTTCGTGATGTAAATCTTTTCTTTCACGGGGGAAAAATCACTGCGCTGGTTGGCGAGTCGGGGAGCGGGAAATCGATCTTGGGCACGGCCATCATGCGTCTTCTTCCGGAAAATGCACGAATGACAGGAAGCATTTTTTATGATGGAAATGATCTTCTCCGGTTTTCCGAGAAAGAAATGAATGAGATCCGAGGCGATCGCATCGGCTGGATCGCGCAGGATCCGATCTCTGCCATGGATCCGCTGATGCGTGTCGGACGGCAGGTGACAGAAGTCTTGCGGAAGCGGCTGGGCTGGCGGGAAGAGAAGAGCAGGGAGAGCGCTCTTGCGCAGATGGAAAAGTACGGTCTTGGGGATCCTATCCGTGTGTGTGCGTCCTATCCGCACCAGCTTTCAGGGGGTATGGCGCAGCGCGTCATGGCGGCGATGATGACCTTGCCTTCCCCGGAGTGGCTCATCGCAGATGAACCGACGAAGGGCCTGGATCCGCTTGTAAGGAAACAGGTGGCAGATATGTTTCTTCAGATCAAGATGGCAGGAAGGGGGATGCTGCTCATCACTCACGACCTCGCACTGGCAGAATGTCTCGCCGATCGTGTGGTGGTGCTCTACGCCGGGGAAGTCCTCGAGCAGGGGAGCACAGAGGATATTTTCAAGAATCCATACCACCCTTATACGCGGGGACTTCTCGCCGCGGCGCCTTCTCGCGGCCTTCATCCCATCTCCGGAAATCCACCGGATCTTTCCCGTCTCACCGGCGGCTGCATTTTTCGGAGTCGATGTGCATTCTGCGGAAAAAGTTGTGAGAAGAGGCAGACGATGAGGAAAGTGGGAGAGGGACATTTTGTAAAATGTGGAGAAAGCATCACCGTTCATTCATCTTTTTAGAAAGGAGCGCCCATGCTCTTAGATGTACAGCATATTTCGAAATCCTTCACGACTGGATATATACGGAAAGTGAAGAAGGAGGTGCTGAAGGATATTTCCTTCACGCTTTCAAAAGGAGAGACGCTGGGGATCGCGGGGACGAGCGGTGCGGGGAAGACGACGCTCATCCGTATCCTGATGCAGCTTCTCGTGCCAGATGGAGGAATCGTGCTCTATCACGGGGCGGAGCTTGGCGGCCTTTCCGGGAAGGAGATGCTCGCGGTACGCCGCACGATGCAGATGATATTTCAAAATCCTGCGGCTGCGCTTCATCCGCGTATGACGATCCGTGAGAGTATCGAAGAGCCCTCACGCCTATATGGGAAGATGGATCGCTTTGAGGAGCGTATGCAAGAGATGCTTTCGCGTCTTCAGCTTCGACGCGAGCTGCTCTTGCGCTATCCGGCTGAGCTTTCCGGCGGGGAGCTCCAGCGTGTGGCGCTTGCTCGTTTGCTCCTCATCTCACCGGAGGTCCTCATCTTGGATGAGCCGACTTCGATGCTGGATGTGTCGGTGCAGGCGGAGATCCTGACCCTCTTGCAAGAGCTTCAGGAGGAGCAGAAGATCGCCTATCTCTTCATTTCTCATGACCTCGATGTCCTTGCCGCGATGGCACGCCGCGTGGGCATCCTATCGGCAGGGAGGCTGGTGGAGATCGGGGCGGCAGAAGATGTGCTGCATCATCCGCAGCACCCCTATACGCAGGAGCTCGTCAGGTCATTTTTTGCTTTGTAAAGTGTGCATCCTGATTGCTCAGCGAGCTTCCTGGCTGTGATAAAGCTATAAGGAAGGACGGGCATATAGGCTGCAAGATGTACAGGTGTTTAAGGCTTTGCAAAGGGGGATGACAGCGAGACTTATCGTCCCGGAGAGGAACCTTTCCGTATGCATTTGACCTATGGTCAATTTCATGCTATAATACCCGCATCTTCAAAACAGGATGACTGCTGTGGAAAGGATGATAGATGATGAAAAAATGGAAATATGCACTGATGGCCGCTGCGACGGCTTTGGTGATCCCTGCTTTTGCGAGCCGTGCGGAGATGCCGCCGATCGGGATGCCGAATCCTCTGGTGGAATACAAGACGTACCATGCGCTCGCAGAAGCTACGGACAGCCGTCCTCTCTTCCTTCCGAAAGGAACGCTGCTTGCCGGTCAGTGCCATCTGACGGACTATATCGCCATCGGCGGCAAGCTCTCGGATATCCGTTATCGGATGGATGATGGCAGCACGCTCTCTGTCCGCACGGCAAGGTTGGTGGGAGAAGAGGCAGGAAAAAATATCAGCGGAGTCTATACCGGTCGCTGGAAATCGCGCATGATCGGTGCGACGGAGGTCATGACAGCGAAGACGATGGATGGCTCACTCGCTGCGTTCTGGACGGAAGGGGAGTATGCGTTCTCTGTTGTCGGAAGCAAGATGAGTGATGACGTCTTCGATGCGCTCCTTTCCGATGTTTTCGTGGATATGTCAGAGCATTTCTATGGGGAAGCGGCAAATCCGCTCGCAAGAAAAACATTCTGAGGGAAGGAAGATCCCTTATCGAAGCGAGCTTCTCGAAGGTCAGGATGAAAGTTCTGGCCTTTTTGCGTGGGAAAAAAGAAGACTGGGAGATGACAGCGGCTGCTTTTTGGTCATTGATGGCGAATGCCTTCGATGAAGATGCGAAAAAATGCATCGAAGCCGGTATGAACGCTCACCTGACGAAACCGATAGAGATCGATCATGTCATCGAGGCTCTGGGACAATATTGCCGATGAAAAAGCTCCGCCGAAAGGCGGGGCTTTTTCTTTGTCTTATCGCCTGTTTGAGATGCTTTTTTCCTTCATTTTCCTGCATGAAACGGCCTGCATGAAACAGCGTTTTTTCGGGGCGCAGGGAGCAGAGGGTTTCCCATTGCCCGCTCCTCTCACATCCTTTCTTGACCGCGAACGAAAAAGATTTCTCGCTTTCGCTCGAAATGACGATACGGGAGACGGTGCTATCCGACGCGGAGGCTTTACTGCTCCGTGCTCGAAATGACGATAGGGGGGAGCGGCATACTCGTATCGTAAGTCTTTTTCATGGGGAGTCTGTGAAGCGGCATTCTCCCTCCTTCCCATGGAAGGAGGTGCCCCGAAGGGGCGGAGGTTGGCATCGCAGCGGGATGAAAATCGTGCGGGGAGCGGTATTCTCGTATCGTCATCCCGAGCGCAGCCGAGGGATCTTTTTCGTTTGCCGCGTTCCTTTTCCTGTGTGGAACGGTCTGCATGAAACACCGTTTTGGGGGGGCGCAGGGAGTACGGTGCTTCTCGCTTGCCGTTCCTCTCACATCCTTTGCCTTCCCACGAACGAAAAAGATTTCTCGCTTTCGCTCGAAATGATGAATGCGGGGAAGCGGTATTCTCGTATCGAAAGCCTTCTTCATGAGGAGTCCGTGAAGCGGCATTCTCCCTCCTTCCCATGGAAGGAGGTGCCCCAAAGGGGCGGAGGTTGGTATCGCAGTGGGATGAAAGTCATGGGAGAGGAGCGTTTTCCCTAGTCACCCCTTCCCATCTATGCTATAATACATAGATAAATATCGATAAAAGCAAACGGAGGCGAGGGTATGGATCATTCGCGGATCAAAAGAGAATATACAGAGCCGGCAGTGCCTTTCACGCTGAAAGCGCCGTTCCAGCCGATGGGGGATCAGCCGAAGGCGGTGAAGTCTTTGGTGAGCGGACTCAGGAATGGCGAATGGGCGCAGGTGCTGCTCGGTGCGACGGGGACGGGGAAGACCTTCACGATGGCGAAGGTCATCGAAGAGGTGCAGCGCCCGACGCTCATCATTTCTCCGAATAAGACGCTGGCTGCACAGACGGCGAGTGAATTCAAGGATTTCTTCCCTGACAATGCGGTGTACTACTTCGTTTCCTACTACGATTACTACCAGCCGGAGTCCTATGTGCCGCAGACGGATACCTACATCGAGAAGGATTCGTCACGCAATGAGGAGATCGACCGCCTGCGTCACTCTGCGACGATGGCGCTTTTCGAGCGGCGGGATGTCATCATCGTGGCATCGGTATCCTGTATTTACGGCTTGGGCGATCCGGAGGACTACAGCTCCATGGGGCTCTCGCTCCGGCCGGGCGAGGAAATCGAGCGTGACAAGATCTTGGAGAAGCTCGTCAGTATGCAGTACATGCGGAATGACATGAATTTCACGCGAGATACCTTCCGTGTGCGGGGAGATACGATCGATGTATTTCCTGCATCGGAAAACAATGTCGCTGTCAGGATCGAAATGTTCGGTGATGAGATCGACTCCCTGACGGAGTTCGATGTTCTGACAGGGGAGACGGTCGCTGAGAGAAATCACATCGGCATCTTCCCTGCATCGCACTATGTCACCAGTTCGGATAAGCTCCGCCGTGCCGTCACGTCCATAGAGAAGGAGCTGGATGGACGGCTCAAAGAGCTCCGGGATCAGGATAAGCTCTTGGAGGCGCAGCGTCTGGAGCAGCGGACGAATTATGATCTGGAAATGATGCAGGAGGTCGGATACTGCTCCGGCATCGAGAATTATTCCCGCCATATGTCGGACAGGAAGCCCGGCGAGCCGCCATTTACGCTCCTGGACTACTTCCCTGAAGATTTCCTCATCATGATCGATGAGTCGCATGTGACGGTACCGCAGCTGCGTGCGATGTACAATGGCGACCAGTCGAGAAAAAGTACGCTCGTCGACTATGGCTTCCGCCTGCCGTCTGCACTGGATAACCGTCCGCTGACTTTTGACGAATTCACCGAACGGATCAATCAGATCATCTATGTGTCGGCGACGCCGGGACCGTATGAAATGGGCGTCCAGACGAATCTGGCGGAGCAGATCATCCGCCCGACGGGGCTCTTGGATCCTTCCATCGAGGTGCGTCCCATCGAAGGACAGATGGATGACCTGCTCGGGGAGATCCATAAGCGTGAGGAGGTTCACGAGCGCGTCCTCATCACGACACTCACGAAGAAAATGGCGGAGGATCTCACCGATTTCCTGACGGAAGCGGGCGTGAAGGTACGCTATCTGCACTCTGACGTCGCGACCATCGAGCGCGCGGAGATCATCCGTGACCTGCGTGCGGGCGTTTTCGATGTGCTGGTCGGCATCAATCTTTTGCGTGAGGGTCTCGATATGCCGGAGGTCTCGCTCGTGGCTATCCTCGATGCGGATAAGGAGGGCTTCCTGCGCTCGGAAACTTCGATGATCCAGGTCATCGGCCGTGCAGCCAGAAATGAGCACGGGCATGTCATCATGTATGCGGACCGCATCACGAAGTCGATGAAGTATGCCATCGATGAGACGAATCGCCGCCGCACCATCCAGCAGGCATATAATGAGGAGCATCACATCATCCCCCACACTGTCCAAAAGCGGGTCAAAGATCTTATTGATCTTACGAAGATCGAAGAGAAGCCGGCTGCCTATGGCGGCAAGAATAAAGAGGGCGAGCTTTCTGATGAGGAGATCTACGCCCGTATGAAGGACTGCGAGAAACTCATGAAACAGGCGGCGAAGGATTTGGAATTCGAAGCCGCCGCCCGCTACCGCGACCAGCTCGCCAAGCTGCGCCAGCTCTGGACCGATCGCTACGGTTCCCGCGCGGAAGAAGCGCTTAAGCGTCAGGCTGCGGCGAAGAAACGCATCTATAAGCCGATGAAGAAACGGGTATGAGCGACGAATGCGGGGGAGCGGCATTCTCCCTCCTTCCCTTGGAAGGAGGTGCCCCGAAGGGGCGGAGGTTGGCATCGCAGAGGGATGAAAGTCGTGCGGGAGAGCGGTATTCTCGTATTGTCATCCCGAGCGCAGCCGAGGGATCTTTTTCGTTTGCCGTGTTCCTTTTCCTGCGTGGAACGGTTTGCATGAAACACCGTGATCCAGATTTTCCGGGAACAGGGTGTTTCCCATTGCCCGCTCCTCTCACAGCCTTTGCCTTCCCGCGAACGAAAAAGATTTCTCGCTTTCGCTCGAAATGACGAATGCGGGAGAGCGGCATTCTCGTTCTGTGAGGCGGCATTCTCCCTCCTTCCCTTGGAAGGGGCGGAGGGAGAGTGTACACGATATCCCGCATCGTCATTTTACATTTCCCTATCAACCAATTTCGAAAGGACATCCATGGAAAAAGGAATTATCATAAAGGGCGCGCGTCAGAACAATCTGAAGAATATCGATCTGACGCTGCCGCGAAATAAACTCATCGTTTTCACCGGGCTGTCCGGCTCGGGGAAATCGTCGCTGGCTTTTGATACCATCTATGCGGAAGGGCAGCGAAAATATGTCGAGTCCCTGTCTGCCTATGCGCGGCAGTTCTTAGGGCAGATGAATAAGCCGGACGTGGATAAGATCGCAGGGCTCTCGCCGGCGATCTCCATCGATCAGAAATCCACCAGCCATAACCCGCGCTCGACGGTCGGCACAGTGACGGAGATCCATGACTACCTTCGTATGCTGTATGCACATGCGAGCCGTGCCTTCTGCCCGCACTGCGGCAAGCCGATCCGGCGGCAGACAGTGGACCAGATCGTCGATGCGCTCCTTTCGCTCCCCGAGCGGACGAAGCTCATGCTCCTTGGGCCGGTCGCTGTCGCGAAGAAGGGGACGCATAAAAAGCTCTTGGAAGAGCTCCGCAAGGAGGGGTATGTCCGCGTCCGCGTGGATGGGGACGTCCTCTCCCTTTCCGATGACATCGAGCTCGCGAAAAATAAGAAGCATACCATCGAGGTGGTGGTGGACCGCATCATCGTGAAGGAGGGCATCGTGCGCCGCCTGACAGACTCGGTGGAGGCTGCGCTGAAGCTGGGGGATGGCATGATGGTGGGAAGCATCATCGGCGGAAAGGACATGGTCTTTTCCACCCACTTCTCCTGCCCGGACTGCGGCATTTCCCTGCCAAAGCCGGAGCCGCGCATTTTCTCCTTCAATAATCCTTTCGGCGCCTGCCCCGCCTGCATGGGCCTCGGCGCTTCACTGGAGGCGGATTTCCATCGCATCCTGCCGGATCACACGATGCCCTTCCGTCTGGGCGCGATCCAGCCATTTCCTTATAATAAGGAAACATGGCTCTACAAGCTGCTCGATGCCTTCCTGAAATCCTATGGACTCACCATGGATGCATGCTATGATGACCTGCCGGATCAGGCGAAGGTGGAGTTTGAAAATGGCGGCACAGCGCTTCTCTCCTTCCAGTACACAAGCCCCGAAGGCATCACAAAGACCTATGAGCGTCCCTTCGAAGGCATCGTCCCGATGACGAAGCGGCGCTATGAAGAGGCGTGGACAGAGAAGATGAAGGAAACGCTCTCGAATTACCTCATCGAAAAGCCTTGCCCCGTCTGCCATGGGGCGCGCCTGAAGCCCGAGAGCCTCGCTTTCCGCGTCGGTGGGAAGAATATCGCAGAGATCTCCTCCATGGCTGTCATCGACCTTCTGGACTTCATGGACCATGTCACGCTTTCCGAGAAGGAAAAGATCATCGCAGACCAGATCCTGCGTGAGGTGAAGAGCCGTCTCTCCTTCCTCGTGAATGTCGGGCTCGACTACCTGACACTCTCCCGCGGAGCTTCGACGCTCTCCGGCGGCGAAGCCCAGCGCATCCGTCTGGCGACGCAAATCGGCTCCGGACTGGTCGGTGTCCTCTATATCCTGGATGAACCGTCCATCGGTCTGCATCAGCGTGACAATGACAAGCTCCTTGCGACACTGAAGGGAATGCGGGATCTGGGAAATACGCTCATCGTCGTCGAGCATGATGAGGATACCATCCGCACCGCAGACTGGGTCGTGGATATCGGCCCCGGCGCAGGAGAAAATGGCGGCTTCGTCGTCGCGGAGGGTACGCCTGAGGACGTGATGAAGGTGAAGGACTCTATCACGGGGCAGTACCTGCGCGGTGAGAAATACATCCCGCTGCCGGAAAAGAGGAGAAAAGGAAATGGACTCTCGCTCACCATCCATGGCGCTCACGAACACAATCTGAAGCACATCGATGTGACCATCCCGCTCGGTGCCTTCACCGTCGTCACCGGGGAGTCCGGCTCGGGCAAGAGTACGCTCGTGAATGAGATCCTCTATCAGGGACTGTCGAATATCAAGAACCATACATCCTACCGGGCAGGGGCTTTTGACTCCATGGACGGCGCAGAGTATGTGGATAAGATCATCGATATCGACCAGCAGCCGATCGGGCGCACGCCGCGCTCGAATCCGGCCACCTATACCGGCGTTTTCAATGACATCCGCGAGCTTTTCAGCCAGACCTCCGAAGCCAAGATGCGCGGCTACAAACCGGGGCGTTTCAGCTTCAATATGAAAGGCGGACGCTGTGAAGCCTGCCACGGTGACGGCATCATCAAGATCGAGATGCAGTTCCTTTCAGACGTTTACGTCCCCTGTGAAGTCTGCCACGGCGCCAGGTACAACCGAGAGACGCTCGAAGTCCGCTACAAGGGCAAGAACATCTCCGATGTGCTGAATATGACCATTGATGAAGCCGTGCCTTTCTTTGAAAACCACGACAAGATCCTGCGGAAATTGAAGACCCTGCAGGAGGTCGGCCTCGGCTACATCCATCTGGGACAGCCGGCCACCACCATGTCCGGCGGCGAAGCCCAGCGAGTGAAACTGGCGACCGAGCTCATGCGCCGCGGCACCGGAGATACCCTATACATCCTCGATGAACCGACCACCGGCCTTCACAGCGAAGACATCCGAAAGCTTTTGATCGTCCTCGAGAAGCTGGTGGATCAGGGAAATACTGTCGTCGTCATCGAGCACAATCTTGACGTCGTCAAGACCGCCGACTACATCATCGACCTAGGCCCCGAAGGCGGCGACAAGGGCGGCGAGATCGTAGCCACCGGCACGCCGGAAGAAGTCGCGAAAGTGGAAGCGTCCTACACCGGGCAGTACCTCGGCCCGGTCATCGAACGGACGAAAAAGTTTATGGGGTTGAAGTGACTAGGGGCTAGTGGCTGGGGATTAGGGACTAGGGATTAGACTAGGAGACTAGAAGACATCAGCCCCGTATCGTCATTTCGAGCGAAGCGAGAAATCTTTCTTGCAGGCCGATAAACGAAGGATGTGAGAAAGGAGAAATACGCAGTACCGAGACGTCATTTCCGTATCAGTGCCTATGTGATACTGACCGCAGTGCAAGAAAGAATCATCGGAAGCGCTTTCGATGACGAGACGATACGGGAAAGGGATACCCCAAAAAGTTTGAAAGCAGAAAATAACCATCTTCCCTTTATAGGAATCCTCATAGGTTCAAAAGGTTCATAGGTTTTTCATCTTTCGTGAATATCATATATTCTAAAACTCCGCGGCGCTTCCCTATGATGATGCGCCGCACCATCCCCGTTTAACCCTCTGAACCTGTTTAACCCTCTGAACCCTCTGAATCCCTAATCCCTTATTCTTTTTCTCAGGAGTCTTTTATGATCGATGTCAATGAAAAAATCAAAGCCAAGGTAGAAGCCCTTCCTGATTCGCCCGGGGTGTACCGTTGGAAAGATAAAGACGGGCGGATCATCTATGTCGGCAAGGCGAAGAACCTGAAGAACCGTGTCCGCTCCTATGTACGAGAGGATAAGAACCGTTCCCCGAAAGTCGCTGCGATGATCCGTCACGCAGACGATCTCGACATCACGATGACCGGGACAGAGATGGAGGCGCTGATCCTGGAGTGCAATCTCATCAAAGAACTGCACCCGAAGTACAATATCTCCCTGCGTGATGACAAGTCCTACCCCTATGTGAAGATCACGGTGAATGATGAGTGGCCGCGCATCTTCGTCACGAGGAACATCCGCCGCGATGATGGGGCGAAGTATTTCGGCCCCTTCACCGACGTGGGAAGCCTTCGTCAGACGCTGTCCCTCCTTCGCCACTACTATCCCATCCGCACCTGCCGCTCCATGAAGGTATCCCGTCCCTGTCTGCAGTACCACATGCATCTCTGCAGTGCGCCCTGCGGCGGCCACGTCGATCACATCGACTATGACCGTGATGTAAAGACCATCTGCGACCTGCTGGAAGGGAAGAGCACCGCGCTGGTAAAGGATCTCACGCGGCAGATGATGGAGGCGTCGGAAGCGATGGATTTCGAAAAAGCCGCCAAGCTGCGCGACCATATCCGCGCCATCGAAAGTGTGCAGCAGCGCCAGCACATCGTATCCACGGAAGGGGACTTCGACGTGCTCGGCATGGCACGCGACGGCAGTCACACCGGACTGGAGATCTTCTATATCCGCTATGGCCGCATGGTGGGGAAGGAGAATTTCAGTATCCCTGAAAGTGCATCCGAGACGGATGAGGAGATCATCACCACCTTCCTTCGCGATTTCTACGGAGGAAATCCGACATCCGTCCCGAAAGAGATCATCCTGCCGCTCCTGCCGGAAGAGTCCGATCTCCTCTCTCTTTGGCTGACGAAGCTTCGCGGAAGCGAAGTGAAGCTCATCCGCCCCGAGCGTGGCTTCAAGCGCCGCCTGAAAGACATGGCGATGGCAAATGCAGCGAAGTATCTCTCCGACAAGAAACTGCAGTGGGAGTATCAGGACGCCCGCGAGCAGGGTGCCGTGCAGAAGCTGAAAGAGCTGCTCTCTCTGCCGCGCCTTCCCGAGCGCATGGAATGCTTCGATATTTCTCACAATCAGGGTGCAGAGACCACCGGCTCTATGGCCGTCTTCGAGCATGGCCGTCCGGCAAAGAGCGAATACCGGAAATTCAAACTGCAGACCACGCAGGGGCATGCGGACGACTTCAAGTCCATGGCAGAAGTCATGAGCCGCCGCTATGGGAAGGAAAAGGACTGGCCCGAGCCCGACCTCATCGTCCTTGATGGCGGTCTTGGGCAGATGCATGCGGCCATTCCCGTGATCCGCGAGGCCGGCTGCAACGCACCCGTCATCGGGCTCGCCAAGCGTATCGAAGAGATCTACGTAGAAGGCAGCGACATCCCGATCGTCCTCGATCACCATGAGCCTGCTCTCCAGCTTCTCCAGTTCATACGCGACGAAGCCCACCGCTTTGTCATCACCTATCACCGGAAATGGACGAACAAAAGAAATACGGAGTCCGTCCTTGACCACATCGAAGGCATCGGTCCGAACCGCCGGAACGCCCTCTGGCATGCCTTCCGCTCGCTCGATGAAATGAAAAAAGCGAGCGAAGAGGAGCTCGCCAAGGTAGCGAGCATGAATAAGCGTGCCGCGCACAATGTCTATCGGTTCTTCCATATGAGAAAAGACGAGAAACAGCTCGTCCTGCAGGGGATGGATGTGGAAAAGGAAGGCTGATGATACGGGGTAATGCGACATTCTACCTCCTTCCTCTGGAAGGAGGTGCCCCGAAGGGGCGGAGGTTGGCTTCCAAATCTGGATGAAAACTCATGTTGGACGAGCGCCGCCCCGTATCATCATCCCGAGCGAAGCCGAGGGATCTTCCTTGCACAGCGGAAAAACAGTTTCTCTGGAAACCGCAGTGCCAAGGCATTGTTACTCTATCAAGGCATTGTTACTCTATCATCGCATAAATAAGTGCGGATGACGGAAGAAAGACTGTTTTATCCAAAATACGACAATAAAAAAGGGGCTGTGAAGAAATGAATCCTCATTTCTTCACAGCCCCTTTTTACTTTGCTTTCATTTGGTTCAGGGTTCAAGGTTCAGGGCTCTCGTGGCGGCTTCGCCGCCTTTTTTTAGA
>OCHH01000941.1_pt1 | contig 12095 bp, 13 predicted proteins | sample 1538781 | NCBI WGS metagenome assembly OCHH01 (sample SAMN04571726, study PRJEB22368) | human gut metagenome | biome: human gut; material: stool | host: Homo sapiens | place: Luxembourg | collected 2012-12-05
TAATCTGAATAAAAATTGAAAGAGAAAACAAATTTTACCCTAAAAAAGTGCATAAAGCCCCTTTCCCCAAATGGAAGGCTATTCTATTTGAGGTGAGTTCTTAGATCCTTTTCTGATGAGTTGTAGAATCTCTGCTTCAGACAAGCCTGTGCGGCTGAGTTGATTGAAGGCATTTCGTAAATTATTTTTAACGTATTCAATTCGTTGCTTCTTTGTTGTTTCAACATCTGTCATATCTGTTGGGTTAAATACTTCACCAGTTTTTAAAAGGTGATAGACAGCAATAAGTATTTTTCTCGCAATCGCAATGATAGCTCGTTTCTTACCACGTCTTTTAGATATCTTGTTGAATTTGTCTGCATAGTATTCGCATTCCTTATCTTTTACGGCAGCATGTGCAACCTGAACAAGACAAGGCTTAAGATAAACACCAGCTTTTGAAACTTTAACCGATTTCTTTTTGCCAGCTGATTCATTACATCCAGGAGCTAATCCAGCCCATGCAGCAAGTTTGCGATGAGAGGACCACTGAGACATATCAGTGCCGATTTCAGAGATAATGGTAATAGCAGATTTTCTATTGATTCCTGGTATTGTACAAAGAAGCTGTATGTATTCTTCGTAGTTGGCAACCATCAAGTCGATATGGTGCTGTATTTCATCAAGAAGAGAATCTAGATATTCCATATGTTTCTGAACGATTCGAATTCTAGCCTTTTGAAACTGATTTAGCTGAATACCTTCAACAGCACTTAGGATGTCTTCATGAGATGCTTTACAACCGGCATGAACTTTAGAAAGAATATCTTCACTTGTATATGGATTATTTGATAAAATAGTATCGACAATAGCGGAAGCAGATTTACCAAAGATATCACTAAAAACAATATCAAGTTTACAGTTTCCAGTAGTCAAAGCATTTTGGAAACGATTCTTTTCAGAAGAACGCATATTGACAAGTTTATACTGATAGCGGGTAAATTCCCTGAGGACGCGGATATCCTTTTCAGGGATATAGCTGGATCTGACAATACCAAATTTAAAGAGGTCAGCAATCCATTTGGCATCCTTATTGTCATCCTTCTCACCTTTGATAGCCTTGACCCATTTAGGATTGGCAACAACGACATTAGAAATATGTCCTTCTAATGCATTGTATACAGGGATATAGTACTTGCCGGTTGATTCCATGCATACATTTTGACAGTTGTTTTCAATAAGCCAATCCCTGAATTGAATGAGCTGGTTATTGAAGGTTGAGAATCTTTTTTTAATGTACTTGGGTTTGACGGATTCAGAAATGCAGATAACAGCAACAATGAAAGATTTGTGCACGTCAACACCACAAGATCTAGGGTAAACAATCTCCATAAATAAAAGGCTCCTTATAAGAATATAGAGAAGGAGCTCAGTGACTGACTGATCAACACTAAAAGATTAAACTCAAGTCAATGATTAATCTGCAGACTTAAAAGACATACTCATGTGTGCTTGAAAAGATCAGCCTTGCACTGGTTATTATACTGTTTTGACTTGAACGAGTTGCAAGAATCTACAACTCACCTCGCCGTGCTTTGTAGTGTAAGACTCCTTCAATTAAAATATAAAATAAGATGCCTGCACAAACAAGAATTATTCATTACTATGTGTGCCTTGGAGCCGCAGGCGGAAAGGAATGTGAGGTTATTATGAAAAAAATTCTAAATTATTTTACTGGTGTAATCATTACATTCCTATTTCTAATATTTAATGGGCTTGATGCGATTCCATCAAAGTATCGTTTAGGAATAGCTGCAGTTATTTTGATTTTTGATGCAATAGTACTTGCTTATGAGCTTATTAATAGTATGAAGAAAAACAAATCCGCAAAAGTATTACTTCAAGAGAATATTTGTATGATCAGTACATTTATGATTTTACTGATTTTGAGAATAAGTCATCTTTCTCAAGAATGTAAGTTTGTGATTGCAGGGGTGGTAGTCTGTTATATTATAATAAGTATAATCTATAATCATAAGAAAAAGGTGGAAATTGAATAATCCACCTTTTTAGCTTATAGTTTAATTTCTTCATCACATCTTGAAGCAAGTTCTAAATCGTGTGTGACCATAATGACTATCTTACCTTTTCTAGATAACTTATAGAGAATATCAAAGACGATATCTCTATTTTCTTTATCTAGGTTACCCGTTGGTTCATCACATAATATGATTTTTGTATCATGTAATAAGAGTCTTGCCAGGGCAATTCTTTGTTGCTGTCCACCAGATAACTTATATATCTTTTGCGTTATTGGTGTTTCTATACCCACTTGTTTTAATACCTCAGGAATAAGAGAATATTGATCCTTCTTTAAAATCATCTTTAGATTCTGTTCTATTGTTTCATTCTCTATTAATGCATAATTCTGAAATAAGAAACCAATAGTATGTTTATAAAGTTTTTGAATACTTTTAGGTTCTTTATCATCTATAAGTATGCTTCCTTGATCTTTCTTTTCTAAGAATCCTAATAGATATAATAATGTAGTTTTACCACAACCTGAAGGTCCAGTAATCGCGTAAATATGATTATCTTCAAAGGTATAACTAAAGTCCTGGATAATAGGTTTATCATAACTTTTATATAAATGAGATACTTTTAGACTCATGTTAATTCATCTCCTTTAAGACAAGAAATTACCTTGATCTTTTCTAAGGCATAAATGAGAAGTAAAGAGAGAAGCCAATCTACCATCAATATCATAATGATCATGATTGGATGAATAGTATGAATAAATGATGAAAGTAGAAGCAGTAACACATAACATATACTTTCCAACATGATATATTCCTGATATCTCTTGAAGAAAGAAATACCATGAATCTTTAATACAGAAATCTTCATAATTGATTTCTTGAAATAGAAGAAGATATATTCATAAATTAATATCAACATCAAAATAGAAGTTAATTGAATAGAGATAATGTTTTTTCTGTATTGTCTTATTTAGTTCTTCTAGCTGTTCATTTAGTGTATTGTAAGGCTTTATGAAGTTAAGCACAGGTGGAATACCCGCTTCTTTAAGCTTCTTATTGATATTATGTGATGGAATCATATAAAGGTAGGGATCATTGTTTTCATCTATCACAATAATAGAATTAATCAACCAGCCGTTATGTTTATGATGGGTAGAATAAGAATAAATCTTCTGATTATTCTTAATATATTGGATGGCATATCCATCACCATATTCTTTAATTGAAGAATCATTTTTTCTTGATAGTGGTACTAATAATGTTTGTGATTGAGGTTTAATAGAACGATTATTGATATCTTTGATATGAAAGATATCTAATACATTCTGATTCACACGTACACTATTAGGAATATTATGAAGAATATCTTCATCGAATTGCGCTTGAGATTCTACATAGAGAGAATTCTGTGAATCAATAAAGTTTTGTAGTTTCTTTAATATATCACTCCAGCCTATTCTCCCTTAAAGGAATCAATGACAACCATATTCTGCGTTTTTTCTTTTATTGACTGTAAAGTCTTATATTCATACTGTGCTTTAGAGATAGAAGAATATAATACAGAAGTCATTACACATAATATACCTACTACAATCACTTTAAAACCAAATAAGACATAGGATTTCATATCTATGAGGTGACTACCTACGATATATTGTTTAATTGAATGACTAGAAATATATAGATAGAATATGAATTCTATAAGGGCATATAAGGCTAATAGAATAAGAAATAACAGTCCTTCATACTTCAATAGTATCCAATGATTATTCCCATTATAACCAATCATAAAATCTGTAATAAGACATACAAACCAATAGAAGAATACTAAACTGTACCATTCTTGATGATCTAATTGATAGAGAATGGACTTTGAATTGATTCCATGGAGTTTATAGATACCTATATGTTTTTGATAATCAATCATATCTAAAACTTTTAATAGAATTAAAGATAACAACAATACAACATAGAGGAAAGAATACTTCATAAGTATATCTTTAAGAGAAATAGAGTACTCTTCTTCATGTACAGTATTCTTTTGCACAATTATATTAGAATCATTACTTAAGTAACGCTGTATAGATTGATCATTTGTTAGCAAAGTAATTTCATAAATATGATGCCAGTTCTTTATTCTCTTATATGTGATTGTTTGTGAACCTGTTAGAGGAGAACCAAACTTCTTGATAGAGGGCTTGATAGGAAAACTAGTACTTGTTTCATAAACAAGTGATGTGTCATTCACATAGTTAGAGAAGTAGTAGGGGATATTTCTATTATCTAAGTATTGGGCTATGTCTTCTTTTTCTTCATTACTTGTACCATATTTGAAGGATGCAAGTAGTGTATGATTAGAATGATTAATAGCGGATTGACTTTGTGTATAGAAATACATAACTGAATGATCTAATACAGATATACACAGTAAGAATACCAACGAGATAAAGACAAAACATTTGAGAAGTCTTTTAATCACATCAATCACTCCTTTATATTATCTAATATAAAAATAACACTTTATAATAAAGTTATTCAATATAAATCATATTTTTACAAAAAAAACAAAATTGAATGTAAAAAAAAGAGCTGTAATGATTTCATTACAACTCTCGTTAATATTAATAGTTACCCTGAGCAATCATAGCATCTACAACTTTTTCAAATCCTGCAATATTTGCACCTTTGATTAAGTCATAACCTAAGCCATACTTTTCGGCTGCTGCAACAGAGTTATTGTAGATATCTACCATGATAGTATGTAGTTTTGCATCTACTTCTTCTTTAGTCCAGCTATAACGCATTGAGTTCTGACTCATTTCAAGTGCAGAAACTGCAACACCACCAGCATTTGCTGCCTTTGCAGGAGCTAAAGTACCTTCATGACCTGTGAAGTATGCAATAGCTTCTGGAGTAGTAGGCATGTTAGCACCTTCGATAATATACTTACATCCGTTTTCTACTAACTTCTTAGCATCTTCTTCTTCGATTTCATTCTGTGTTGCACAAGGGAATGCCATATCACACTTAACACCCCAAGGTTTTTCTCCTGGATGGAATTCAGCACCGAACTTTTCAGCATAGTCTTTTAACTTAACATCGTTCTTAGTTCTGATTTCAACAAGGAAGTCCCATTTTTCCTGAGTATTGACACCTTCTGCATCATATACATAACCATCTCTACCAGAGATAGTAACAACCTTAGCACCAAATTCAGTTGCTTTCTGAGCAACACCCCATGCAACGTTACCATATCCAGAACATGCAATAGTCTTGCCTTCATAGCTGTCATTGAAATGTTTTAATACTTCATTACCATAATAAACAGCACCAAAACCAGTAGCTTCAGGACGAATTAAGCTTCCGCCAAATGGTAAAGCTTTACCAGTTAAAACACCGTTTTCATAAGCATCTTTAATTCTCTTATACTGTCCAAATAAGTATCCGATTTCTCTTCCACCTACACCGATATCACCAGCAGGTACGTCTACGCTAGGACCGATATGACGGTATAATTCAGTCATGAATGACTGACAGAAACGCATTACTTCAGCATCACTCTTACCTTGTGGGTCAAAGTCAGAACCACCTTTACCACCACCGATAGGTAAAGTTGTAAGAGAATTCTTTAAGATCTGTTCAAGACCTAAGAATTTAATAATACCTAGGTTTACTGAAGGATGGAATCTTAAACCACCTTTGTAAGGACCGATTGCGCTAGAGAACTGTACACGGTAACCTCTGTTCACAATAGTCTTACCTTCATCATTAACCCAAGGGACTTTAAACATAATAACTCTTTCAGGTTCAGTAAATCTTTCAAGGATCGCCATATTTTCATATTCAGGGTGTGCTTCAATAACTGGTTCCAAACTCTTTAAGATGTTTGTAGCCGCTTCGATGAATTCTGGCTGATCAGCATTCTTTTCTTTTAATTCTGTTAAAACCTTATCAACATATTTCATAACGAAATCCTCCTTAAATTAATTATATTATGCGTATGATAGAATTTCTATAAAATAAGAAATTATTATCACAAAGATAAAGCTAGGATTAAGGTGATAAAAAGCATGAACTACACTTTGTGAGTATACTTTAGGATTGTGATTATTGAAAATAATTTATATATAAAAATTGGTAAATTATTTACTAATATTATTTGTATCAGTATAATATATAGTGTAGAAAGCGTTTACATTTATTTGAATGAAAATGGCAGACCCCCCCACCTCAATATAAAAATGTAGTCGTTTTGGAATATCTGGAGATTTTTTGGTAAAACATATGAGAACATATTACTTTGATTCAAGTGGATTATATGATTTATATAACTACATTTCCAAAAAGACGTCAGCATCCTATATTGATGTTAAATCTAAATCTTAATGTATAGAGGTATAATTTTATGAGTACTAAAACAATAAAATTTCTTTTCTGTTTTGTTATTTATGTGATTTTATTTATTGCAGTTGCTTTTTATCCTGATCAAACAATTGTGGCAATCCCTATCGCAGATACGCTATTTGAGTTTGTTTCAATACCAACATTTTTCCACTCATGTCTTTTAATTCCATTTGTTGGAAATACAGTGTTACTTATCTACTTCTTTAAGGATGAAATTAAAAACTTCTTCAAATTCTAGGTTATAATAAAAAGCGAATTACTAGTATATACATAATAATCTATAACTTATAGCAGGGGTCCTGGGAGATAGCGGAAGCTATCTCTTTTCTAATGTTTTTAAGTGCATCTAGAATATGAAAAAGTATTCATCATGCAAAAGAGAATAACCTTTTTAGGAGAGTATATATGAAAAAGAGCTGTAACGCTCAAGGTAGTAGTCAATACTGTCTATTCGTTACAGCCCAAAGATTTTTGAATCAGTTTAGCTATGCAATCTTTTCACCTTTTAATAACTTATAAACGATATAAGCGACTAAAGCACCAATAAGTGGTGATAATAAGAATACCCATAACTGATTAAGTGCAGTGCCTTTACCAAGTATCTTCATAATAACTGCTGGACCAAATGATCTTGCAGGGTTAATAGAAGCACCAGTAAATGGGATACCTAAAATTGTGACAAGTGTTAATGCACCACCGATTAATAATCCAGATATTTTTTCTAATCTTTCATCATTTACTACATGTAAGTACACTGATACAAATACAAAAGTTAATACAGCTTCTATAAGAATAGCACCTTTTACATCTAATGAAATCATACTTAAAGAGCTATATCCTGTCTGTCCAACACCTAAAGTTGTAATAGATACACTAGGAATACATTTAAGAATACCAAGTAGTAATCCACTTGCAAGAAGTGCACCTAATAGTTGTGCCACAATATAAAGGATTGTTTCTACGAGAGAGATAGCTCCATTAAAATACATTGCGACAGACACTGCTGGATTGACATGTGCTCCTGAAATAGAAGAGAACATATAATAAACAAATGTCATTGCAAGACCAAATACAACTGCAATACCGATAATACCTGCTACTGTACTATATGTAGAACCTAATCCTGTAGATCCAAGTAATGCATAAGCTGTAGTACCTAGAAATACAAGTAGGAAAGTACCAAGTAGTTCAGATAGAAATTTCTTGATTTTCATTGAATACCTCCAATATTTTATGAAATGAGTGTAAGACAAATTCAACAACTTGTCAAATGACCTTAATCCATGTAGAATGTGAAAAGGTGATAAAATGAAAAAATTCAAAGATTTTAGAGTAACAGTATTTATGATTATTATGATTCCTGCATTACTTGCATTATCTATTTATTCCAAAGTTGTATGGCATTCACAGATGCGTTTTGTTTTAGCTCTTATTATGACAATCACTATCGCATTAATCTGTCTTGCTGGCTATAATCTTCACTTATATAGCGATATTATTATGATATATACATGGAAATATGTCGCATTACTTCCAGAAATGATTGAAGTAAAGGATATTAAATCAATCAAGGCAGTAAGTAAACATAAGATCAAGATTGCGCATAAGTATATTTCTTATGCTTATGTGAGTAATAGTGAAGAGTTCATGGAAAACTATCAATTATTACAGGAATCTGCACAAGAACAAGAAAATATGTAAAATCATGTGAAATACCAAATGGGCATCTATTTGGTATTTTCTTTTACTAAAAAACCATATAGTCGTATGTGACTATATGGTCTGATTATTTCTCTTTGAGTACAGTATACATATTAACTAAAGATAATATGATAGATATACCGAAGAATAGTGTATTGAGACTACTGGAACTTATACCTAGTTCATCTATAAGAATAGCTGTGTTCCATAAAGATATTGCAGCAGATATAGAAATACCTAAAGAAATCAAAACAAGTAGTACGCTATTATTATGATTACGTTTGATAAATAGGAATAAGAGTAACTGTAGAATCAATACAATTAAGAAGTAAATAATACTTGTAGACATGATTTTCTCCTTTCTCTTTATGTTAAGTGATTTATAAATATATTATATTATAATAATATCAACAAGTATATATATTTGAATAAGTGTTGTAGAATGAATAATGCATACATACAATGTATTAAAATTTTTACATCATTGTGACAATCACTTTTTTCATCTTATGTAAAAAGATGCTTTTAGAAGATAATAAGTGTATGATGCCTTCTAGGGGGTTAAAGATATGGATTTAGCTATTTCACTTGCTACACAAATTGGCGCTTTATTTATTATGATAGGAGTAGGATATGTACTGATTAAAACAGATATATGTACAATATCAGAATCAAAACTTTTATCACAGATTGTATTATATGTTTCTGCACCTTGTGCAATCATCAATTCATTCCAGATTGACTTAACAGAAGAAAAGCTAAAAGGTTTCTTACTATCTATTGGTGCAGCTATTCTTGTACATATTATTTATTATATACTGGCTAAGATACTCACAAAGAAATGTCATTTTAATGCGATTGAATCAATGTCCATCATGTATCCTAACTGTGGAAACTTGATTCTTCCTCTTGTTTCTATCGTATTAGGGAACGAAATGGTTTTCTATTGTTCAGGGTATATGATTGTACAGACTATATTATTGTGGACACATTGTAAGTTCATTATTAGTGAAGATACACATTTTGATTTAAAGAAGATTCTATTGAACATCAACATGATTGCGATTGCAGCAGGTATCATTATGTTCTTCTTACAGATTAAATTACCTACGATGTTTCAGAGTGCTGTATCTGGTATGGGCAGCTTAATGGGACCATTGAGTATGTTTGTAGTAGGAATGTTACTTGCTGGTATGAATATGAAGGAAGTATTTACTGATGTCCGTGCTTATGTCGTATGTTTCCTTCGTTTAGTTGTATTCCCAGCAATTATTTTATTAGTTTTTATTTTTACAGGTATGACAAAACTATTCCCAAGTGCATCACAGGTATTAATGATTTCATTACTTGCAGCCAGTGGGCCTTCTGCATCTACTGTGATTCAGTTTGCGCAATTATATGATAATCATGCTTTTGAAAGTTCAGTTATTAACGCATTATCTATTCTTTTATGTATTATTACTATGCCAATCATTAATATCATCTATACGTTTTTGTTGTAATATGTAAAAACAACGTGCATAATAGTGAATATAAGGAGGGCCACAATGTCACAAACTACGAAACGCGCTATTGAAGCGTCATTGAAACATTTATTATTAAAGAAGCCTCTTGATAAGATCACTATTAATGATATTGCAGAAGACTGTGGTATCAGCCGTATGACTTTCTATTATCATTTCCAGGATATTTATGATCTTGTAGAATGGTCATGTATTCAGGATGCTGAAGAAGTATTACAGGGCCAAAAAACATCTGATACATGGGAAGAAGGTCTCTATGCACTCTTTGGTGCTATCTTAGACAACAAACCATTTGTCACTAATGTTTATCGTTCTGTTAGTCGTGAACATGTAGAAACATATCTTTATAGGATTGTATATAAGTTATTAAAGGATGTTGTAGATGAACAGGCTGTAGGAATGAATGTCAGAGAAGATGACAAAGAGTTCCTTGCGAATTTCTATAAGTATTCTTTTGTCGGTCTTACATTAGAGTGGATCAATAATGATATGCGACAGGACCCAGAACTTATTATCCGTAAACTAGATAAAGCCATCAAAGGAAACATCAAAGCGGCCTTAAAACGCTATGAAACCTTTTAAACAAAAACACTATAATGTATAAAGAATAAACATCTTGTATGGGATGTTTATTTTTTTATATTTTATTTTTTCTATACTATGAGGATAGGGGGGATTGCTATGGATTTATTTGTGAAGCCAAGAAAAAGAGAAAACATTGATGCACATAATGCATATATATTAGGAAGTGATTTTACTAGCTTAGTGACTGCCTGTTATTTATTGAGAGATGGTTCATTAAAGGGTGAACATATTCATGTTATAGATTCAGTAGATTCATTTCACCATTATGAGTCTTATCTTTCCTTTGTAGATAATCGTAGTCTCTATTTATGGGATATATTACGTTCTATACCTTCTATAGAAACAGAGGGACTCACTGTTTTAGATGAAATGACTTATTTAAATCATGATGCACCTATGAAGACTATTCATAATATACAATTAAGTGATCAATTAATATCAGAACTTGTTCATTTCTTCTTTACTTCAGATGAACAATTAGAAGGTAAACAGGTTAAAGATGTATTCAGTCAGGATTTTATGGAATCTGATTTCTATTATTATTGGCATGCTTTATTTCCAGTCAATGATGCTTATTCTTTTAAAGTGACATTACATCGCTATATGCATATATTGATCTCGCACAGCATGATTTCTCCTAAGTATTGTATATATGAATCAGTGATTGTACCTATTATAGAATATCTAGAGGCACATCATGTAGTCTTCCATTTCAATACTGAAGTCACTCATATAGAAATAGAAGACAATAAAGCCACTGCCTTTTCTATTAAGAGTGAAGGTATGGAAGAAACTATAGATTTGACAAATCAGGATCTCCTATTTATTCATACAAGTCAAAGTAAAGATTCTATAGTTCATGCAGTCATTACAACTCAGGATGAGAAGATCATCCATTACTTAAGAAATATTCTTCAAAAAGATCCAATGTCTGGTGAAGATATTACAGGTGGTGTTATTCCAATTAATGAATCAGCCTGGGAACTCAACTGGACAATACCAAGACAGCCTTACTATAAGAACCAGAAAGAGAATGAATGTGTCATTCTACTTCATGGATTACATCCAGAGGAAACAGGTGATTATGTAGAAAAGTCTATGTTAGAAAGTAAAGGCTATGAGATATGTGCAGAATGGCTTTATCATTTAGGGATTCCACAAGATAAAATCAATGAATTCTCATTGATGTCTGCTTCTACCGTTCCTTACACTCATACTAGTACTCATTGTGAAGCACACATCAATGGAAGAAACTATGCTTATATAGGTGAAGGAGTTTCATTACCTTATGAATATCCAGGAAGCCTAGATTATCTTGTGCATACCGCAATGAATGCAGTGTATAGTTTATTACATATCACAAGAAGTATTCCAGCTTATCGTTATTCTATTGAAGACTATTTAAGTGTCTTCTCATCTTTATATGGTGATGAGACATTCATGGAAAGTCAGTCATTCACAAAACGTCTTGTCTTAAAAGAGTTGTTAAAAAGAATAGAGGGCTCTGATCTAGAAGCCCTATTAAAGGAATATAAGTTCTTCTAGATAATATGAAAGTAAGAATCTCATATGAGGTTCTTTTTTTGTGCGACAGGCAGTCGCTTATATGTTATGTCAACAGGGGTATGACATTTTCTACTTGTGAACTACCTCGACTTAATACTCCGTATTCTTATTGCGTGTCCACTTCGTCTTTACTGTATAGACAATATTTGCATCCACAACGCTACTTTTACGCAGGATATTTAATGCACCATTCACATCTGCATTCGGAACTTGTCCACTAGCTGTTTTATACTGTTCACGATTTATTCTCTTTCCACTGAAATGGTATTCTTCAGTATCATCACTCTTATAGACTGGT
>OCHH01000947.1_pt1 | contig 12053 bp, 6 predicted proteins | sample 1538781 | NCBI WGS metagenome assembly OCHH01 (sample SAMN04571726, study PRJEB22368) | human gut metagenome | biome: human gut; material: stool | host: Homo sapiens | place: Luxembourg | collected 2012-12-05
ATATTCGATGTCGTACCACGCCTGCAGAAGCACCGACAGGATGCCGTAGGTCTTCGACCCCGGCTTGGCGGCTATGCGCTCTGCCACCTCTTTCTGCAGCATTCCGCTGCAGCACGTGATGCGGTCGCGCCAGTCGAGCACTTTAAAGAATATCTGCGACGAGATATTGTATGGATAATTGCCTATCACACAGAAGTCGCCTTCAAACATCGAGCCGAGGTCGAGCTCAAGGAAGTCCTCGCCGATGATGCGCCCGTCAAGTTGCGGAAAGTTGTGCTCCAGATACTCGACCGACTCACGGTCGAGTTCCACGACAGTCACATCATGTCCGCGTTCGAGCAGGAACTGCGTAAGCACGCCCATTCCCGGTCCCACTTCGAGCACCGGCATTCCTCGATAATCGTCGAGCGTAGCAGCTATACGGTCTGCCACGTGAAGGTCGGTCAGAAAATGCTGCCCGAGAAATTTCTTTGGTTTTACTTTCTGCATAATTGAGCAATTGCTATTCGGTTATACAATGCCTTGCAAAATTACAAAAAATCCTCCGAAAATCCGGTGTTTGCAAGAAATTCCTACCTCGTTTGGCGCAAACCGCCTCATAAATCAATCGAGGGTATTGGCAGACGGACGTGGCTGTAGATGTCGGCGCAATGCGCAATTTTATCATTTGTGCTGGCCAAGAGACTGATTGTCAAAAGCAACGCATATATGTTGTGTAACATATCTTATTTGTTTTACGTATTCAAAAGATTGCTTAATTTAGCAAAAAATAAGGAACTCTATGAGGCTGCAGAAAATATCCATTTTTTACCTTGTTGCCTTTTTCGCTTTGCTGTCTTCAATAGGCAATATTTGGTCTGGCGAGAACTCTCTCGCAAAGTCTACGCATTGGCCGTCTGACGGTGACAGGGTGGAAAAAAAACACTATGAATATCTCGGTGTCGTCAATGATTCTTTGTTGACGTGGGATTTTAGTAATGCTGTTGAGACGGGAACATCACATTCAATGCAATGGATTAATATCGGAGACTCTGTTTTGGTTAAAAAGGAGTTGGGCATGCAACTCTCCTTCATTGTCAAGCATGACTCTATTATATGGAAAGCCTATGAGAATCCTCTGCTTGAACTGAGAGACTCCATTCCCGTTGCCTTAAAATTAGAAGGTGGTTTAAAAAAGTCTTATGCCATCCCATTTTGTTTTAATGGAACATATTGCAAGAATAATTATGTTTTATGTGGGGGAACACTTGCAGTTGACATAAGCGATAGCGGGACGCTAATTTTGCCAAATGACACCATTGAAAATGTCGTTCGAGTAACGCAACGGACCGAAGGTCCGTTGTATGTGTCAAACGAAAGGTTTCAAGGCAGGAATGACAGCATAGACAAATGCCAACAAATAAGCCACATAGTAGTCGTTGACAGGTGGTTTTCGCCTGTTTTCAAATATGAATTGGTTGAGAATGTTTCTGACGTATACTACTTTGGGGATGAAATGGTAACGGAGTCATATGCCGCGTTTATATGTCCGCCTGATGAGCAAAAATATTGTATGGAAACATTATATGCACCAAGCCATTCAATGAAAAGGGCGTCATCTTCAAAAGGTCATAAATCACAAGATGACTGCAGCACGAAAAGTGAAAACAATTCAGACAATAATGTGTCTGTAGATTTCAACGGTAACTCCATTTCTGTCAAAATAATCAATTCCACGGATGAACGTATTGACAATGCGTCAGGTTTATTATGTGATCAATTGGGTCGAGTTTGGAAAGTTTTTTCAAATATTGATTTTGCAGATGGCGAATGGCAAACACGAATGACCTCACACGAACTGCCACGGGGCAATTATATTCTATATCTGTCAATAGACGGAGATTACATTTCCAAAAAGCTAATTATTCAATAGCGCGCCATGAGAAAATTCTTATTATATGTCATACTTTTAGGATTTAATTATAGCATTGCGTTTGCTCAGCTTACATCCTCAGAAAACAATGAAAAACCATATATTCCATCGTGGGATACTTATGAGTTTATGAAATATGGATCTGTTGGGGCTTCATTATATACAGGAACGGTCAATTATTCTGTTCCAATTTATACGTATGAAGATGAAGATTTCGATTATAGCATCTCTATTGATTATGCCACGAATGGATTTAGGGTCAACCACAAAAGTGGACATCTTGGACATGGATGGACGCTAAATGCTCCAGGAATGATTACAAAAGAAGTTTATGGCTTGGCTGACGATAAGACAACAACTGTAATAGCAAAAGGAGGAAACGGATGTCAGCTGTATGGGTACGATAAGACTCCGGTGGGAGCCTTAGATGGCTGCCTGCTTGTTCACTATTTGGATGACCAGACATTTACTGCCATGGTCGATAAAGATGGGACATGCTATGATGCGCAACCAGATATCTATAGGTTTAATTTCTGTGGATATAGTGGCTCGTTTAGAAGAATTCCTTCTGAAGGCGGTATGTCCTTTTTATTTTTTGACTGTCCTTCAGAATCACAGTCATTAAAAATAGAAAGTGTCACAGACACAGGCATCGTAATGATTGATGGTTCTGGCTATAAGTTCTCTTTCACAGAGGGCGAATACATAAAGAAAGCAATCTGTCGCGATGTGGTTGACGCTCTAAAAGAAAAGTTCGTAAGGCAATGGCGCTTGCAAAAGGTCACGGCTCCCAATGGTAGAGTTATGGAATTCTTTTATAGCCATATTTACGACAACGAGGGATTGGACAAATCAGAACATAATGTCACATATACACCATCCTTATCGTTTGGGTTCTCGTATTATGCTGGCACAAACGAGGGGTATGGATCCAAAGATATTGGAATTTATGAAAGTGATAATTTTTCAACGAGACTTGTCGGGATAAAATTCGCCGATGGAACTTATGCCAACATCGAATATGTAGACGGAGTCAAGGAATTGCGTTATACATCGCCGGAAGGAGATACGCAAAATGCTTTTGGAGACAATAAAAGAATAAGTTCCATCAAGATTTATTCTGCCGATGAAACTCTTTTTAAAAAAGCCTCTTTTTCATACAAAACGATAGGCGGCAATTCTGTCAAAGAAAATAGATTGACATTCTTACATTCGATTGACATTTCAGGACAGGGCGTTTTTTCTTTTGAGTATAATCCAATGACGGCTTGTCCTCCGTTGGGGACAATAAAAAGCGACCATTGGGGGTATTATAATGGAGAGTATGGAGGGTTTGACACAAAAGACTTCCTTTCCAATCTGATATTTGATAGCGAATACAACGAACGCTACGCATCAAAATTCAATAGAAATCCCAATTTTCAATCAGCTCTTTCTGGTACATTAAGTAAAATATGTTATCCAACAGGTGGATTTTCAACTATTTCCTATGAGCAGCATGACTGCTCCCAAAAAGTTGTCAGAACAAATTCTTCTTTGTTTTATCCTGAGCTCGTGTCATTGTCGCAAAATGAGTCTGTTGGAGGTGTTAGAGTCAAGCAGGTGACAACATTTCTTCCCGACGGCACACCAACAGATACTGTGCGATACGAGTACCAATCTGTGAGCAACCCAGATTTAAGTAGCGGCATTTTAATAAATACACCTCGCTACGGCATTAGGTACACGACAACAAACAATAAGTTTGTTGAGCGGTTCAACTTATGCAATAGCATGTACGACTTTTCACAAACGCATATAGAATATTCACATGTAAGGGAATACAGAAGTGATGCAGGGCATACGGACTATTTCTATAGTTCATACAAAGATTATCCCGACGGGACTGATATTGAAGAAGACAAAGGGCACAGGTTGCCTCTTTTCAGGTACTATTCAAATGGAAATGACAGAATAGTATTTTTCAACAATCCTAATAAATTGGTTGAGAATCTGCTTACTCCGCTTGCCTCCGCTCAAACAAAACGAGGGTTGCTCTCTTTGGTAAAAAAATTTAATAGCGAGGGAGATTTAGTAGGTGAAACAAAATATGACTATCTCTTTCCTTTGGTCAAGATAGACACCGTATTAACGTTGACTGGAGAAAATGCCCGGGATGTGATATACCCAAGATACAACATTGAATTGAACAGCGTGAAGGAATCCTTGTTTTTCAACAAAACGGCTGTGTCCACCCAAAAGACATCCGTATACAACTCTTATGGAATGGAAAAAAAGACTGAATATGTGATGTCGGATGGGAATGTTATTGTCGATTTATATAGGTATTCAGGAGATGTCCACAACGCAAACGGCATTGTAAGCAAAATGCAATTTGCTCACAATGTGAACAATCTTCTTCTGCATAACAGAAAGATAATAAAAAACGGTACAGAACAATTTATTGACAGAATCCGTTACAACTATTATCTACCGAACAAAGAAAACGGTTCGTTGTTTAAAGTTTCAAATATTGAATACTATTCGCCAAAAGGATGGATTTCCAAAGCCTCGTATATCCACGATGATAGTGGACGGATTATACAGCAAACAGATTCAAGCGGCGTGCAGACTTCGTATCTATGGGGATACAAAAGTAGGTATCCTCTAATGATCGCAAGAAATGCGACAATCTCACAGCTTAACAACGCTGTGACTGCACAGGGTTTGAGTGTCGCTGATTTGTCAAATGCAACAGGCTATACAGATTATACGTTTGACAAACTGCTCGCTTCTGCGAACAGTCTTACTTCTTCAATTGTTGATGTTTATAAATTCAAGCCTAATTTTGGCCTTACTGAATATTCCATGCCGAACAACATAAAGACATATTATAGTTATGACGGATATGGACGCTTGGTTTCGATGTCAGACCACAAACATCAGATGTCAAAACAACGTGAATATAATCTTGTCTCCATAGCCCCTCTCTCCTTGTCAATGTCATGCGGTGAAACATATATCAATGAGCCCATGAATATCATAGCAACCGCTGACGGGGGCTCACATTCTTACCTGTTTTCATTCAAAATATATGACAAACTTAATGGTGATATTGTTTATGAAAACACAAACGACACAGGGGTTATAAACATAATTCCCGACAAGGCTGGTCTTGTAAGCAAAGATTATTGTGTGGAATGTGAGGTGTCGGACCTTATCTCAGAAGAGAGGATACTTTCAGTTCAAGATATTTCTGTAAAACCCGTCAGACTGCAATTTTCCAACATCAACAAGAATTTTACATATATTGCCGGCAGCGATGAAGTTTGTATGGCTGACATATATACAGATACGACAACCGATGTGACTTTTGGATTTGAATTGACATCAAAAGAACTGTGTACAGTCTCTATTGCGGGAACTTCGTTCTCATCACAAACGGAAAAAGACAAAGAGTTTGTAGTTCGGTTAAATCCGGGCTACAATAGCGTAATAATAACATTCCCTTCGTCCACAGTTGTTCTTGATGCGAATTTGTGGATGAAAGAGGCTACAAACGGTCATGAAATAGGCTTCTTCAATAATTTGTCCATTTCATATTAACAATATGGCTTACGTTAACAACATACAGGCATTAGCATTAGCGACATTGGCTGTTTTTATGACCAATGCCCAAGAGCAACGGAATCATATCCGCACGGATGTGATGCTTGACAGTTACGGCTTGTCACGAATGACAAAAATAGAGTATTACGACGGGTTGGGAAGGTTGGAACAGACTGTCGACGTCGGGGCGTCGCCATCCGGAGCCGACTTGATCGTGCACAATTCTCGAGACAGAGCAGGGCGCATCATTAGGCAATTCAACGCGACACCGTATTCCGGGAACGGCAATTATGTTGACGGGTGTCAAATTTGCACCATTGCATCGGATGCTTATCAAGACGCTAATCCCTACACACTTTCTGAATATGAGCAGTCGCCTTTTGGCAGACTGAAAGGCACAACAGGCGCCGGACAGGCTTGGCATTCCGTTGCAAAATCGGCAAAGAAAACATTCCTAACCAACAGTACATCGGGCAGCGAGCTGAAATGTCGGATGTTTTCTGTCTGCGACACGCGAAACGCCAGCGATACAGTAGTCTCGGTAACCGCAGATGGAGTCTATCCTAACGGTGCGCTATTAGTCACAAAGGCAGAGGATGAGGACGGCCACACCAGCCTCATATTCATAGACGGGCAGAACCGGACAATTCTCACGCGTGAGCGGATTGACAACGGTTATGCGGACACTTATTATGTTTATGATATGGCCGGCAATCTTACAGCCGTCTTACCTCCTGCATTTTCCGCCTCGGTTGGTAACGGTGCTATTTCCTCGGCTTCTGCTGATGCGAGAAACTTAGCATATTTCTATATATATGACTGGCATGGACGTTGCAGGGCAAAAAAACTGCCGGGGCGCGACTGGCAAATTACAGTTTACGACAAAGCAGGTAAAGCCCTTATGAAACAGGACGGCAACATGCGCAAGCGTGGAGAGGCGGTATTCTCGCTATCAGATGCGTATGGTCGCAAGTGCGTGACTGGCGTTACCAACAAAACGCTGTCGCTGTCGGAAGCGAATGATGCCTGTGTATTGGTTAGGCGGAGTTCTGCCACGGATTCCCTTGGAGGGTATGAGATAATGGACAACGCCGTCACACTGCCTAGCGACAATCTGCTGTCGGTAACGTATTATGACGACTACAGTTTCCTTGTTGGCAAGGAGTTCGGTCAAGAACTGGCTTACCGCAAAGCGGCAGATTACGACAGCCGATATGAATGTGCCAACTATCCCGCATTTTCTGCCAGAGGACTGCTGACCGGAACTGCCACACGTATCCTTGGAGACTCCGTGATGCTGTTCAAATCGGTTTATTACGATTATCATGGCAACGTGATTCAGTCACATGAGCAGAATGCAATGGGAGGTTACGACCATTATTATTACCGCCTCAGTTTCACGGGTAAGCCGATAGCCATACGGCACGAGCATAGCTCCTCCGACGCAAAGAATGTGTACGTTTATAGTTATACATACGACAATATGGAGCGGCTTCTATCCAACGGCAATATGACGCGCGACAAGAATAGGAGAATCCATTCAATAACCTACAACATATTGAACTTGCCAAGCGAAATGATGTTCAATGACGGACACATCGTCCGCTACACCTACGATGCCGCTGGCACGAAGCTCAAAGTGGAGTATCTGCTGGGGTACATACGAGTTATGGACGACTGGAATACCGACAGACAGCCGGGAAAGGATGTGGGAGGAATTAAAGGTATAAACGGGATATCCGCCAAAGGCTTCGGTGGTATTGGAGACCTCGTTTCACCACCGGGTTCTGGCATGAAAGAGCCTATAACGCAGATGACGTTGCAATACAGTGCCGGCCATGTGTACCGCAACGGGAGGCTTGAGCGAGTGGACAACCCCTATGGATATTGGGCAGACGGCTCGTTCCATTACCACATCACCGACTACCAGGGCAACATCCGCGCTGTAATCGACGAAGACGGCACGTTGGAGGAAGTCAACAACTATTATCCTTACGGTGGGTTGATGGGCGCGGGTGCCATGGGCGTGCAACCATTGAAATACGGAGCGAAAGAGCTCGACCGCGAGAACGGTCTCGACCTCTACGACAGCCACGCCCGCTTCTACGACTCTATGATCGGCCGGACAACATCCCAAGACCCCCTTGCTGAAAAATACAGCGGTGTCAGTCCTTACCTCTGGTGCGCAGCCAACCCAATACGAAATATAGATGAAGGTGGCGACAGTATTGCTGTGCTATATTTCCATGGGTTAGTGGGGCACTTGGCTTTACTAATCCAAAACGATGATGGGAAATGGGCTTATTATTCCATGAATGGGGATTATAAATACAAAAATACTCACGGCAAAAAAGGCGGAAAACCATATCATGATATTGGAGAACAAACATTTAACAGCCCTTCTGATTTTCTAAATAGCGATTATAATAGAGAGGGAACCGATAAAGAAGTACAGCAAGACAACATTAATAATTATGGATATAAAGAAGCATTTATGATTCCAACAACACGAAAGCAAGATAAAGAAATTAGGAAAAAATTCCTACAAGAAACTTGTCAATCATATAATTTAGTAAACAGACAATGTGCGCAAGTTGTTCAAAGAGCTCTAGAAGCAGGAGGTATTAAAACAACAAAATTGGAATATTTGTATTTTGATGATTCTACCCATACAGAAGCAGTCCCATATATACCGTTAAGCACATTTAGCGCAATTCGAAATAATTATCTAAATGGAAAAATCTTTAAGAGAAAAATAAAATGAAAACAAAAATAATCACATATTTTATACTGTTTTGGTTCGCTTCCCAAGCTGTGTTCATGTTCTATTGGCCTTTGTACTTATACTGTCAAAATGGTTTAAAGTTTTATGAAATGTTGGCTTTAGGCTGTATCATATTGCTCGCTTCTATTTTTATCATAGTAAATAATAACATAATCAAAAAAATAGCGACTTGCTTATTGTGGGTCTATTCTATAGCTTTTGCAATTATTGGCACATTAGGCAATTTGGTCGCCAGTCCAAAACCAATGCTCGCATTGGTGTCAACAGTTATCATGATTGTGAATATAGCTTTGTTAATAGTCAATTATTTCCTCGTTTTAAATGAAAACCAACATTGAATAATTATAACAAGCGACTTTAACAAGAAATGCCTAAATGCTCACAGCAAAGCCAAGCAGGCAGATCCCAGATTTGTTGAGCCGGATATTTCAGTTGACAAAAATACTGGAATTTTTTACATTAACGATAAAGAAAAAGAAAGTGTATTGAAATGAAATCATTACCATATATTGTAATCGTCTATATGTTAGCACAGTCCTCTTGTACCCCGAAATTATTAAAAGAATATGCTGGATCGCCTCGTACCTTTTACGAAAAAGATACAGCAGAATTGAAATTAGATATTGACAGTGTGAAACAATATAGCCGTGTATTAAGTTTTTTTGGGGTCAAGAACAATGAAAAATATTGTATTTTCATTGATAATGAAAAGTGTGGCCAAAACTTTAATAAGAGCCGATTTTATGGAATAGTGAGCGCTGTTCGGCGTGTTCATTTAAGCCCTATTGGTTATGGACATTATAAATATTATATGGTTTTCGGAGAAGACACAATTCCTGTAGATTTAAATATACAGTATTATGTTTGCCTAAAACAAAAATGATTGAATCAAACAAAAAGATAATTTTCAATATGGAGGGTTTAGAAAAGACTGGAGTAAAAAATAATAACGGCTTTTTCAGGTTTTTAGTGGCTGTTATAATGCTGTTAAGCATATTAGGGCTTAGGATGAGGGCTACCGCCCATGATACCGTAGACAGTTATAGCGAGACATTTTATGCTTTCTATGGCTTTTTCCCATATGAATTCTACTTTAGTGACAATAGAGCAAGGAGGTTAACCGTTAACTTTTATGGGAAAAACCGCTTAGTTATCGAGAACAATTCGTATGTGTTAGGCATAAAAATTGTGCGAGATAAAGATAGAGGTCTGTTCCCTTTTCGTGACACAATTTATTTTCATGTGATTGACCCTCCACAAAAAGAATTGAGTGTACGCCACAGGCAGATAATAGTTGACAGCGTTACTTCGACAAGGCATATTACTGCCTCTCAAACAGTCCCACCATACAGAGATATAAAATTTGAAGACACCAATATGGTTTTCCCGTTATTGCAAAGATCTGACACAATTTTTGTCAGCAGGAATAATCGACATTTGAGGATAAGAGATTTTGAATTTTCTGTTTACCAATACGTTACTCTGCCTAATGGAAAAGCATTAAAACAGGAGTCTGTGAAATTTCCTCCACAAGAAAGAATGCGTCCCATCATATATAAAAAGTTTTTAAAATGGGTCGAAGAAGAAAAAAGCAAGGACGATGGCTTAGTCCCTGATGAAACCATTCTGAAAATAATAGACAAATATTATGATTGGGATGCTAAATAACAGCATAAACGAGAGAATGACATTTCATAGGCAAATTCACGAATAGCTTTTGATTTATATGAAATGATTAGCAATCAACGAATAGGCGTCGAGGAAAAATCAACAATAAATACTGGATTCTTGGAATGGCAACTCTGTGTGGCGGCAAAATTTGCCAAATCCAAAAAACGACAAGCAGTATGTTGTTTTTTCAGGAGGCGGGAGTTCTGGATTATTTCATGTTGTAGGTGAGCGATAGCACTGAGAATTCCGTGCGGCGGTTAATCTGGTCGGCTGCTTGCTGGTCTTCCTCGGAAAGTGTTTTTATAAACTCTTCGGTCAGTATGTCGCCCTCTTTGAACTGCGGATACAGGCGAGCGATGCGTTTGGTCACTGTCTTTGGACGCGACTTGCCGTAGCCGTGCGGCTGCAGCCGGTCGCGGCTGATGCCGTTCTCGACAAGGTAGTCAACCACCGATTTTGCCCGTCGTTCCGACAGGTTGATATTGTAGGCGTCTGAGCCCCATCGGTCGGTGTGAGAAGCCATTTCGATTGTCACGTTGGGATTGTCGTGCAGCACGGCAATCAGCTCGTTGAGAGCCGTTTTCGACTCCGGCCTCAGGTCGGCTTTGTCGTAGTCGTAGAATATGTTTTCAACCACCGATGGTTTGCTGATTGACGGCAGAATGAACTCCACCCAATAATTCGCGTCTTCCATCGTAGAGTCGGAAGCGAATTCCTGTTTTTGGTTCAAGTAGCCCTTCGCGCCGGCGAGCATCACGTATTTTACGCCTCGCTGCAGCGCGAACGAGAACGATCCGTCGTCGCGCGCCACTTCCTTCTGATTCGACCCGTCGTTTCCGACGATGCGTATTATTGCATTCTTCACCGGCTCCTCGTCTTTGTCCATCACCAATCCCTCGATGGTGATTCTCACGGGGTCGTATTCGAAACTGTAGATGTGGTCGTAGCCACGCGCGTCGCCGCGGTTGGAGCTGAAAAATCCATCTTCGCCCTTCCCGAAAGTGATTCCGAAATCATCGCCGGCGGAGTTGATTGGGAAGCCCATATTCTCCACTTTCCATCGCAGGTCGGCAGGGTCGCCGACAGCCGTGGCGCGGAAAATGTCGAGACCGCCCATCCCCGGATGTCCGTCGGACGAGAAATATAGAGAGCCGTCGGAACGCACATAAGGGAAATCGTCGTTGCCCTCAGTGTTGATGTCGGGGCCGAGGTTGACGAGCGAACCTTGTCTTTCCTTCAGCGATATGCGCCAAATGTCCTTGCCTCCGTATCCGCCTGGCATGTCGCTGACGAAGTAGAGATATTCGCCGTCGGGCGACACCGCCGGATGTCCGAATGTAGACAGCGTGTCGGCTGTAATCTCAAATTTTACAGGGGCACTCCATTTTGCGTCGGAGCGTGTCGATGTGTATATCTCCACCGATGTCGGAGCGTTGAGCTCGCGTCGCGCTTTGGTGAGATACATTGTCTGTGCGTCGGGCGAGAATGCAACGATGCCCTCGTCAAATTCCGTGTTGAGTTCGCCCTCAACCGGCTCCGGACGTTCCCATTCGCCTTTCTCGTTCTTTTTGGAGAAAAACACGTCGGCATTCTTCATTCCCGTGATTTCACTTTTCTTGTCGCCGGTAGCTTTTTCGGTAGTCGATGTGTAATAAATCTGGTCGCAGTCAGCTCCGAGATACATAGGGCAGAAGTCGGCGCGGCGCGAGTTGAAAAGTTTGGCTTGTTTAACCACATAGCGCGACCCGCGGGCGCGTATCTCCTGGGCCGTGCGGCATCCCTCCGCGCAGTTGATGGCAAGAGAGTCGTCGGGGCAGAATTCAAGATATTTGTCATACGACCGCAGAGCGGCGGCATATTTGCCGTCGGCATGTAGAGCCTGAGCCAGCATAAAGTGGGTCGTGCTGTCGGGATATTCGTAGCGCAGCGCGTTTTGGAAAGCCGCCGATGCGCGCGCCGACATGTTGAGCAGCCTATAGCAACGTCCCATCTTGAACGCCACTTCTCCGCGTTGCGGACGCTCCTCCTTTTTCCGCAGTTTGTTGTAAACCTTTTTGTAAGTCACCGACGCGTCGTAGTATTCTCCACGCTGAAACT
>OCHH01000954.1_pt1 | contig 11983 bp, 11 predicted proteins | sample 1538781 | NCBI WGS metagenome assembly OCHH01 (sample SAMN04571726, study PRJEB22368) | human gut metagenome | biome: human gut; material: stool | host: Homo sapiens | place: Luxembourg | collected 2012-12-05
CTTTCATAGATGACTCAGAAAAATATTGAATTATATGATAAGCGGCATTCATATCCAAGGAATGCCGCTTATTATATGTTATCAGTATAAGTCAATCTATAGCAAGTGTTTCAACAATGATATGCAGTATCTGGTAATGTGTAGTAAGAATATCGTGAGGGATAACCCCAAATCGTGATGGATGATAGATAATTACATAAAACTTATTCACGAATACGGCTGCATCAGGTTACAAATATGGCTGCATCGGGTTACAAATATGGCTGCATCGGGTTACGAATATGACTGCATCGGGTTACGAATATGACTGCGTAAGCTAACGGAGACGTATCCGTAAGCTTATCGAGACGTCTGCATCAGCTAACTGAGACGTCTGATCTCGCTTACTGAACTACTTGAGTTGCTTGATTGAACCACTTGAGTTAGCTGACTGAACCACTTGAGTATTCTTCTTCATGTGCTTGCGTACAACCATAAAACATTTTCTGAAACTTTTCCTAGAAATCCCTTGCAGATATGAAAATAAAACCGTAACTTTGCGGCATGGATTTTTAATACAGTTGATTATGAAGCAGGTAGAAGAAAGATATATCAGCTTTGAAGCCAGCAAGATGGCATATCGCGACATCAAGAATTCCGTTGACACCGCTAAGCGTGAAGGTATAGCTGAGGGTAAGGAAATTGGTATGAAGGAAGGTATGGAAAAAGGTATGGAGAAAGGTAGAGCAGAAGGCAAGCATGAGGCCAACACAGAAACAGCACAACGTTTGCTGGCAATGGGACTTTCTGCCGAACAGGTTTCCAAAGCTACCCAGCTACCTTTGGAAATCATTAAGAATCTGAGCAATTCATAAACGGAGACGTAGATTACGAATATCTCCATATAATCAAGGGTCTATACGCCACCTGTTCTTCGTGGCATATAGACCCTTGTATTTTGCCGTTAGGCGTTATAATGACTGTTACTCACCATAATACCAGCCATCATCATCTTTTGCTGGACTACTACCGCTATCAGCTCTTCCTTGATATAGGGTAGATGCTGCGAGGAGGGTGCAAGAGGTGATGTTTACCACCTGCATCTCTGGCTTTTTATATTCTTTCTTTTTCATATCCTTTTGATTTTAAAATTCTTTACTTAACCATGATTTTATAAGTCTTGCTGCCACGCTTCACGATGTTCAGACCCTTCTGCAGACCATTGGTACGACGACCATTCGCATCATAGTATTCTGCATTGGCATCGTTGCTGATAGCGTTGAGGTTGTCAATGGCAGTAGTGCCTTCACCCTTTCCGATGCTCAGCATGGCTGCTCTTGCCAGATATTCATAGGCAGGATGGATGTATGCACGCATCGGTTTGATGCCCACGCCATTGCCATCATCCAAGTCAGAGACACGCCAGAATTTATCCTTACCGATGATGTAGTCGTTTTTGTCAAGACCCTTATTGTCTTTGCCGCCAATCTTGGTGAATGAACCTACGAGGTTGACATCTGAGGCAGTTTCTGCTTCTGGCTTAGTAACGTTTGTTCCAGCTACTGGCTCTTTAACGATGCTTGCATCTTTTGTAGAAATGCTGAGTGTCTGCTCATCCTTATTCATCTTGAAGAGCACTGGAGTGCCGGCAGGGATTATGCCCTCTTCGCAACTCTCAAGGGTGATGCAATCATTATCATTGTCAATACCTGTGAGACGATAGAACTTACATCCTGTTTCCTGGCTCTGGTCAATGGCGAAAGGCAAGCAGAGCGTTCCCCATGTAGAGCCTACCTTTATCTTGCGACTATAAGATGCAGCCTTGGCTGCGAACGGCTCATAAGCCACGAAATCCTTGCCGTCTTCAAGAGTGAGATTGTACGCTGCAAGATTTTCTCCCGCAGCTCCTATCTTCTCATCACCATTCTTACCTACCAGCTTGGTGAAGTAGCCAGTCTTATAGTTAGCGTATTTGTAATTGTCCTTGTCTTTGTCTGTGTTCTTGTTATACTCTATAAAACCTTTAAGGTTTGTGCAGTCCTTGAACATATCAGCTCCTGAACTTACTTTTGTTGTAACAAATTTGTCGCTGACATAGATGGTTGTAAGAGCAGAGCTATTCCAGAACATATCGCTCATATCCGTCACGTTCTGAGTATCGAACTTAGAGAGGTCGAGCGAGGTAAGATTATTGAAGTTAGAGAACATACCGCTCATATTTTCCACCTTCTGAGTATTGAAGTTAGAGACGTCGAGCGAGGTAAGTCTATAGCAATTATAGAACATCTTGCTCATATCTTTCACTTTCTGAGTATCGAAATTAGAGACGTTGAGCGATTTTAGATCCATACAGGAAACAAACATATCGCTCATATCTTCCACGTTCTGAGTATTGAAGTTAGAGACGTCGAGCGGGTTAAGCACATAGCAACCCGAGAACATAGAGCCCATGTTTGTTACTTTCTCTGTATTCAGATTCTCAATACCTTCAATTTCGGTCAGAGAGGTACACATATCGAACCACTTATAGCAGCTCGTTGGTCTTGCATTGGCAAACGAAGCATCAAATACTACCTTACTAATATTAATCTTCTCACCAGGAACAAAAGATCCATCTTCGGGCTCTTTCTCTCTCCTCCACTCAGGTGTATTATCACCTTCATTCAAATCATAAGCACCTTCGGGCTTGGAAAGGCCGCGTCTGAATGTAAGCGTTCCTGTAGCATTGTTAAACTCGGCATAATCAAATACAGGAGTAAAATAACCAGTCGTACCGCAGTTGGCATAGGTGTGGTCGGTCTTGCTATCGCTATAATCTTTGAGACTTTTGCAACCAGTGAACATATCAGAACCGTTACTAACATTGTCCGTATCAAACTTGTCGCTGGCGTAGATGGTTGTGAGAGCGGAGCAGCCTTCGAACATATGGATCATAAAATCCACATTCGCTGTGTTGAAGTTAGTGAGGTCGAGAGATTTGAGAGCGGAGCAGCCATAGAACATCCAGCTCATGTCCGTCACATTCTCGGTGTTGAAGTTAGTGAGGTTAAGAGATTCGAGACCTGAGCAGCCCATGAACATACAGCTCATATACGTCACCTTCTCGGTGTTGAAGTTAGTGAGGTTAAGAGATTCGAGAGCGGAGCAGCCTTCGAACATATTGTCCATAAACTCCACATTCGCTGTGTTGAAGTTAGTGAGGTCAAGAGAGGTGAGAGCGGAGCAGCCATGGAACATTTTGCCCATATCCGTCACCTTCGCTGTATTCAAATATTCAAGGCCTGAAATTGTTTCCAATGTACTGCAGCTAGCAAAGAATTCTCTCAACGATGTAGGAGCGTAAGTCTTGAAACTCTCATCAAAAACGATATTCTTGATATTTGTAGTTTCTATATCGTACATATCTTTCACCATCGGTTCGTCATTCACTATAACTAAACGGCTTAAATCAATACTTTCTAAATTATTAGAAGTGATTTTTTTGAAAGTCAATGTAGTGTTCGTAGCAACGTAGTCTGCAACATATTCAGAAAAAGTGGTTGCTGTTTTCAGATCGTATATGCATGTGCGGTCGGCAAATTCATTACCTGAGCCATCTTTTGTGTAAGACAACTTCAAAGAATGCTCGCCAACAGATAATAATGCTTTAATCTCTATTTGCTTTTTTTCGCTAATCGTCCAAGGCTCTTTGTTATCTAAAGTAATAGTGGCTTTATCAAAATTATATTCAGAAGAAACGAGATACTTAAATGTCAATAACATAGGCTTTTCTACTGTGAAATTGACTACAGTCTCTGAAGAACTTCCGTCCACATTATAATTACTTGACATCAGTCCTTTGCTACCATCAGGAATAGTGAAGCCAAGATCCTTCATTCCATCTGCGTTCAAGTCCAGCATCTTCCAAGGATAACTGCCGTCATCAGTAATGGTAACATCGGTTATACCCTCCAAGTTTTTAAACAAAGCATAGCGTGGGTCTTCTGTTGTGGTCTGCGCCACCATACGTGTAGACACAAACAACAACATCAACAACATCAATGGGAACAGGGCGAATTTTAGGAACTTACCCCCCCATAGTTCATACGGTCGACATGCGACTCATTGAATTGATTGGTATTTTTTTTCATAATTTAATATTATATTTGTTATTAATATTTGTCTGCTTATTGCCGAAATTCACTCCAGGAAATACAGGAGGTTTAACGACATGATGAATATCGATACCAGAAATAGAAAGATATAAAACTGTTCCTGTTTGAAGAAATCACGAAAGCTGATGCGAGCCTTCCGATGTTCCTCAAGATACATCCTGTACTCATGTATCATGGCATATACGAAGATGATACCTAACATGAGTGCCGCCGTCCCGATGATGATCAAGGCGAGTTCTATCCTTGGGGCATGGTTTCTAATATTTCTTTCATGGTGCAAATATAGTGTTTTTTTTTCAAAAAAGGTGTCGCATTCCTATGTTTAGGTGTCGCATTCCTATGAATGCGACACCTTTTTTAACGTATTTTTTCATTTCGTGATGCGTTTTCCTGGTATTTATCGAAAAATGGTTAATCCTGCTTTTTATCCTCTGCGGTTACATTTTCGGCCATTTTCTCCCGCCATTCGGCAGGAGTACAGCCTTCCTTTAACTTGAAAATGCGGTACTGATAGGTGCGGGCAGAGAAGCCACACTCGGCTGAAATGATGTCAGTCTCCGAGAAGTATCGGGACTGCTTCGCCTTAGGGATATCCAATGAATCCGACAGGGTGAACATATTCAAGATTGTATCCCCCTGCCGGTGCGCCAGTCTTCCTGCTATTCTCTCTTCAAACGCCATAGTTGTAAAGTTTCTTTATCTACCATCACTCTTGGGGTCGAGGAAGGCGCTGTAGCGGGTGCGGCTCTTTGCCAAGCCCATGTGGGCGTAATCGGCATAGAGGAGATACTGACCGCTCTCGTTAACATAGATCATCAGTTGGGAGGTTTAGTTGGGGTTCCATCCTTACGCAGGCGGCCAAAAAGTTTGACGTCGCTTTTCACGACATCAAACTTTTTATTCATATGAAAGCTGCGCTGGGTTATGAATATGGCTGTGCTGGGTTAAGGATATGGCTGCATCAAGGGTCTATGCGCCACCTGTTCATCGTGTTCTGGTGCCTGTCGATGGATAATATTACTTAAAACACCTTCTTAATCGAAAAATATGGCACAAAAATTCTTCTTAATCGAAAAATATAGCTATCTTTGCAGAAAAATAAACGTTTAATTGAAAAATATGGCACAAAATAATACAATCCATAATATTCTGGAAGTAGTGGTAGGTACTGCTGATATTCGCAGTAGTAATCAAGTGAAAAGTGGAAAACTGAGAAAGATTGCTACAAGAATCTATACTAAATGGATTGAGACGCTTGACTAGAAAGAGCGACCCAAGCGTAATCATCAAGGCTATATCAAGAGTTCGGCAGTTTAGTGCCAACATCATAGGTGAGGATTTCGAGGAGACTCGTCGCTACCTCGAAGGGACCAATGCCTTTAAAGATGGTGACGAATACATTTTGAGATTCTAAAAATCAAGGGTCTATACGCCACCTGTTCATCATGGCATATAGACCCTTGTCGTTTTCCCGATTATACAAGTTTAGCAAGTGGTTCAAGTACGGACGAAAAGCCTTTTACCTTTTCACACAGTTCCCAGTATCTGTGAGCAAGGTCATGGATGAACTTTCGTCCTCGCTCGGTCCATACGAGATAGGTATGGGTGTAGGCTCTGCCCATCTTCTCCTGTCTGCCATCGCTCTTCGGGTCGAGGAAGGCGCTGTAGCGGGTACGGCTCTTGGCTAAACCCATGTGGGCGTAATCGGCATAGAGAAGATACTGACCGCTCTGGTAATACTGGATATGCAGAGCACAGAGTGAGCGGTTCAGCTCCTGGGCTGTGATACCGAGTTCCTTCGCAATCTGCGTGGTAGTGAAGCAGGAAACGGAATCGAGCACATTATCGCTGTAAAGCGCTTTCGGCAGAAGATTACCCACCTGATTCTCCAACTGGATGATGTTCTCACCATTCTTGGCGTTGCGAACCACCTGCTCATCCACCACATCATTCAAGCGGCGGATTTCCGTATCCTGTTCGCCGATAAGCTTCTTCTGCTGTTCAATCTGCAGTCGCTGCTTCTTCAGCAGATTCTCCTTCTCCTTGAGCGTAGCACGGAGGATTTCTTCCGCATGTCGGATTGTCTCCTCATCACTCTCTCCCTGCTGTACCGGGATATAACCACCCGTCTTGCGAATCTGTGGCAGCACATCAGCCGTAACCCAGTTCTTGAACTTCACGGCAGTAGAAAGCTTGGAGCCGAGAACCAAAGCATAGAAACCGCTCTCGTTAACGAAGATCATCTGCTGGCGGCGTTTTGATGGGGTTCCATCCTTACGCAGGCTTCCCGATACCTTGACGCTGTGTTTTACAGCGTCAAGTGGGTTAACTAGCTGAGCTACAGCGCATCTTGCTCTTTTATACCCCAGCACATCACAGACATCCTTTGCGCAGAACAAAGGCTCCCCATTTTCATCGGTCAAGGTACGAATCTTACCGAATTCAGGGTTTTCAAACACGACAGCAACAGCTGCCTTCTTATTCATTTCTACTTTATTTGTATTTACTGACTTTACCATAATAATTTGTTTTTAAAAATTAATAACTCAACATTCAACACTCAACATTCAAAAATCAACATTCAACACTCAACATTCAACATTACAAAACGGTAATCCAAACGCTCTCCTCCCGTTCCCTCGCTGCGGTAATGGCATTCATGAGCCTGTGCAACCAGATGCGGGAATTAAAGACGGCACCCTGTAATTTATTTTCACCTACCAGAATGCAGCCCTGCGTATCATCAGGATAATTACCGGCATGAATGCGGATGCCCTCAAAATCAGGAACACCCTGCACCAGCGGAAGCCACTTCTTAAACCTTGGCGATTTCGAGATAACAACAGGATACGAGCCCTCCGGTATCGCCGTATGACCCGGTATCTTGCGGGCTTTCTTACCCGATACCCTGCTGTACCGTCCATCCTCCTCTTCCGGTTTCAGTTCGACACCCAGGAGGTTTCTCCACGTAGGCTCCAGGGTATCACAGAAGTAATGCTCCTTGTCCAACTTCGCCTTATCGAAGCTGTGCTCAAAGATACGCTTGTCGCCTATTTTTACCCCCGAACGCCAGGTACGCTTCACGTCCTTATCACTCAGGATATAAAGATGACCTATCGTATAAGTCTTCTTCTTTGCTATTCTTTTTACTACTATTTCCATAACTCAAACTCCATTAAGATTCTAATATTTTTACCTCTTTACCATCCTTGCGGTTACGTAGCTTTTCAAAACTGAATAACTGAATACTGATTACGTCACCCGTTACACCCTTAGGCGGAATCTTCCGGATATAGTTTCGGTTCACCCAATTACGCAACATCGAAGGAGTGCCCTTCTTGTCCATGCCCAACTGCGAGCGGAGATATTCTGCCTGCTGGAAATTAAAGACATCAGGCAACTGCTGCAACAGATTTGCCGGTCCACGCTTACTCGATTTCTCGTTTGAAAAGTTCGCCCTCTTGATGGCATCACCAAAGAAACGCATCTTGCAGTAGAGGTCATAACGCTCGCTCCAGCGGATGAACTCATCTATCTCCGGCTCCCATTTACAGCCGTTCGCCACATACAGCACACACGCCTTCAGGTAGGCGATGACGTTGGCACGGAAGGAAAGATTCTCATAAACCCTATCCTGCGACAGACGTGAAAACTCAGCATTCTCATCCTTCAGCCGGAGGGCAAGCTGGAATGCCTCAGGACAGTCAATCAGCCCCCTGGCGTTGTTCAGATTCTCGATATAAGGCTTCAGCCCCTCTCGGTAAGCATCATCGTAATCACCAAAGACAGGCATTTCATCACCGATTTCACGCTCCAGAATGGTACAGAAATTGATGCGGCTTATCGGACCATCTGTCAAAACTTTTGAGAAGTATCGCTGTCCTTTCTGGATAGTGGTAGAGGCGTTCCAGTTGAATCGGATGGTTACACGTTCCGTAACACTCTGAGTTCCCACGCGAGTCTGTCCGTACTGGTTGTCGCTATCTGAGGCGAGACACATGATACGGAAATGCTGGTTTCCAGTACCCTTCAGAGCATCAAACTGATCCAGCTCATTGAGCGAAGTGTAAAGAAATCGTCCCTGCGCCTCAGCGGTACGCATCACGAATGCCGGATTGGTCATATCGGCATCAATCTCCTGTATAACGAGGTTGTCCGGTCGCTTACGCTTGTCCTTGTTGGCGCCCTTGCGCGTCATCTCCTCCTTCCATTCCTTCTCACGTTTCAGATTCTCTGCATCCCGTTTTCTGATATCCTCCATAATATAGCTAATCGGCTTGTTTACAGAAGATTTACCAGCACCCGTACCAGCCAGCAAGCACGTAGACAATGTAGCCTCATGCACTACATTATCAATATATCGGAAGCTCGTCTGCCAGAGATGCGTAGCCAACGGAGGGAAGATAGCGTGCGCCACTGCCGGCTTATAAACCTCCGGTGTTCGAGATATCAGCAGTTCCACCAGCTTCGGCAGTTTCTCAGGCATCGCTGGCGGGTCAGGATAATCCTCCTCGCTACTTTGAACTTGGAGATATGAACTTTGAACTGTATGATTACCATCGGCTCCTTCAACTTTTAACTGTAAACTATTAACTTGCCGGCTGGCCTGTTTTTCCGCCAGCGCATTCACCCTTATCACATCCCTCGACATCGGCTTGCAGCTGTCAGCATATTTCGCATAGAAATCATGTATCAGCTGATGGCAGTCATCCTCCTGATAGTAGCTCGGCATTTTCGTCCTCACCACCTTCATCAGTTCCTCCTCGCTCATCACCCTCGAAGCGCCTGCGCTCATAATAGCCAGCAGGGAGGAATGTCTTGATCCTACGGAATCAATCGTCATCCCCTTCAGTCCCGCTGATTCCTGAAACAGATCAAAGGCTATCAGATTCTTCTCACTGGCCTCTCCCAGTTCACCAGTGCCATAATTGCCTCCAGGATTCCCGAAATGAGAATCATCAGCATGATTGCTATTACCAGATTGGGCAGGCTGAACAGCAGTGCCAGCAGGAGCAGCATAATCGCCACGATTGCCCGAAAGTCTATTGTTTTCATTATTTTTACTATTGCTATTAACTGTAAACTGTAAACTATTAACTTTTGCATCTCCCCTTCCGTCAACCGTCAGTCCACGGTCGAGAAAAGCCTGTCTGCGAGCCTGTATCTCGCTCTCCGGCAGCACTGCGCACCACATTTTAGACCGGTAGATTTCCGAGTCCTTATCCGTCAGGAAAATCATTCTTTCAGGTGTGATGCAGCTCTCATCATAAGGCACACCGAGCGCCTCACAATACGCCTTCTGCGTCTCTTCGATGGTCATCCCCACCGGCATTCTAATCCCGATATGCAGCTTCTTTCTAGCGCTATAACAGAGATGCAGCAACGAGCCGTTCCATATCCCCGAAGAGCAGTTCAGCTCGCGCGCCTTCTCGATAGCCTTCTCCACATACTCCTTATCATCCACATCGATAATCGTCTGGAAGAGAAAGCTTTCCGGCAAGGCATTCTCCTGTCTGCGCACATTATTCTTGAACATGCCGTAGTGCGGACAGAAGAAAGGCAGCTCGCTCTTCAGCCTCTCCTGCGCCTTCTTCACCGCCTGCGCATCGTTCAAATCCACTCCGTCAATCGGCAATTCACCCCGAATCTGCTGAATCATCTTTTTAACGGCAGCCGATTCAATCACCTTATCATAAGTATCGATATTGTAAGAAAAAACTTTCCCCTTATTTCCCTTACGATAAGGATTAATTGCCACTACATGTACTATCTCCATTTTACCTCCATATTTTATTAATCGAACATTTCGCTGTTAATCATGATATACCCTGAGCCATAGCTTATATTGACAGGCAGAATCAGCGAGTTATCCGAAATCTCCTGGACCCCGTTCGCCTCGAAGAGCGAAGCATTCTCGGCATCATTCAGTCTGCTCTTGACGAACCCTATTACCCATTTTGCCGCAATCTTCTCGGCGGCAACATCCTTGTCTACAAGGTCCTTCACCAGCTGTTCATCGCAGAAGTTGATATCCGCATTCACGTTCTCAGCCTCCGCTTCTTCCTTCCCCATTTCCTGGTTCTCGAAGAAGAGATTATACTTGATTTTCATATCCTTCATCATTACGATGTTCAGATTTTTCAGTTCCCCCTCCGAGTCAGCAATCGTCTCGTAGAGTTTCTGAACCGACTTCTTGAAGATGTTCTTCACGTCCATCAGACAGTAATAGATTTTGCCTCCAATCACCACCACCCTCAGTTTTCCGTACTGCGGATGAGTAAAATAAAAAGGTTTCATTGCTTTCATCTTATAAATTCCTTTTTAAAACAGTTGGGCGCTCCCACAACGGTTGATGTGCCTATACACAAAAGCCCCCGAAACTCAGACCATATCGGTTCTGAATTCCGGGGGCAAAGGTACAACAAGATGCTGAAACCTACCTGGTACGTACCTGGTACGCGTACCAGGTACGAATTAATTTATAAAACGTCATTCACGCTATATAACAGACTAACTAACAGACATTTATCGATTTTGCAGTTTCTCCGATAAATCCAGACATCTGTTGCTGGTCCATCCCTTTATTATAGGCAGAGCGAAGATTCTCCTTGTCAATATTCCAAAAGGTACCGAACACTACCCATACATTCTGTATGCCGAGTTTGGTAGAAATCTGGAATGCGAGAACTGCAGTTTTAGCTACAGAGAGTCCCTTAGGCTGGAAATGCTCATCAAGAAAGCCATGTATCGCCAAACTGGAGAGCACCATTAACCCCTGAGGATTAGCAAGAGATTCCGGCAACGGACGGAATTTCTCTTCTGCCTTTGCCTTTTCACCCTTCTTCTTAGGTCCATCACCATAATTTTCAATATACGTTGCATTATCGTGCAATTCAATTGTTCTATTATCACTCATGATTACTATGTTTTTAGATTCTATATAATTTACAATAAACTCACTGTCCAGACTTAAATAGACATCTGTTATAAAAATATATAGTGCCTTTATCCTCGACAGACTACGCTTGATTCGCGTACTTAAGTTTTTTTTCATATTGTATTATTATTGTTGTTGTTTTAAGTTTCTTGCCTCATTATAGCAGAGTATGAGTGTTTGCGCTAACAATTTATGAGGGCGTAAGCAGCCTGGAGTGCTGGTGATCGCCTCTTATCGTGAGGTGTGGGACCAATTCTACGTCATTTTTCCTTTTGTTGAATATTTAAGTTAATAAAATGACCGAAAGATGCGTTTTTCAGTATCTAAGGCCGGTTTATTCTATTCTCCTCCAATTTTCGAGATGCAAATATATAAAAAATATTAATACATACGCAAGCCAAGCTTAATATTAACACGAATTTAACATAATTAGTAATAGAAAGCAAGTTTAAATATAATTTCAGTTTAAGTTATACGCAGATTCAAACGATAGAAGTCGCTATCGCCCTCCCCCAACAACCAGCATGATAAAATCATTATCAGTAAATCAGCTCAGTCCTCAGTTCCTCAGTTCCTCAGTTCCTCAGTTCCTCAGTTTTGTTCTAGGGGGTATACTTGATACTTACAAATTGTAAGTAATTATATTTTATTATATATATATATAATAAGCTTCTAAATTAAGATAAAAGTGAAGGGTCAGAGAAAAACTGAGGAACTGAGGAACTGAGGAACTGAGGAAGATTTCTTATGGCTTTTCGAATCTTGTTATTTGTTGTGGATAAAGTATTTAAGTGCTCAACTCTATGTTTTCTCTTCTGAAAAAGTATGAGTTGCGGGGCGCAAAACTATGACTTAGTTTTTTTAACATAAAGCTCTAAAGCAGCCAAAGGAGAATAAGAGAGGTTGGAACGTA
>OCHH01000956.1_pt1 | contig 11976 bp, 10 predicted proteins | sample 1538781 | NCBI WGS metagenome assembly OCHH01 (sample SAMN04571726, study PRJEB22368) | human gut metagenome | biome: human gut; material: stool | host: Homo sapiens | place: Luxembourg | collected 2012-12-05
CGGTCAGCAATCCTAACAAAATACTTGCAACTATACTTATCCAACTAATACCCCAAATCGGCATTGAAGAAAACCATTCTGGACTTATTACCCGCATGGCGGCAGACAAAATCCAAACAATCACAATGGAGAATATAATTCCAATGGGAATAGCCGTTTTACACCAATACAGCCCCTCTAAACATACAAATCGCATTATTTGTCTTTTGGTTGCCCCCAGACACCGGAGCATACCAAAAAATTCTGTTCTCTCTGCGACATTGCTGTTTAGACTGCTTGAAATCATCAAAATGCAAGTCAGCATGACAATAAGGGAAAGAATAAAGGCTACTTGATAAATCTGATTTACACCTGATTTCCCCTCTATTTGCCCTTGTATGCTCAAAAGAGGTGTATTTCCGGTTATCTGTTCATCAGTCAGATGATTGGCTGCTTTTATATCATTGATTGCGTCCGGTATATTACATAAATGTGAAAACTGGGCGACATAACTTTCATTCGCGTTAGAAACAGCAAGCGTTCCTAAGCCCTCTGGTGTCATTACTACAATCGGCAAATTCTCAGCAATCAAGTGTGAAGTTTTTGTATCGTCTAAAAAGCCAACTATCTGATAATCTGCCACACTTCCGTTCAGATTATACAATTCAACTGTATCATTCAACAAAACAGAGGCAGTATCTTTAAGTGAAGAAGATATTGCAATCTCGTTTGGCGCGTCTGGATATTTTCCCTCTGCAATCCCGTTCAGAAATATATCTTCAAAAACCCCTTTATCTTGCGCGCTGATAGTAATAGGCTGTTCTTTAATAAAATATCCTGCTTCGGAAGAAACTGTATTATGCCACCCGGAAATTTTTACCTCTGGACGAGCTGAAATAAAGGAAGCTGTCTGCGAATTAATAGCATGAAACGCATAATGCCAGTTTCCGCTTTTCTCTATTTCGTGTTGCGTAACACCCTGTAAATACATATCGGCAAGACCAAACATGACAGCAACCAAAATAACCGCAAGAGTAATACAAATACGGGTCATTCTACTTTGCTTGCGGTGGATTTTGGTTGATATAGGGACAAGTTTAAGATAATGCTTCATTTGCTGTCCCCCCTAAGTCTGTAAGAATACCGTCGCTCACACGAAACACCCTGTCAACCGAAGATGTTAAATTATTATTGTGCGTTATCATCAAAATTGTTTGTTTAAAATGTCTTGACGCACTGATAAGCATATCAATAACGTCTTGACTATTTTTACTGTCGAGATTTCCCGTCGGTTCATCGGCTAAAATTAGTTTTGGCTGTGTTATCAAAGCTCTCCCAATCGCTACTCGTTGTTGCTGTCCTCCGGATAATTGTCTCGGTAAATGATAGCGGCGTTCTGCCAATCCAAGTAAATTGAGGATTTCGTTTACTTTTTTAGGGTCTGGCTTTTGATAATCTAACAGTAGAGGGAAAATAATATTTTGTTCTACATTCAGCTCAGACACAAGCTGGAAAGACTGAAAAATAAATCCTATGTTGCGTCGTCTGTAAATTGTCCGTTTTTCTTCTTTCATAGAAAACAGATTTTGCCCGTCAATAAAAATAGAACCCGAAGTCGGCGTATCTAAAGCACCGATGCAGTTAAGCAAAGTACTTTTTCCAGAACCAGATTCACCTACAACAGCAGCAAATTCCCCTTTTTCAAGTGAGAAAGACACATTTTTTAAAGCATTTACTTTTGCTTCGCCTTTCCCGTAAGTTTTACATAAATTTTCAACTTTTAAAATTTCCATAAATCATAGACCTCCTTTCTTAAAGGATAACAGGAACAGCTTACAATCCGGTGAATTTCACCTTACGATTTCGTAAGGAAAGAAACTGAAAAAGTAGTACCTTCATGTAAAACACTTTGAACAGAAATGAGCCCCTCTTGTCCCTCTATAATAGATTTTGCAAGAGGAAGTCCTAATCCAATTCCCGGAGTGTTGAGGGAATATTTACTGCGATAAAAGCGTTTGAAAATATGGTGTATATCTTCCGGGGCAATTCCACTTCCATTATCAGAAACTAAAATTCGTATCATAGTTGGTGTACTTTCCCAAGTAATCTTTACTATTCCTCCTATTTCTGTATGGTCTAACGCGTTCTTTACAAGGTTTCCAATCGCTTCACTTGTCCAATCCATATCACACATAATAACTTGATTAGATGTTCCATTTACAATAATCTGTTTTTTTTCTTGTGTAGCTCTTATTGTAAGTTCACTGATAGCGTTTTTAACTAATTCCTGTATAAGACAGGTACGCTTGTCAAAAAGAATATTTCCAGTATCTAAACGTGCGATTTTAAGCATAGACAAAATAAGCTGTTCTATTCGTTTTAAGGCGGTTCCGGTTTTTTGCGAAAATTTTTTTACTGTTTCAGTATTATCCGGTTCCGCTTCTATAATTTCTTGATACATCATCAAAGCTGCTAATGGAGTTTTCAGTTGATGTGAAATATCTGAAATTGTGCTTTTCAAAAATTCTTTTGTTTTATGTTCTGTTTCACTTTTGGCTTTAAGCATAGTTGCAAGCTGTTCAACAGATGCAAATAAATGAAAAAGGTCTCCCTCACTGTCTTGCGGTAAATGACAAGAATAGTCATTGTTAATATAGTTATCTATAATTTTTCCAGACTGTCGATATAGATTATTTCTAATTTGTAGGAAAGAAATAACCCCAATGACAAGAATTATCACTAGACAAATTCCCCCTCCTAATGCTATACGCAAAAAGTGATATTGAAACTGGGAAAAATGTGGCAACAAGCTACCAAACGTATTTGTGGTAATTCCCAAATTATCTAAAAATTCCATTCCCGCGGTACTTATATCTGTGGAAGAAATAGCATTGGCAATTACTTCTTTTGAAACCTCCTGTTCCAACAAGGCAGATACAATAGCTCTATCATGTTCCAGATACATAGACTTTGCTGTATTTAATTGATTTATAGAAAACCATGTAGAAACTCCCACAAGTAAAATACTGTATATAGCAATAAAAAGAGAAAAATGTTTTATTTGCTTGTCACGAAAAATATTCATACTTACACCTCTTTCCACTGATAACCAAAGCCGCGAATGGTTATTAAGCGCTGCGGGTGGGAAGCGTCAGTTTCCACTTTTTCGCGAAGCCGCCGGATATAAACCGATAAGGTGTTATCGTCAACAAAATTTCCTGTACCGTCCCATAAATCATTTAGAATAATATCTCTGGAAACAATGCGATTTGCATTTCGTACTAACAGACAAAGCAGACGGTATTCTGCGTTTGTCAGTTCTAGTATTTTATTGTTCAAAATTACGCGGCAACTTAAAAAGTCAATCGAAATGTCCCCGCATTTCAATACACTTGCCTTGTCCTGCGGTGTTACTCCTGCACGTCGTAACAAGGCACGAATACGGGAACATAGTTCCCCCAACTTAAAGGGCTTTGTAACATAATCGTCCCCGCCGCAATCCAAGCCACGAATAATATTGACTTCTTCATCAGAAGCAGTCAAAAAGATAATCGGTATCTGTTTGTTATGTTTCCGCACATTTTCGCAAACCTCAAAGCCTGTTCCGTCCGGCAGTGTCACATCAAGAATAAGCAAATCGTATTTTTCGATTTGTGCTAATTGCTTTTCTGCTTCTTCAACAGTACGGGCAATATCAACGTAGAAACCATTTTTCTTTAGAGAGTAATGCAACCCGTCTATTAAGCTAATATCATCTTCTAAAAGTAATAAGTTACTCATGCTTAAACTCCTTTCTCCTTGCGTCAACAGGTTTTTCTGCATCCTTTGGTATCAACCACATATAACCGATTTTTGAAACTCCCGGTATTCTATCTTCCTTACAAAGAATCTGTACTCGTCGTTCAGAAATGCCCCATTTTTTAGCTGCTTCGGGGCAAGACATATATTCCATAACAGTCCCAGTCCTTTCTATAAACTATATTATCATAATTATAGTCGGACATACGAATAATAGCAAGTGCAAACATATGAATTATTATGGCTACAAATAGGAACTGTATAGACGTATTCAGTATGAAAGAGGAACAGTAGAATGTATATGGGTGAATAAATATGGCAAAAAGACCAACAGCTAAATATGACTTTAAGGCTTTCGGACAAGCTATCAAAGCAGCGAGAACCGAACGAAAAGAGAGCCGCAAGAAAGTAAGTGATGAAATGTATATCTCACCACGTTATCTTGCTAATATTGAGAATAAAGGGCAACAGCCGAGTTTACAAATTTTTTATGAGCTTGTAACACGTTATGATATATCCGTAGACCAATTCTTTTTTCCGAATAAATCCGCGGAAAAAGATACACAACGCAGACAACTTGATACATTGCTTGATAGTATGAGTGAGAAAGGAATACGGGTAGTCACCGCCACAGCAAAAGAGATAGCCGAAGTCGAAGCAGAGGACAGGTGAATGTCCAGAACAGAATTTTAAAATGAGAAGACACATTGTAATTTTTTGAGAAATACAATGTGTCTTCTGTTTTATATAGCTTATTTCACAATCTTCCAGTTTTCCCCGTTCTTTTCCAGTACAAGGTTAAACTGTGATACCTGTGTTGTCATGGTCTGGTTATCCAGATATTTTACTGCAAGGGAAGCTGTCACCTGATTTCCGTTTCGGTTATAAACCGGATTTACCAGTTCCGAGAAAATATACTCTTTTCCCACAGTTTTCAGCACACCCTCATTTACATAATAGGTCAGTTCCTTTGCGGTTGCCGTAGGGTACAGCTTGAAAAAGGTGGTGAGAAATTCGTTGATTTCCTCTGTGGTGATGGAATCCACCGTACCGTCACTTTGTACCGCTTTGGGAGTGTAACCGGATTTTACGGGAACACTGGTAATGGTTGGATTCTGGATAATCGTCAGGTTTCCAGAGCCGTCCACATAGACTGTCACCTGATAGGCGGAACGGACGGTTTTACTGGATTCCCCCTCTGTGATACGCTGTTCCACCGTATAGGTCACTTGATAATGCTGCTCCTTTTCTTCTGTGATTTCCCATATCTGAAAATCGGTCAGGGCAGACGATACGGGGATGTCCTTTCGGACAGTATCTACATTCAGGGCTTGCAGCTCTCCGGTGAGATACCCTTTTAAAGCGTTTGTCCGGTTATCAATGGAAGCGGCGGACTGTTCCCATGAATAGTAGACTTCTGCGAAATTCTCCACAAAATTCTCTATCTTGTGAGTGTCGAGGATTTGTTCCTCAATCACTTTCGTTTCATGGACAGTGTGAATGTCTATCGCCGTGAAATTCTTATAGACGGCAAACAGGAAGCTCATTGCCAGCAGCACCCACAGGGCAATTACGGTTTTTTTGTGGGTATTGACTTTGTAAACTTTCAGTTTCTTTTCTTTCTGCTTTTTCTGGTTATCCTCTTTTCTAATCTGAATCATATCGGTTCATCCTTTCTTATTGTTTGATTCGTCCGGCTCCGGCAAGGTGCTGTTGCCAGTAGGAGCCTGTCAGGTCTGCGTAACCAATGGGATTTCCGGCATGGTACATCCGGTTATTTCCCACATACAGCCCCACATGGGTGATGTAGGTTCCAGCATTGTAGGTGGAATGGAAAAAGACCAAATCCCCTGCTTTTGCTTCGGACAGGGGGATATGCTGCGTCACATTGTACTGTTCCTGTGCTGTCCGTGGCAGGGCGATTCCTGCCTTGCCATAGCACCACTGCACCAGTCCCGAACAGTCAAAGGAAGTGGAGGGGGAATCGCCCCCGTACACATACGTCCAGCCCTCATACTTTAAGGCTTCCTCCATGATAGCCTGTACCGTTTCATCATCAAACTGTGCCACGGTCAGGTATTGCGATACCAAGAGGACATAGAACATATTTCCATAGGAATACCGCCAGCCCCCGTTTTTCTCTACGGCAACAGGGTTGGTGTAGGTGACTTTCTTTCCGCCGGATTTGTCCCTTGCAAAGCTCTCTGCCAGTTCAAAGGTGTATTTTTTCCCACGTCCTGCCACATAGTCTAGGAAACCGCCGCCATAGTTGTAGGACTGAACCACACTGTTTAAGTCACAGCCCTTTGCTTCTGCCGCTGCGAGCAGTTCCGAGAAATATTTGCAGCCCTGTTTGATGGATTCCTCTGTACTAAGGGAGTTCGGGGGAAGCCCCAGAGATTCCGAGGACTGCATAACGTCTTCCAGCGTGCCGCCGGATTCCACCTGAATGATGGCGAGCAGCACATTTAAGTATTCCTCTATGCCATATTCCCTTGCATACTTTTCCAGCATAGGCTTATGGGCGAGGACTTCCTGTGATACGCTCACGCCCCCATAGATAAGGTTTCCGCCGCTTCCTCCGTCTTCCTCATCCGAGAAGACAATCACCACCAAAAGGAGCAGGGAGAACATCATCACGAACACGCCGGAACAGGCAAAGAAAAGGTGTCTTAACTTCATGGCTTCTCCCCTTTCTTTTGTTTGGAAGCCGCTGTTACTGTTTTTGTCCACTCCTTTCTGGCGGTGGTACGCCGGATGGTAAAGTTGGATTCTTTTACCGCAGGGGCAGCCCGTTTTCTTTCCGGTATCACAGGAGCCGTATCATTCTGGACAGGTCTTGTCGGAGGGGGAGCAGCAGGTGTAGTAGTTGTCTTTTGTCTTTCATCTGGTTTGTCTGGGGAAGCCGGAGGGTCTATCTGGCGTTCTGTCCTTACAGGCGGCGTCTGTTCATGGTGGATGGAAGCCGCTTTTACCACCGGAACCGAAGACCGTTCTGCCACAGTTCCCCCATAAGAAACCTGTCCCCGTTCCCTGATGGATGGGGAAGTTGGCTGTATAGCTGGCTTTCCTGTATGAGAGGTATCTGCATGATGTCGGAAATCTTCCGGCTGCTTTGCAGTAACAGGGCGTTCATGGACAGGAGCCGCCCCTTTGGGTGCTTCGGAAGCTGTCTTTTGCGGCTGTTTTGCCTGTTCCAGTTCCGCCATGCGTTCTGCAATGGTCTGTCTGCGGCTTTCTGCCTGTGCGTTCCGCTGTTCGGTTCTGGCAGTTCGGGTCTGGGTCACGCTGGAAGTAAAATCCCGTACTCCCTCTGATACCTGTGTTTTCCCGTGGTAAAGGGCGTACTTTGCATTGACAGGCAAATCCTTTGCCTGCTCCCGAAGCTGTCCGGCAGTATCGGCTATCTTATCTTTGGTATCTGCCACCGCACCTACCGCAGAACCAGCCCGTTTCCATGCGGATTCCTTTTCCGGTGCTGCCTGCCCATCTGGTCTGCTGTGGTCTGCCTGTGTCCGTTTGGAAGAACCGGAGCTGGAAGCAGTTCTCTGGTCTGAGCCAGCCTGTTTTCCTGCGTGGTATGCAGCCGTACCAGCCCCAAGAGCCGCCACAGAACGTCCTAACTTATGCTGTAAACGGTGCATATGGGCGTGCATGAGCATACGGGGTCTTCGCATGATACGGCTCCCCATGCTTTGGGAATCCCCACTTTGTAAGGAGAACATCCCCATCAAATCCCCCAGCTTGAAATAAATTCCGGCAAAGGTCACTATCTGCAAGAACGCCGTCAGGAAGAACGGATATTCCCCAGACAGGTTGTAGAGCATGGTGGAAATACTGAACGCTACCGTGATAATCAGGGTGATTCCGGCTCTGGTAAGGATGGTGTTGAACAGTTTCGTAATGGCACGCTTTGACATCCCCTCAAAAGAGGGAACCATGCTGAGGAGGAAGCTCACAGGCAGGAACATGGCGTAGATGATAAAAAGCACCTGTGAGAAAATCATTATCCCTGTGAGCAGGAATACAAAAATGGAGATACCGATATTGAAGATAAATAGGAAGAAGACGGTTCCCAAGCGGTTGATGGTCTTTGTGATGGTAAGGTTGGTGTTTTCCCTGTCTTCGATTTCCTCCACCACGATTTCTTCCCTGTCCTGCCCGTTGTTTTCGTCTGGGCTGGTTGAGAGCAGGCGTTCCACGCGGTCAGCCCCAAGGTTTTCCACATCCGAGTTGCCGTATTGCAGCAGGAGCCACGGCTGCTTGACCTGTATGGAAAACAGGCTGTCCCGTATCAAATCCACACTGTCTTTTCCTTGACTTTCCGAGTTCGGCAGCACAATCTTTGTGCCAAGGGTCAGGCTGGCATTGCTGATGTCTGCGGAAAATTCATTGATTTTCCCGATATAATCAGGAGCATAAGCGATAAAGGCAGCGGACAGCACGAACACCACCACGAAATTCACAACGGCATGGATGGCTTTTGTGGTTTCCCGTTTGATAAGCCCTGTGTAGGCAACGTAAATCCCCACCACCAGAATGAGAATCAGCAGGAACCCGATATAAAATCCCTCCGAGGACAAGCCGCCTGTGGTAACGCCTGCAAGGGTCTGCATATTTTTCCCAATGGAATCCGCCGTAGAGGAAATGAAGTCCAGCGAGTAGGCTTCCTGAATCAGATACCCCGTGGCGTTGGAAAGGTACAGGCTGATTGTCCAGATAAAATTTGTGATGGCATACAGCCCGTACATCACCTGTTTTCCGATACCGTCCAGCCAGTTCCACGGGAGCCAGTCCCATCCGCTGTCCACATAAAAATCAAGCTGGTAGTTGTCCAGAGGATATTTGCTGTATTCGTTGGCAGCGTCCACCGTATCATCCACCAGTCCGGCAGCATGGGCGGCTGTGCCGAAGACTGCCAGCAGCAGGAGGATGAGCAGGAGTGCCAGAAGCACCCTGCCAATCACTTTTCCTGCCATCTTCCAAGACAATCTCTTTTTTGCGTGATGGGGAACAGGGAGTTGCTGCCCGTTGGAAGTTCTATGTATCACCATCATTCCACCTCTTTTCTCACGGGCGGTCTGGTATCAAAGGCATGGAACAGGTCTTCAAAGATAGGATGGAACTGTATCACTCCTACACGCCCGTACAAATCACTGATAAGGCACTGTCCGTTTTCCAAGTCACGGAGCCGCTTCTGGTTGTTTTCATCTTCGGAATCTACCCCGAAAAAGGCGAGGGTCTTCTTGATTTCGTTGATGTCCGTGGAACGGAACGCAAACTTCAAGCCCAGATTGTTTTTCAGCTTTTCATCCAGCAAATCGTCCGTGTTCTGGGTGACAAAGTAAACGCCTGCGTTCATGGCACGTCCGGCACGAACCAGCTTCATGGAGAGGGTCTTGCCCTGTGCCACCTGTAAGAAGCTCCATGCTTCATCCAAATCCACAATCTTAAACACGCTGCGGTCGGTGTGGATGAAGTCGAGGGCAAAGGTGCTGATTACAATGAGCATTGCCACGGAAAGCAGCTCCATTGTGGTGTATTCTTCAAATGAGGTTTCCTTATCCGGCAGCACCAAATCCGCTACCTGAATGATATTGAGCTGCTTTTCAAGGCTGATGGACTGTGTGACATCCCCATCCGAAAAGAGCAGGTGTGCAAAGTCATAGTCCGTAAAGGATTCGATATGGTCGGCTATGCTGGTGCTGATGGTGGTTCCCTCCGCCCGAAGTTCCTCAATCACTTTGAAAAGCCCCCGTTCCTCACTGTTTGTTACCGCACGGATGGCTTTCCGAAGAACAGGGAATTTCTCTCCGTCACGGCTGGAAATGCCCGTTAAAAAGGTCAGGATGTCGATTGCCAGTGATTCGGAATCCTTTGGGTTCTCCATAATCACATACGGGTCGAGTAAGCCCCTGTTCTGTTCCTCCGAAGTCAGGTTTACGATATTGATTTCATGGGCGATTTCCGGCAGGGTTTCTTTCCAGCGTCCCCGTTCCGCTTTCGGGTCAACAATGAGTGCCTGTGCCCCAAACAATACGGAATAATAGACTATCATGTTGTTGCTGAATGATTTTCCACCGCCGAGGGAGCCGACAAAAGCGGCAGCAAGGGCGTTGGTGACGGAGCCTTTTACCCCTTGACTGGCAAGGGCAGGCTTTAAGTACACATTTCTTCCTGTATCAAGGCTGTACCCAATATAAATACCCTCCGGTTCCCCCAACATCTGGGTTGCCCCAAATCCAAGACCAGCGAGGAAGTCGCTGGTGACATACTGGATGTAATCGTTCAGATACCGTTTGCTGGCAGGGAGAAATTCCCCATGCAGCCCCAGCATATCCCCAAAGGGGCGAACCAGCTTCACGTTCAAATCATCATAAAAATCTTTCACCTCATTGCAGCGGCGTTTCAGTTCCTCCAAGTCGGGAGCCGTCACACGCACTACATAGGACAGTTTGTACATGGATTCCTTGCTCTGGTCTAAGGTGGATTCCAGTTCATTTACGCTGTCTAAAGCGTCCACCACGTTTGTACTGGTTTCACTGTCATTCTGCCATGCGTGGTTGTCCAAATCTTTCAGCTCTTTTTTCTTGTTCCGCACCGTGGAGAGGGCTTTCCGGTTTGTGACAATCTCCACATTCATAGAGGTATCAATGGGAAAGGTAAATTGCTGCTGCTGATAGTAAAAGATTTCCGAGGATGGAAAGTCCAGTTCCCCCACAATGCTGTTGATGGTAAAGTAGGCGGCATAAACTGTCCCGTCTTCCTGTTCGATTTTCAGATACCGCTGGTTTTCCTCTATCAGACAACGGGTGGGTTTGATGAGGTCATAGTATTTCACCAGCGTTTCCTCCTGAAACCGCTTCTTCGGCAGGTAATACTCATAATCTTCGTAGGCGGTTCCGGTCTGCCCGTATAAATGCTCAATCAGATAGCCAAAATCGTCCTTATCAAGCCGCCGGACTTTAAAGCGGCGTGAGATTTTACTTTCCAGCAGTTTTTCCATCTTCTGAAACCGCCAGATTTCTTCATTGCTCATGGAAACAAAATCCCCCATGAGCTTGTGGTTGACTTCATGGAGGAAGTCGGAAACAGCGGTCTTTGCTTCCCTGCGAAACTGCTTCATGGTGACTTCCTGCTCATTGACAAGCAGCTTAAAGCCGATAAAAAAACGGTAGTCCACCTGATTTTCCCCTATCATGGAAATCAGGGCTTCGGTCTGTGCGTCAATCTTTGCACAGGCAACGTCCTTTAACTTGCCCGTCACTTCCTGTTTGGAGCGTTCCTGTGCCGCCCGTATGCTGGATTCCGTGCTGATTTGCAGGGCGTGAATCTTCCCGTCCCTGTTCTGGGCGATAAGCTGCCGGAAGGAATCGTGTACCTGATATTTCTGTTCGGGGCTTAAAAAGGAATAGTTGTAGGGAAGCAGCTCATAGTAAGCGAAGCACTCCCCGTCATGGTTGAACACAAGGTTATTTTCGATATACTTAATCGGATATGCCATAAATATCACTCCTTACTGCCGTGATGGGCTGTGCCGGATATTCCTTTTCCAGCTTCACGGGCTTTCCTGCATAGGTCAGTTTCGGGCGTACCAGATATGCCAGTACGGATTTCAGGAAGCCATAAGGCTTTTTCCCGTCAAAGGTTTTCTGGCACATGAACCAAGTGAGGGCAGAGGGTACGCCGAAGTATTTCAAAAATGCCCCGTCAATGAACGAAAGGGGAGGGAGGTTCCCCAAGAGCATCACTGCAAACACCGATACCACGAACCACGCCATCTGTGTGAACGTGATGGGGAATGGCAGCTTAAAATCATTGATGGAATAGAGTACCTTTTCCACCGACCAGATACTGGTATAGCTTCGTATTTTCTTCATGTTGTCCGTCCTTTCTAAAAGATGGGGGCAGCAAACGAGCTGCCCCTGAATCAAAAAATCCGCCTGTATTTCCTGAAAGAGATACAGACGGGTCTACCGTAAGATTTCATATACGCCGTGGTTTGTGACAACAAAGGTTCCCTCCAATTCCATGTCACGCCCATAGGCGGCGTAGTCGATATAGTTTTGTAAGTGTGCCGGAAGTTCGCCAAGCTGTCCGCTTTCTTCCAGATAGTAGCGAGCCACATCCGCCATATCGTCACAGCCAGAATGACAGATAATATCGTCTTCATGCTCACAGAGTTCTTCGATACTGCCA
>OCHH01000969.1_pt1 | contig 11839 bp, 12 predicted proteins | sample 1538781 | NCBI WGS metagenome assembly OCHH01 (sample SAMN04571726, study PRJEB22368) | human gut metagenome | biome: human gut; material: stool | host: Homo sapiens | place: Luxembourg | collected 2012-12-05
AACCAGCAACCGCCATAACATATCCTAAACGGCCTGAAAAACTTGATTTTTTATTTTTTTCCATCGAATTTCCCCTTTTTAACATGTAAAAAGAATTATATTGAAACCTCATAAAAAGTCAACTTTATTGTGAAATTAATAACAAAATTTTCTTTTTTTAAATTTTAAAACAAAAAAACAGCCCTCATTGAGGACTGTTTTATTATTATAATAATAATTTATATAATTCTTTGATTTCTTCTACACTTGTATCTCTTGGGTTACCTGGACAGCAAGCATCTGCTAAAGCAGATTCACTTAAGAATTGTAAATCTTCTTCTTTAACGATTTCTTTTAAGTCAGCTGGAATACCAACATCTTTAGATAATTGTTTAACTGCATCTACAGCTGCTTTACGATATTCTTCTTGAGACATACCAGTAGTATCTACACCCATTGCTTCTGCAATGTCTTTATATTTTTCACCAGTATATGGTGCATTATATTCCATAACTGTTGGTAAGATGATAGCATTAGCAACACCATGAGGTGTATCATATAAAGCTCCAAGTGGATGAGCCATTGAGTGAACTAATCCTAAACCTACGTTAGAGAATCCCATACCTGCAACATATTGACCTAAAGCCATACCTTCTCTACCTTCAGGCGTATTTTCTACTGCACCTCTTAATGATTTAGAAATAATTTCGATAGCTTTGATATGGAACATATCTGACATTTCCCAAGCACCTTTAGTAATATAACCTTCGATAGCATGAGTTAAGGCATCCATACCTGTAGCAGCAGTTAATCCTTTAGGCATTGATGACATCATATCTGGGTCAACGAATGCTACAACTGGAATATCATGTACGTCTACACATACCATTTTACGATCTTTTTCAACATCTGTGATTACATAGTTGATTGTTACTTCAGCAGCAGTACCAGCTGTTGTAGGAACTGCAAAGATTGGTGTACAAGGATTTTTAGTTGGTGCAACACCTTCTAGGCTTCTTACATCAGCAAATTCAGGGTTTTTATCAATGATACCTACTGCTTTTGCTGTATCCATTGATGAACCACCACCAATAGCAATCATATAATCTGCTCCAGCATCATGTAATGCTTTAACACCTTGTTGAACATTTTCAATTGTTGGATTCGGTTTGATATTAGAATATAGTTCATAAGCTAATCCTGCTTTATCTAATAAATCAGTAACTTTTGCTGTTACTCCAAATTTTACTAAGTCTGGATCTGAACATACTAAAGCTTTTTTGAATCCTCTTGCTTTTGCTTCTTCAGGAATTGATTCAATTGCTCCTTTTCCATGATAACTTGTTTCATTTAATACAAATCTGTTTGCCATAATTAAATCTCCTCTTTTCTAACTACACATATTTTAGTATCATGTGAAAATAAAAACAAGTTACACATAAGGCTATGTGTAACATTTCACAAGTTTTATATCATTTTTATCCCATTACAAAAAGCTATAAATATGTCATAATAGAAACAAGGAGTGATATCATGAAATATTATGCTGTAAAAAAAGGAAGACATCCTGGTATTTATAACACTTGGGAAGAATGTCAAAAAGAAGTCGATCATTTTAAAGATGCTAAATTCAAAAGCTTTGATTCTAAAAAAGAAGCTTTAGCCTATTTAAAACAAAATAATCAAAAAAGTTCATTACATTCAAAACAAGAAACAACAAATCAAAGAAAAAATATCATTAAGTAAAGATCAATATAAAGCTTATCAACGTAAGCGCCAAATAAAATAGTGGATAAAAATATAGAATTTTAAGAACTACAATATAGAATGTGGAGACTCCATAAACTATATTGTAGTTTTTATATTCTCCAAAAACTATATGGAAAGGAAGAGAGACTATATGACAGTACAGGAACTTACCGAAAATGAAAAATATAAATTTTGGTATTTTAAAATCAAAGAATGCAAGGAAAGTGGTTTATCTGTCAAAGATTTCTGTGACAAAAACAATATCAAGCCGTCGACTTATTATAATTATCAACAAAAAATCAGAAATATTTTATGTGATCAGATAAATGAAATCAACTACAAGAATGAAGTGTCCTTTGTTTCTGTTGAAAAGCAACCTCACAATAATGAAAAGATTATCATTATCAAGGGAAGCATTAAAATTGAACTTGATTCAGATACGCCTTACCAAAGTATTGAGCCTCTTTTGAAGTCGCTGTTATGATTGGTGATATTTCAAAAGCAGAACATATCTATATAGCTGTTGGCTATACAGATATGCGCAAACAGATCGATGGTCTTTCAGCTATCGTTCAACAGAATTTCAAGCTTGATCCTTTTTCTAATTCTGTGTTTCTGTTTTGTGGTAGAAATACAAGGACCATGAAGGCTCTGTATTGGGAAGGTGATGGTTTTGTATTACTTTATAAAAGACTTGAAAATGGTAAATTTAAATGGCCCAGAGATGAATCAGAAGCACTCGAAATAACTTCTCAACAGTTCAGGTGGCTGCTTGAAGGACTCTCTATCGTACAGCCCAAAACCATTCAGAAAAGTTATCCACAAGTTGTACTGTAAAGCCTTGATTTCATAGGAAGATATGCCTGTTTATGGTATAATAGATGTATGAAATGGAGGTGCTTTTGATGGCTGATACAGTTGAAAATTTAGCTTTGGTAATGGCTAACCTGTCACATTCTATTGAAGAATTGAAAGCTACGATTGCATCTTTGAACAGTACGATTGACAGTTTGAAAGCTGAAAATGAATACTTAAAAAACAACAATGAACTTTTGCGTGAAGAAAATGCCTATTTAAAGAGAAAGCTGTTTGGTACCAAGAGTGAAAAGATAACACATTCTATGGATCAGCTTTCTCTTTTTGATGAAGCAGAAAATGAATGTGAACCTGAACTGCTTGAAGATATCTCATATACCAGAGCCAAAAAGAAACAAAAAGGGAAAATTGATATCAAATTAGACAATCTTAAACATGTAAAAAAAGTTTATGATATTGATGAAAAAGACAGAGTATGTGAGGAATGTGGCTCTAAACTATCTTATGTGGGTGAAGAGTTTGTAAGACATGAAGTTATTTATGAACCAGCCAAACTCTATGTAAAAGATATTTATCGAAAAACATATGAATGTCGAAACTGCAGAAAAAAAGGAAAGGCAGTAATGCTTAAAGCAGGAACACCTCAACCAGTTGTTCCACATTCATATACATCGCCAAGTGTACTGTCACAAGTGATTATCGATAAATATGTAAATCATATGCCTTTATACAGACAGAAATCAGAATGGAAACGATTAGGAATGGAGCTGTCAAGAACGACCATGGCCAACTGGATCATTATTGCCACCAAGGAATATTTCATTCCATTGGTGAACAGGATGCACGAACTGATGATGAAGGAATCACACATACATTGTGATGAAACGCCAGTTCAGGTATTGAATGAACCAGGTAAGAAGGCTACTTCCAAATCGTACATGTGGGTATATTCAAGTATCAAAGAAAGCAAAAGACCTGTTAAGATATTTGATTACAGACCTGACAGAAAAGCAACCAATCCTCAAGAATTTTTGAAAGGATTTGGTGGTACTATCATCACTGATGGTTATTATGGATATAACCATATAGATGGTGTGACTAATGCTTACTGTTGGGCACATGCCAGAAGGAAATTCTATGATGCTTTGCCTGTAGATATGAAGAATGCATCAGATACCCTCGCAAATACAGCTGTTGAAAAAATAGCCAGACTGTTTGCGATAGAAAAACAAATCGAAACATTATCACCTGATAAAAAGGCAAAAATACGTCAAGAAAAATCAAAGCCATTAGTTGATGACTTCTTTTCATGGTGCAAATATAACCAAAACAAGGTGTTAACTGCTTCTAAAACAGGAAGGGCTATACAATATGCCTTGAATTACGAGGCAGGACTGCGTTCATTTTTAGAAGATGTTCTTGTACCTATGACAAATTCATTAGATGAACGTACAATCAGACCATTTACAGTTGGCCGAAATTATGCGCTCAATCCATTTATGTGCTGATAAACTCTTTTAAATATCTAAGTATATCATCTACTATGTATATAGGAGGTGACATACAATGGAATGTCAATTAGAAAGGTTTGCAGAATTCCTTAGACAAAATAAATATTCTGAGTCGACAATAAAGGCATATTTGAAAGAATTAAAGGTGATTCATCAATTTGACTTTACAGCCACTGAGGAGGATTGCGTTGTTTTTATTAATAAGACTATAAAGGATGCTGAGAAGCAAGGTATTTCAAAGAGCTATATTAATAACTTACGCGCTGCTCTTCATCACTTGTTTTTAATGACTTTTGGTAAAACAGTAAAAGTATATTGTCTTCAAAATCGTTCTAGGGATTATATCGACTTATTTCTTGATGGTTTTTTCAGTTATTCTACCAAGTTCAAATCTCAAATCACTTCTACTGCATCAGCTGAGATGAACCATATCAGAGATTTCTTGAATTATATCGGATTTGATGCGTCTTATGATTTTTCACAATTAAGAGCTAATGATGTTATAGGTTTCATAAATGACAGTTATACCACATTAAAACCTTCATCCAGAGGTAGATACATAACATCAATAAGGAATTTTTTTAGATTCCTTGAATACAAAAACATCCCCATATCCAAAGAAATATTAGAATTACCATTGGCTGTTCCTGATTGGAAAGGAAGAAAAGTTCCAACTGTATTAAATGAAGAAGAGAAAGCAAGATTAAAGAATCATTTTTCTCAGGATGAGGAAGCTGGACTTCGAAACCATTTAATAATCATACTGATGCTGGATTATGGTCTAAGATGTTCAGAAATCCCTCAGATAACTATAAATGATATACAGTGGTCTATGAATAATATAATTATCAAGAAAACAAAGACTCATAATGATCGCTATATCCCTCTGAATCAGAATTTTCTGATGCTGTTAGAGAAATATATCGTTAAATTCAGAAATAACAGTTCAAAGTATCTTTTTACTACAGTAAATCAAAGAAAAAAGAATCTAAAAATGAATACTGAAGAAGTAAGAAGAATTGTTCGTCTTGCTTTCAAAAAAGAAAATATACATGGATACTGGAAAGGCACACATTCGCTTAGACGTAGTGCGGCTTCACATTTATTTAATAATACTAATAGCTTTAAAGTAGTCAGCGATATATTAGGACATAAATCAATAGAATCAACCACAAGTTATGTAAGAGTAGATTTTGAATTATTACGCTCTATTGCTTCTCCATGGCCTAGAAACGGTGGTGAAGTAAATGATTGAAACAAATTATATCTCTACTTTAGTGGAAGATTATATTGAATTCAAAAGAAGTTTGGGATTTGAATTAAAGATTATTGCTAAAAGATTACGCATATTTGCATCTTATACACGAACTCTTGATTATGATGGATACATCACAAAAGATCTCGTTCTAAAATGGATTTGTAAGGGTACAGATTCTCAAAAAACAAGAGGAAGGAGGATGGAGATGTTTCTTCCGTTCTTGAAGTTCGCACATCTTAAAGATGAAAATAATGAAATAATATACAGTCAGATTTTCTCTAATGCGAGACAGAGACCAAATCCTCATATATATAATGAATCAGAAGTTCTTGATTTAATTAGAAAGTGTGAGAACTTGTATTCTCCAGATCAGCTGAGAATAAAATCAATGCAGCTTGCTTTGGGATTGCTATGGGCAACTGGAATGCGACCAAATGAAGTAGTTTCTTTAAAATATAAGGATATTGACTTTGAAAACGGCCTTATCAAGATTCGTGATACAAAATTACATAAAGATAGAATAATTCCTATTCACGAAACTGTATTAGTCAAAATAAAAGAGTATATTTCATTTATTAATAGTCATGAAATATACCCAGAAGAAGATGATAATTTGTTATATACTACCTATCATAAAATCTTCACCTTTGGAAAAATGTATACTGCCTTTAAATTGATCAGAGGTGATATCAATACTAGTGATAGTGATTATGACCATGCACGTTTATATGATTTTAGACATAGTTTTGCATCTAGAACTATTTATCAATGGCTGAAAAGTGATGAAGATGTAAATGAGAAATTATACATATTATCGTGCTATCTCGGCCATGCAAAGATAAGCGATACATACTGGTACTTATCATCGTCATTGCTATTAATGAGTCTTGCTAGTGAAAAATATGAGAAAATGGTAGGTGATTAAAAATGAAGCGTAGTAAAGATAAGGTTACATCAATACAGGTATTGATTCAAAATTACTTTCTAGAGAGATTGATACAGCAACGTAGCGTTACTTCTCGTACGGTTGAATCATATAGAGACACTTTTAGAATATATATCAAATACCTGCAGGAAGAGTTGAATATTTCAGTTGAGAATATAAGTGTTTCTGATTTTAATCAGACTAGAGTTCTTTCATTCTTAAAATATCTGGAAGAAATCAGACATAATAAATCAGCAACCTTAAATAACAGATTATCTGTTATCCATTCCTTTATGAAATATGTTGCAGAACAAGCACCTGAATATAGTTATATTGCGAAAGGTACAATAATGATTCCATTTAAAAAACAAGAGATCAAGTTGATTGAATATATCACTAAAGAAGAATTTCATGCATTGCTTAATCAATGTGATGATAGTACATATTTAGGCTTTCGAGATAAGGTCATGCTGATGTTGCTCTATAATACTGGTATAAGAGTTTCTGAACTAATCAATATAAACTGGAATTCGTTTAAGGATATCGAATGCAGTAAAGGAGGATACTTATCTATAACAGGAAAAGGAAGAAAGAAAAGAACCATACCATTATGGAAAAGTACTTCTGAATTAGTAAGAGAATTTGTTGATACATATCAGATACAAAATGTAACATCAATTTTCATAAACAAGAATAAAAACAATTTAACCAGATCAGGTGTAAGATTTAGAATTAATAAACTCATAATGATGGCTAGTCATGAATGTCCATCACTATTGGAGAAGAATATTTCTGTTCATTCTTTTAGACATTCTGTAGCTATGAATCTGTTACAGGCAGGAATTGATATATCAACCATCGCAATATGGCTAGGTCATAACAGTATAGAAACAACACATAAATATATGGTAGCTGACTTAGAAATTAAGAGAAAAGTTATGGAAAAAGCAGGAATTATTGATAATTCCGTTCAAAAATTCAAACCATCTAATGATTTGTTGGAGTTTTTATCAAAATTATAAGTAAAGTTATGTGCTCATATTAAAAGCGAATATAGTCATACAGCGCTATATTCGCTTTATCAGCACATAAATGGATTGAGCGCATAATTTCGACTTACAGTGAAGGGTCTTATATTACGTTCATTCAGCGAATTTGTCATTGGAACTAGACCATCATCCAGATATACACGCAGTCCTTTCTCTAAATTCAGGGCATACTGAATTGCTTTGCCTATTTTAGAGCGTGTTAAAGACTTGTTCTGAGCATCAGCGCACCATGAAAAGAAGTCATCTACTAAAGGTTTTGACTTTTCCTGGCGTATTTTGACTTTGTCTTCAGGTGGGAATGTATCAATTTCCTTTTCTATCGCAAATAGCTTGGCTATTTTCTTAAGACCTGTATAAGACAGTGTATCTGAGGCACCTGAACTGCTGGGTGTTATTTCTCTAGCTTCGGATTCATCTCTAGGCCATTTGAATCTGCTATTTTCCAGTCTCTTGTAAAGGAGCACGAAGCCGTCACCCTCCCAGTACAGTGTCTTCATCACTCTCGCATTTCTTCCACAGAACAGAAATACCGAATTTGAAAAGGGATCAAGTCTGAACTGCGTTGTGACAAGTGCACTAAGACCATCAATCTGTTTCCTCATGTCTGTATAGCCTACAGCTATATAGATATGCTCAGCCTTGGAGATGTCACCTAACATAATAGTGCACCTATGATGTTAGTTACAGTTCCTATATTTGTATCACAAGGAAATTCTATACGAACATCTCCTTTAGTTATAACTATGTTCTGTTTATCAAATGTGCTCTGATCAACAGAGACAAATGATGGAGCCTTTACAGCTCCCTGATTCAATTGCCATCTTTCGCAACTTTTTAAGCCAGCAGTAGTAGGTCTGCTCACATATGTTGTTCTGCCTGCTTCTGACAGGAAGTCCACTTTTCCTGCACTCCTTTATTCTTTCAATCCACTGTCTGGTCTTGATATCGTCATTAATGCTTTGAATATCCATGATTTCACCATCCTCTATATAGTAAATTTAGTGCTAAAATTACTATATAGAGTGAATTCAGTGGCTAAAAACACTATATATAGCAAATTTAGTATCTAAAAACACTTTAATTATCTAATATGATGAGGTTTATTTCTATCCACTATATTATTTGGCGCTTACTTTTAATCTACAACAAATTTACTTTAATTATGTATTTGAAACTTCTGGCACGATTACTTCCATTATTAATAAACCTTCACTAAGCAATGAAACATTATCATTTTATAATTTATAACTGTCAATCCATCTTACAAATAATGCGTTTTCGACTTGATACACATCTACATGGTGACTATCCTCTAACCAAACTACATTTTCAACATATATTTTATCACTTCTAAAATCTATATTTACACTATCAATGTTAAATGATGATTTATTAAAGAAAGAGTAAACAAAAATAACCACAAAAGATAACAGTCCTATTCCAATTCCTGATAAAATAATTTGAAAAAATTTTATAATGGAATTTTTTTGTGCTTTTAATATATCAATTGATATAAAAGTAATAGGTATAAAAAATAAATCTATTAAGAGAACTATATTTATTAATATACTAATGAACGGATGAAAGTAGACAAATTTGTCTAATCTAGAGTTAATAAGATATTCTATCAAAACAATACTCAATGATACAATATACCACACTAAAGTTCTTTTTTTATTATTCATATGACTAAAATAAGCAATTATTTCTTTAAAAACTTTCATCTAAAATTCCCTCCTAAAATTTGTATCATTAATTTTTTTGTGAATTATTATATCATACTAAATAAAAAAGGCAATATAAATATATATTTTACATTGCCTGTCTAAAGTCCCGTCTTTTGTTTCTTTTTAAAGTGGAATTTAACTTTTCACTTTAGGTTTACATTGCCTGACTTTTTCCTGATTTTTCACTCAATCTAAACATGAATATACGTAATTATTGAACGCTGTATGAGCAGCAGTAAATGCTTCGTCACTTACAGTAGTCTTATTAAGTAATAGTCTAAATGTACTTACTGGCTCAACATTTTGATTTAAATAATCAGATTGATTTTTAAAACTCGAATAATTACCATATACCCTTGTTATCCATAATTGCGTTCTTTCAGATGAATAGGTTCCTCCATATTCTGTATTCATAAAATAATTATAGAATAAATCTGTAATTTTCATAGAACTATTAGATAATAAACTTCTTGCTAAATTGATACCATCAATATCAGCAATATAGTCTTCCATACTAAATGATGTGTCTGGAGCAAATAAATTGTTATTTGCATACTCTTGATACATTATATTTTTATTCTTTTCCACATATGTTTCTATATCCTTTGCAAAAGTTGTAAGATCTCCCATCCAACCACTAAATAAGTCAATAAAAGTATCCAATCCTTCATTTTCGGTATCAATAAAAACATGTATATTTGATTGTAGTGTTGCTGCTAAGTGATTAAAATCATAATAGCATTGTGTTGATGGATCTTTAAATTTAGGAATATCACTTCCCAATGTAGACTCTACTAAATCACAAAAATCATTATCAATTTCTCCTGCCACTAAATTCCATTGAATATTACTTGCTTCTCCAGCAACACTATTACTTGTTCCAAACCAATTTCCTCCATAATTTCCAAGTTTTCTAAAATACTGTAAAACTAAAGAATTACTTTCTGAAATATTATGACAATAATTGTAAGCCAAATCATAAATAGAAGTTAAATAATTATAAAATTTATTAATTCCTGGTAAGACAACTTTACTAATTCCTATATCTTTTCCTGAGACTCCTACTTTATCAATTCTTACAGTTCCATTTCCAGAACCAATAGTAATATCTGTACAAAATTGATCAAAACACCAATCACCTGGAATATTAAATCCTAAATTGCCACTAAATCCATATGAAGCATCTGAAACAAAAAATTTATTAATTTTTAAATCAGAATTATCATGCAATTTATTACATACATTTCTTGTTCCATATACGCCTATTCTATATTTTCTGGCATTTGATGCTAATATTCCTTTAAAATAAGGTATAATATTTGATTGAATAATATCATCAGTAGGATCAAAATCAACTGCAAAATAAATAGTTGACGATGTTGAAAAACCATATTCCCTAGCTGCTACATATGCTTTTTCCCCGTCATTTTTACCTGATGTTCTTGTAAATTTACCTGCAGCATCACCAGATTCTTGGAAAATTGCAAATAACTTTAATCCTGCGTTTAGGATATTATCAATTTCACTTACAGTTAAGCATTTATCCAATGTTCCTCCAGGTGTATTTGTTAAATATCTTCCTACATATTGATAACCAGCATTTTTAATGGTATGTATTTGCGCAGTTGTTAATTTAGTTGCTGTATCGCATCCTAACGCTGATCTATCAGTATCGCCATTACTGCTTAATAAAGACTTAATAACTGTGTAATTAACTCTATTATTAGGTTTTATTAATTTCAAATGATCACAGAATGCTTCAAGAACATAATCTAAAGAAGAATCATATGTTGAAGATAATACATTTATGTAATAACCATTACATACTGTTGCATATCTAATAAGTTTTATAATATTATCTGTATCTCCAATACCAAAGCTTTGTGCTTTACATAATGAAGTTGTTTTAGTCCCCCATGTTCCTGTAGCACTACTTTTAGAAATTCCTAATTCTTTTTGTAAAGCATAAATCAACATTTTATTCATATCACGATTATATAATCCATCACAAGGACAAATTTGATAATAATTATAATAATCATAATTCAATCGCTGTTGAATTGTTCTGATTTCCTCAGTACCTCCTGCCAAGCAGGTGAAGGCGCTCATATCTAATAATGCTTTCATAAAATCTCTTTGCATATTTCCTGAAGCTGATGGAAATCCTGCATCAGTTTTTAATTGTTTGACTGCATTATATGTTCCATTTCCATAATATCCTGTAAATCCTCCTGGATTGTATCCTTTACACCATAAACCGCCTTGCACAATATAAACTAGATTCCCTTCTGACCCTTGAGCAATTGTCGGACACAAAGAATAAGTTGTAGGTCCAAAACTATTACTTGTTTCTTGAATCCCTAATTCAATTTGTAACGCTCGTCTTAATGCATAAATTGTACTCCATCCTGTTTTTCCATCTTCTGTAATTTTGTTATATCTACTATCATTTCCATATGTTTTGTTCAACCATTGTTGAACTTGTAAAACTCTTTCATCTGCCATTATTACTATCCTCCTATGTTGTTACTACTTTCTGTAGAATTTATACCGGTATTCTTTCTACATTTTTATCATACATTCATTCAAAAGCACCATTGTGCCTTTCGCATTTCATTAATATAAACTATTTAATGAAATTGCTCCTGTTACTTTACCGTTTACTCCAATTACTACTCTATCTCCTTTGACTTGAATCACTTCATATTGATTTTTAAATACAAAATTTGCTATTGACTGACCATCATACCACTTTGAACCAGTCTTGACACGCACACTATCTCCAACGTTTAAACTACTAGTTTTGTTTTTTACCTTATAAAAAG
>OCHH01000979.1_pt1 | contig 11745 bp, 7 predicted proteins | sample 1538781 | NCBI WGS metagenome assembly OCHH01 (sample SAMN04571726, study PRJEB22368) | human gut metagenome | biome: human gut; material: stool | host: Homo sapiens | place: Luxembourg | collected 2012-12-05
ACTGGCGGGTGATGCTTTTCAAAATCGTTGATTTACCGGAACCGTTCGGTCCGATCAGCGTAACGATCTCGCCTTTTTCGATGCCGATACAGATATCTTTGATCAGCGGCTTCTTATCATAGCCGACCGTCAGGTGGTCCAGATGAAAATAATATCCACTCATATTCTCTTACCCCCTTTTCCGGCGCAGCATCATGAAAATGACGACCGGCGCACCAAAGATCGATGTGACCGTACTGATGGACAGCTCCAGCGGTGCAAACGCCATACGCGCAATCAGGTCGCACATCATACAGAAGACGGCTCCGCCGAGGAACGTTCCCGGGATTACGACGAGCGGACGCGATGTGCCGAGGCTCTGTTTGACGAGGAACGGGACGGCAATGCCGACAAACGAAATCGGACCGGCAAATGCGGTGACACATGCGGAGAGAATACTCGAAAGCAGAATCAGCGCGATGCGGAATACTTTGATGTTGACACCCATGCTCTGCGCATACGCCTCACCGAGCTGGTATGCACCGATCGGTTTTGCCATCAGGAACGTGATGACAAAGGTGATGCCGATCACAGCCGCAGAGATCGCTACGTTGCTCCAGCTCATGCCGGAGAAGCTTCCCTGTGACCAGCCGTGGAGGTTGACGATATCGGAATCCTCCGCGAAGGTGACAACAAAATCCGTGACCGCCGAGCAGATGTAACCGATCATAATACCGCCGACGAGAAGTCCTGCCATATTTTTGATCCGTCGGGACATCAGCAGAATGAAGCCGACGGAGAGAAGGGATCCTAAGAATGCTGCAACAATCATCGTGTAAGATGTGATATTGCGCGCCCACTCCAGATAAAAGATCATGGTCAGCGCCACGACCATTTTGGCTCCCGAGGAAATTCCAAGAACAAACGGACCGGCAATCGGGTTTTCAAAGAAAGTCTGTAAAAGGAAGCCCGACAGGGACAGAGCACCGCCCAGGATTGCCGCCATCAGAATACGCGGAAGGCGGATTTTCCAGATAATATTATACTCTTTCCCCTCTCCGGTCCGCCGCAGCAGAATCCGGAAAATTTCCGGAATCGAAATATTTACGTTTCCGGAATTGATATTCAGCACGGTGATGGCAGCGAACGCCAGAATCAGCACCAGAAACACAGCGGCATACCGCGAACGGCGCCGGAAGTTTTCCATATGGAAACTGTTCTCTTTTCCTGTCATATTTTTTTTCTCTGACATACGTTCCTCCATCAGGATAATTTTCTTAAGAATACCATCTGATCCGGATCGCCGCCCGTTACCAGAAGGTTAATGTCGTTGGTAAACTGTGCAATTTTATCGGTTGCCTGATACATCGATTTCTCGGTTGTCCAGACGTTGCCCTCTTTGACTGCTTTGTAATCGGCAAACATGGAATCCTTTGCCAGCAGGTCGCCCAGGGTTTTGACGGTGGAATCGATGCTTGCGTTGTAGATCAGGTAGTCCGCATCTTCGGCCGTATCATAGAACTGCTCCATCGTGATCGGCACGGATGTTTTTCCGCTGTCGTCCTGGAGATCACGGAAGGCGTTGCGCGCACCGCCAAGCTCGATCATGTTGGAAATATAGTCCTCCGGGTTCCGCACAACGGCAGCTCCGCTCGTATTAATATAGAAGAAAGCGACCGTTTTTTCGGTATTCTGGAAATCCTTCAGATTTTCCACAACACTTGCCTGACTTGCAAAGAAGTCGGCTGCCTCCTCCTCTTTGTCCAGCATGGCACCGTAGAGTTTGATCCATTCGGTTCTGCCAAGAGGCTGGGATTCGTAGCTGGAACGGTCGATGAAGACCGGAATATCGAGCATCTCGATCATCTCCTGTACCTTCGGGGAATGGAGGATCATCGTGGATTCAATGGCCAGATCACAGTTCTCACTGACCAGAAGTTCGTAATCCGGCTCACTGTATTTTCCGGCGAAGATCATCGTTCCGGCATTCATCGCGTCAACGGCATCCTGTACGTACCAGTTGTCTGCGGTTTCACCGGAGAGACGAATCGTATCGAGGGAGTCGATGGCATCGAACAGCGCCATCGGAGAGGTTGCTGCCATGTAGATGCGTTCCAGCGGCTGATGGATTACAATTACATCGGAATCGAGGTCATCCGGCGCCTCTTTTCCGTCCGGGACGAGCAGATACTGCGCACCGTCTTTGACATCGAGCAGTTTATAGCCGTCTGTGCAGTAGTATACGTTAAAGCACTCGGCGTAATTCAGGACCATCTTGCTCTCGATGGTGATTCCGGTGATGTCCGGTGCGTCGCTGACATCGTCTGTCGTTGCGAAACCATCCGCGGATGCGGTATCACTCCCGGAGGTGCTGCTCTCAGCAGTGGCTTCGGAGGTGCTTTCACTTTCAGCCGTACTTTCCGAGACGGATGTGCTCTCCGTCTGGCTTTCGGAAACATCTGCTGCGGATGCTGTGGATGTGCTGCTCTCAGAAACTGCCGAAGTGCCCGACGCGGACGATGTGCTGCTTCCCGTTGATGCGGTGCTGCCGCAGGCCGTCAGTGACATCGCTGCTGCAAGAAAAAGTGCGGCCCATTTTTTCAGCTTTCTTTCGTTTTTTCCTGTCATTTGATATTCCTTTCTTAAAGAAAAAGCCGCTGCCATACGGCAGCAGCCCTTTCTCATTTTTTGCTGCAAATTATTGTACTTATTTATTCTCTTCTGCCTTTACCATCTGCTGGAACAGCTCGTTTGCCTGATCCTCGCATCCGAAGATCACGCCGTAGACTTTCAGCCACTCTGCTTTCGCAAGATCGGTCTTCTCGTCTGCGGAACGGTCAACCAGCATCGGAATGGTCAGGGTTGCCAGACGCTCTGCGGTGTCGGACAGACGCTCATTTTCCTCTTTCAGAAGTTCTTCCGGAGTCTTGTCTTCGTCTGCTTTCTCATCCGTTGTCTTATCGTCTTTATCGTCCTTCTGATCCTCAGCTTTGGTATCTGCGGTCTCGTCGGCTGCATCAGCATCTTCCTCATCTTTTGCATTTCCCGGAAGGAACTCAGACGGAAGAATTGCAAAGTCGATTTCGTCTTTTACCAGAGCTTTGTAGTCCAGATCATCGAATGCTCCGTCGAAGGAGATTTTTTTGTCTTCCATTGCTTTTGCAATGTTTTCGATCTGGCAGTCTTTCTGCTCCATGCCGACTGCTTTGATGCTCTCTGCTGCGTCTAACTGCTCATCGAGAAGTTTCAGGGCATCCTCAGATGCTACGTATGCTTTCTCAACCGGAAGCTGGATCACGATCATATCTTTGTCCAGTCCTGCCGGAATCTCAACATCTTTCGGAACGATCAGATATTTGACAACATTGCCTTCGTACAGCTCTTTTGTCTTTTCGGTCAGATCTTTCGCTTTCTCAGTGCTGGTCTTTTTGGAATCGGATGCTGCTGCGGTATCCTCTGCTGCTGCGGTATCGGTATCTTCTGCTTTCTTGTCGTCCTCGGTCTGTTTCTCCGGATCACGCCCGGTATCTTTTGTCATATCGATCTCCAGCAGGGTGATGCCTTCGTCGTAATGATACATCTTGAAGTACTCTGCGTAAGCAAGTTTTGTCTCTGCTTTGTATTCCAGTCCCATGATCTCTGGAGCGGTGGTATCCAGCTTGGAGTTATCGGTGCTGATCGTGGAGGTTGTTCCGTCTGCTTTTACAAATCCTGTGCTGGAAGAAGTGCTGCCGCCCTTCTTTGCTGCTGCCAGGGAGATGAAGATGTTGTAGGAAATCTCATGGGCAACGGACATTCTGGTGGTCATACCGATGATGGTATTGTTCTTGTTCAGCTCAACCGGAATGGTGAAGATGCTGCTTCCGCCGCTGACATTTGCCATGTATTTATTTCCGTTTGCTTTTACATATCCGTAGTACGGACTGCTGAATGCGATCGTTGCATAAGCCTGTCCGTTCGTTACAGTAATCTTGCTGCAGGAGATGGTTACCTTTCCGGTTCCGCCGGAGAAGGAGAATCCGTCTGGTGTGTAAACGCCGTCTGCCAGTGTGGTTGCACTGTCTACTTTGGATGTGCCGCCGCTTAAGTCAGACTCATATTTGGATTCCTGCTCCGGTTTGGTATCGGCCGGTTTCTGGGTCGGTGCCGGAGTCGGGGTGCTGGTCGGTTTTACAACCGGTGTCTCAGATGGAGATACGGTTGGGATATTGGTCGGAACGAGGGTTGGTTTCGGAGTATCGCCCTTGTTGTCATCCGACGGAAGGTCTCCGGTCTTTTTCAGGCTGGAAGATGCAATCGTGATGGCTCTGTCGTACCATTTGCCGCTCTTTACTGCATGAGCTGCTACAGCAAATTCCTGATCAAGTGCCTCTACCGGGATTTCAAACTGCATTCCGGTTTTGGTTTCACCGTCTAAGGTGTAGTCCACTTTTCCGGTGGAAGCGATCCATGCGCCGCTCTCTGCTGCCGCATCTTTTCCGGTTCCCATATACAGATAATCATAGCCGCTTCCGCTTAAGGTGATAACTGCTGTCATTTTTCCGTTTTTCGCGGTCAGTTTTACGCCGACTACCTTGAACATTGCTGCATTAGTTGTTGCCTCTGCACTGTAAATACCATCTGCTACTTTATTGGTCTCATCTGCCGGAAGATCTGCGGTCTTTTTCAGACTGGAAGATGCAATAGTAATGGTTCTTGCATACCATTTATCCCGTTTTGCAGAATGGGAAGAAACAACAAGTGCCTGATCAAGTGCTGCTACCGGAATATCATACTGCATTCCTGTTTTCGTCTCGCCGTCTGCTGTTGTGTAATCAACGGTGCCGACGCCTGCAATCCATGCACTCTTGTCTGTGGCAGCTGCCTCTTCCGGTGTTCCCATGTACAGATAATCGTAGGCAACACCACTTAACGTGATGCGTGCTTTCATGTCGCCGTCTTTTACGGTCAGCTCTACGCCGACTACTTTGAACATAGCTGCGCCGGTCTCCGCGGTTCCGCTGTAGATACCGTTTTCTACTTTCGCCGGTTCCGGAGTTGGAGTTGCGGTTGGAACCGGAGTCTCACTCGGAGTCGGGGTTGCAGTCGGGACCGGAGTCTCGGTCGGCTCCGGTATCGGAGTTACTTCCGGTGTTTTACTTCCCGGAACTGCAAGATAAAGCTGCTGTTTGATGTACCAGGTTCCGTCTTTCTTTCCAAGAACGATCGGAACGGTTGTGCCGGCTTTGTCCGCATCTACTTCAAATGTAAAGGAATAACCGCCGTTTGCTTCCTGCATTCCCTGGATAGCCGGTGTTTTTGCAAGGTCATCGTTCTTTCCAAGATACAGTTTATCAAATGATACGTTGTTTGTTTTCAGTGTAAGAACGAGTTTATCGCCCTTGTTGATCATTGTTGCCTCGGAGATGACGAACATTTTGAATACGCTGCCGTCCTCTTTGGTAACCGGTGCTTCTACACTGGCTGGCTTATTCGAGGAATCCTCACCTGGATTTTCGCTTGGAGTCTCGGTTGGTTCCGGTATTACCGTCGGGATTGCAGCGGTGCTGTGAATCGTAACAGTTTTATCAGCCCATGTTTTTTTCTTGGCTGAGCGAACGGCAACATCCATCTGTTTGTCAAGCTCTTCCACCGGAATTTCAAAACAATATCCGGTCTTTTCTGCACCGGTCTTCGTATCCGTATAGGTTTCGCTTCCTGTCGGAGCAATCCAGCTCTTTTCATCTGCTGCGGCAGCTTCTGCTGCTGTTCCCATATACAGGTAATCATAGCCGGTTCCACTCAGCAGAATGGATGCTTTCAGTTTTCCATCTTTTACGATGAGTCTGGAAGAAGCCACACGGAACATGCTTCCGGTTGCTTCTGCAGAAGTCTCATACTCACCATCTGCCGGTTTTGCTGCTTCCGCTGCTTTTGTTTCTTTCTTCTCGGCTGTATTGGATGCCTCATTTTTGGTCGTTTCTTTTACTTCCGTTTTCGGCTGTTCTGCCGCCGGACTGGTATTCTCTTTTACAGCATCTTTGGTTTCTTCTTTTGCCGGTGTTTCTTTTTCAGCATCCTGGGAAGTCTCATCTGCTGCTTCCGGCTCTTTTTCTGTGGTATCGGCCGAAGCATCCTCATCTGCGGATGGTGTCTCGGTCTCGTCAGATCCTGCCGGTGTCTGATCCTCTGCAGGCGCGGCCGGTGTTTCCGTCGGCTCTTCTGCCGGAGTCTCTGCAGTGCTTTCACTGCTCTCGGTTTCTGCCGGTGTTGTTTCCGGTTCTGCCGTCTCTGCTGTTTCTTCGCTCTGCGGCGCTTCCTCTGCGGCTGCGCTGCTTTCTGTCTGTGCTGCTTTTTCCTGCGTATCTGCTAATACGCTGACAGTCGGGCTCATGATCATGGACGCCGACAGCAGCAGTGCCAGAAATTTGCTTGAATTTCCTTTCATAACTTCTCCTTTTCTTCGGATATCCTTCGCGCATCTGCTCCGGATTCCGTCTGACTTTTTCAGGCAGCTGGGCGGTGCCTGTCCCCGTCAATGATGTCTCCCTGCAAGTAATCTTGTTTTTGAGGACACATTTTTTCTGCGAAAAGACAAACAGACATCTGCTTTTTCTGCAAAAGAGTTTCTCCACCGGAGCTCTTTTTCGGACGCATGGCGACAAAAAAGCAGATGTCCGATTTTACTTCGTACATCTTTCCATGAATATATGCTTTTATCGGAAGCGATTCACTAACCTTTCCAGCAGGTTTCCTGACTCGCAGATCTTCACGGCAGCCGCGCCTTCTCATGCGTTTCGCACAATGGCATTTCTGCAGCTAACACTCCCTGCTTACAGTGACCGGATCGCTCAGGATTTCCACCTGATTCCCTTTTACCTTCGCGGATTCTTTTTCAAATCCGTTCCGCACTGAAAAGTCCCTTATTTCATTCGTTACTGATTATAGCAAAGCCGTTTTGGAAAGTCAAATGAAAGGCCACGGAAAAAGCGCATAAAATCAGCATTTTTTACATACTTTATGATAACTGTCCGCACCGGAGCCTATTCTATGAAACCAGCTTCTCTGCACCGCCGCATCCTGTTCCCTCTGCTTCTGTGCGGCGGACTTCTTTTCGCTCTGCTGTTCTGGTATTTTTCCCCGTTCTTTTCCCCTGGTGAGAACCGCCGGTTTTCCGCGTATGTGGAGGAACGGTTCCACTCCGAGGTAACCTCTTCTGCCATCACGCTCCACTATACCCTCGCCGATCCGGCTTCCCGCGGAATTGCCCCCGGCACTGCCTCGTTCGGCACGGTTTCCATCCCTGACCGCACCTCGTATGATGCCCTGCTGCAGAGTGTGGAAACAACGCTCACATCCTTTCATCGAAACCGCCTCTCCGCGGAAAATCAGATCACGCTCGATCTTCTACTCTACGAGCTGGACTGCGAGAAAATGCCGGGCAGCACCAGCCTTCTTGCGGAACCGCTCGGTCCGTCGCTCGGGATTCAGGCACAGCTTCCCATTCTGCTCGCGGAGTACCCGTTCCGCACACAGCAGGATATCGCCGACTACCTCCATCTTCTGCAGGATCTCCCGCGCTATTTTTCCGACCTCATCGCACTCGAGCAGGAAAAATCCCGGCAGGGCGTGTTTCAGAATGACCTTGCGGTCGATGGCATTATCCGCCAGTGCAGTGCTTTTCTCGCCGACGCGGATACACCGGAAAGCCATCTGCTCCACACCGTTTTTCAGAATAAACTGCAGGCGTCTTCACTGTTTTCTGAGGCGGAAAGGAATCTCTGTCTGCAGACGCATGAAAAACTCCTTACCTCCTGTGTTTTTCCCGCCTACCGCTCTCTTTCCGATGCTCTTTCTTCACTCCGCGGCAAAGGAACGCAGAACGCCGGCGGTCTTTCCCGGCAGGAAGACGGACTTTCCTACTATGCGTATCTTCTCCGCAGCCGCGTCGGTGTTGACGCTTCACCGGAGGAGCTGACCCGCCTTTTAACACAGCAGCTTGCGGACCAGTGTGCCGAAATCCGTCGCTCTCCCTCTCCGAGCAGGCGCTCGTGCTGCCGTTCTCCACGCCGGAGGAAATGCTTGCCGATCTGCAGAATGCCGTTTCTGAAGATTTTCCCGTTCTTTCGGGTATCGCATACGAAGTAAAGACCGTGGATGACTCTCTCAAGGATTTTTTAAGCCCCGCCTTTTATCTCACACCGCCCGCCGATGTCAATTCACCCAACTCCATTTACCTGAATCCCGCGGATGAAATGACCGGCATCGAGCTGTATTCCACACTTGCCCACGAGGGCTTTCCCGGCCATCTGTACCAGACCGTCTCGTTCTCGCGCTCCGACCCGCTTCTGATCCGCCATCTCTACGCGCCGTCGGGTTATGTGGAAGGATGGGCAACCTACGTCGAATCATATGCCTGCCGCTACGCCGCACGTAATCTCGATGCAAACACGCAGGCGCTCTGCCGTCTCTGGTATCTGAACCGCTCGGTGCATCTTACCCTCTGCTCGCTGCTGGATCTCGGAATCCACAGCCAGGGATGGCTCCTCTCGGATGCGTCAGCCTTTCTGGCGCAGTTCGGCATCACGGATGCGTCGGCCGCTGCCTCTTTATATCAGTATATTCTCGAGACACCGGCGAACTATCTGAAATACTGTGTCGGATCGCTCTCGTTTTCGCAGCTCCTCTCGGAAGTGCAGAAACAGGAAGGTGACTCATTCTCATTGATCGGTTTCCATGAAAAACTGCTCCGTCTCGGGCCTCTGCCGTTTCCGCTCGTAGAAAAATATCTGTAAACGGTTCGCCCTGCTGAAAAAAAGATCCCACAGACTTTCTTCTATAAATAATAAAAAGTTCTGTGAGATCTTTTTCATTTTCAAAATTCTTTAACCTAAATTGTAAAGAGATGGATCTGTCGGCCGCTGCGGATCAATAACAGAGGCAGAATCAAACAGATCGCTTGTTCTATCCTCGCCGCCTCCGTAGAGGTTCTGGTACAGACGGTATCCATCCAGGTTTCTTCGTCCCATACGCAGGTAATTGTCTCTTACCTGAACGAAATACTGGGAGGAATCTACGTTGCAGTAGATGTTGAAGCCCTGACTCTTTAAGTAAGCAAACTTCTCATTGTCCATCGTGTAATCGTGCCAGTCGGAAAGATCCTGTCCATGTGCAAAGATGATGATATCGCTTCCGCCGATGAGCGGTGCAACATACGTCAGCCATTTCTCGGTATCCGCCTGGATCGTCTCGATCGGTTTGTCGCCGACACGGATATGGCCCCAGGTATGGCTTGCGAATGTCCAGCCGTCTGCTTTGATCGCATCGGCTACTTTTTTCGCCTCCTCGCACTCTTTATCCCAGTCGAAATCCGGGTGTGCATCAAGCCATGCTACCTGATCATCCGTCAGATCTTCTCTTGTCTTGTAATCACCGTCGGTGCGGTATCCGAGGATTCCGTCGTAGCCGGTCAGTGCTACGGTTCCGCGCGCATTATGGTATACGGCATCCGGATGCGCTTCGATAAACTGATCCATCAGCGGGATGCAGTCGTAAGCACCGGTCACAACAGTTCCGTCATCCTGAATGTATTCGCAGGTCGGTTTTCCGTCGTCGCCGACTACCATCTTGCTGGCAATGCCGCGTCCGTCGTAAGAGTGGTAATAGGAAAGGTCATCCAGAGAAAGAACGAATGCTTTCTTGCCCTCCGGCAGGTAAATGTCCCCTTCCTCGTAATGAACGGTTCCGTCATCATCTACGGTCTTTTTCACGAGATCGTTGATTGAAACCATGACATATCCTCTGTCGTACATCTGCTGGGTGATCGCGTTGAACTCATCCACGGTGGTCATCCACTGGCAGAAGCCTGCGGTCTGTGCGTTGTCCTGATAGAAAGCTTTCTGCGGATCGACTACAAGAGAATGATAGAAAATGTGGGTTACTTCGTTGACGTTGACGCGCACACAGGCATCTCTCGTGCTGGTGTACTCTGCTACTTTTGTGATGATATCCGCGTCGGTTGCTGCGCCCTCTACGCTCTGGAGCTTTTCAATGGCTCCATCGTAATCGTATGTCTGCGCAAGTGCATCGGCTTCCGCCATAATCTGTGCTTTCGTTGTCGGCGCTTCAGCACTTCCCGTGCTGTCCGACGATACGGAACCGTCCACCTCTGCTGTTTTCTGATCCTCTTTTTCCTGTGCTTTCTGCTGGATTTTTTCTGTTCCTCCGGCCAAAGCCCAGATTCCAATGCCGAAGATGACAAGCAGAACACATAGAATTCCTGTTTTGATCATCAGCGCACGCTTCCGCTTTCTTCTTCGGAGCTCCTTTTTACTGATGTTTTTTTTCTCACTCATTTTTCCTTCCTCCCAAAACAGCTTTTGCTTTTCTGGCAAATATTACAGTTTTACCGGACTGACAGAAATTCAGCCCGGACTCTGCTCTTTCTATTTTAGCTCAAAATACCGGTTCTGTCGAGTAGGTTTCCGGCAGGTTAAGAGAAATGTAAGAAAACCGGTAACGCTCTTTCTTTTATGCGCGCTGGCCGTGTGCCTCATACATGAGAACGGCGGATGCAATCGCTGCGTTTAACGATTCCACTTTTCCTTCCATCGGAATACGGATCAGGCACTCGGCGGCCTCTGCCATTGCATCAGTCAGGCCGTTTCCCTCATTTCCGATCAGGAATGCCGTTCCTTTTGTGTAATCCTCCTCGCGGTAGGAATGCACGCCGTGCAGATGTGCCGCGTACGTACAGATCTTCCGCGCTTTTAAGCCTTTTACAAATCCGACCGCATCGTCGACGATCAGAAACGGCATACGGTAGATCGAGCCCATCGTCGAGCGGATCGTTTTCGGATTGAAGATATCCGCGGTACCGCGGCTCATGATGATGCCGGTGACTCCTGCGCCCTCTGCGGTGCGGATGATTGTTCCGACATTTCCAGGGTCCTGCAGATCCTCAAGTACCATCAGAAGCGGTGTCTTTCCGTTATCCATCACCTCCTCTTCGGTGTAATGCGGCATGCGGATCACACTTAAAACACCCTGCGGCGTCTTCGTGTCGCACATGGACTGGAACACGCGGTCGTCCACTACTTCGTATTCTGTCCCGTCGGACGGCATTTCATGCATTTTGCTGCCGCTCTCAGACACATATACTTTTTTCAGCCATTCCAGCGGCGCTTCCTGGAACATTTTCCAGCCCTCCGCCACGAAAACGTCCTGCTCCCGGCGTTCTTTTGCTTTTTTGTTCAGCGCAATAATGTTTTTTACCTGTGCATTGCTGCTGCTTGTAATCATGAATGGTCCCCTCATTTCCTGTTTTTCATCAATTTGGCAAGTTCTTTGTTTTCGCCGATCAGAATCAGCACTTCCTCTGCGCGGAGCAGCGTCTTCGGATTGACCGTGACACGGATGTCTTCCCCGTCCTTGACGGCGATTACGTTGATACTGTATTTCTTCCGCAGATCCAGCTCCTCGAGGTTATGCCCCGTCCACGCTTCCGGCACGGGAAGCTCTACCATGGAGAACGAATCCGACAGCATGAAGAAGTCCTGGAAGCCGCCGGAAATCAGGCTTTTTCCGAGGCGGATGCCCGTCTCACTCTCCGCCATCACGACGCGGTCCGCGCCGACTTTTTTCAAAATATTGGCATGCATCTGGCTCATGCCCTTTGCGATGACGAGCGGCACGCCCGCCTCTTTTGCCTGCAGGGTGGCGAGGATGCTCGACTCCATATTTTCGGAAATGCCAACGATCACCACATCCATATTGCTGATGCCAAGA
>OCHH01000989.1_pt1 | contig 11663 bp, 8 predicted proteins | sample 1538781 | NCBI WGS metagenome assembly OCHH01 (sample SAMN04571726, study PRJEB22368) | human gut metagenome | biome: human gut; material: stool | host: Homo sapiens | place: Luxembourg | collected 2012-12-05
AATAAACTCAAATTATGCAGTAAAATTTGTAGATTTTCTGCATAATCTGAGTTTATCTCATTGAATAGTTTTCGATATGATTGATTGTCAAAATATGCTAATATCTTGTATTTTGTGTCTTTCATATTTAATCTATTTTAGCAAAGCAACATTTTCTACTTCTTCACAGGAAAATCATCAAATGTATTGTCAATTTTTTGTGAAGCAATCTCTCTCATCGCATGCTCTTTCAGTTTTTGAAAACTTTCATCACTGACTGCATGTTCCATGCGACAAGCATCAACTTCTGCAATTTGTGGATTAACTCCAACGGATATAAGTTGATGAGTAAAAAAACAATGGCGTTCGTAAATTTTTTCAGCCACATCCCAGCCAAGGTCGGTCAGGTGTATATAATGGTTTTCGTCTGTTGTCAAAAAGCCACCCTCTCGTAAAGTTCCTACTGCGTAACATACGCTGGGTTTTGAAACTTCCATGTACCGGGCAACATCCACAGAGCGCACCATACCGAGCTTCTTTTGGAGTATAAGCACGGCCTCCAAATAATCCTCTCCGGCAGTATGAAGTTTCATAGGCAGCTCCTTTCGCCATTAAGCAAGACTCCAGCCAGCCGCACTCTTTCGGATATTGACAAAATCCTGATAGATACCAGGCTGTTTCAAAAGTTCCTCATGGGTTCCTTGCTGTGCAATCTGGCCGTTGTCTATAACTAAAATCTGATCGGCGTTCTGGATGGTATTTAGGCGGTGAGCGATTACAAGCAGGGTCTTTCCCTTCACCAATTCGGAAATAGCCTCCTGAATATAGCTTTCATTGTCCGTATCCACACTCGCGGTAGCTTCGTCCAAAATAACGATAGGCGCGTCTTTCAGGATACAGCGGGCAATCGAAATACGCTGCTTTTCGCCACCAGAGAGTGTCGCACCGCCTTCGCCAACCACTGTCTGGAACCCATCAGGCAGAGCCATAATGAAATCATAGCAGCGGGCTTTTCTGGCAGCCTCATAGATTTCTTCTTCTGTGGCATCTGGCTTTCCCATGATGATATTGTTGTAAATGGTGTCCTGAAACAGATACACGCGCTGGAATACCATGCTGATCTGATTCATCAATTCCGACAGAGGTACATTGCGAATATCCACACCCCTTATCGTCACATTGCCGGATTTTACATCCCAAAGCCGCGCCAGTAAGTTTGCAATGGTGGACTTACCACTACCGGATGGCCCAACCAGCGCTGTCATAGAATTTTTCTTCATGGCAAAACTGATATGGTGCAAAACCTCTTTATCCTGATAAGCAAATGTAACATCGTTGAACAGGACTTCCGGCTGTCCCGGCTGTGCCTGAGCCGGAATATGCTGCTTGCCGTTGTCGGAAAGTTCCGGTTCATCCAATACCGCTTCAATACGATCAAGGGCAGCGTTCATAACGGTTAGTCTGGATGCTTCTCCATAGAGAGCCTTCAACGGGCCAAAAAGATCAAATACAAATAGCAGAACACCCAACACATAAGCCAAAGAAAGCGCACCGCTCTGTTCCAACACAATAGACAGACCGAAAATTGCCGCAATACCAATACCGTAAAGGATATTCAGCCCCATTGTCCACGGGGTCATTTTCCGTTCAAAATCAAGCGATGTATTTCTGGAACCTTTGAAATTGCCGGACAGTTCTTCGGATTTTTCTCCAAGCAGGTTATAGCTCTTAATAACACCAATGCCCTCCACAAAAGACAGCACCGCATCGGTCAGCCGTTCACTCTGCTCCTGACGGCCTGCTGCTTCTCGTAGGGAAACTTTGTTCATTCCCTTAGATACCAGCCATGCCAAAATAGTAACTATCGCAGCAATCAAGCCAATCTGCCAATTCAGATAAAACATGAACGCCAGCAAAACCAGCGAGGACAGCAGATAGCTCATCATGTTTCCCAGCGTACTCATAGCGACTTCTTCAATGAACACCATGTCGGTACTGAGGACAGAACTGATCTTGCCAATATTGCCGGAAGTGAAATATCCCATCGGAAGTTTCCGCAGATGGCCGCCCAATTCGATACGCTTGTCAGCGAACATCAAATATCCCGCTGCACTTTGCAGGCTGTCACTAAGATAGTGGACGAGCATCTGAACCAGCACAATAGCGGCAAGGCCAAGTCCCACATAAAGACAAGTCTGCCCGGTAATCGTCTTATTTGCAAATCCACTCAAAACCACAAAGGCCAGAAAAATCGGCATTTTGGACAGAATGGATTCCAGAAACGCACAAACAAATGCGCCCTGAATACGGCTCTTATAATGGTCGGAAAGTTTCAATATTCTTGAAAACAAAGCAAACATTTATTTCCCCTCCTTTGCAGTATGTACTTTCCACTCGGCGCTGTCCTGTGCCGCTTTCCACAACTTTTGATATTCTGGGCAGGACTGGATCAGCTCCTGATGTTTGCCCGTTGCAACCAGCTTTCCGTGATCCATAACACAAATCTGATCTGCGTTCATAATGGCTGGTAATTTGTGCGCGATAACCACAAGGGTCTTACCTTTTACAAGCTCTGCAATGGCAGCTTCCATCTTTTCCTCATTTTCGGGATCGGCATAGGCAGTTGCCTCGTCAAGCACCACAATTGGAGCATCTTTTAAGATTGCCCTTGCCAGAGAAATACGCTGGTGCTGACCGCCGGAGAGCATTTTTCCTGCATCACCAGCCATTGAATGAATACCCTGCGGAAGTTTCTCAAGGAACTCCATACACTGAGCTTTCTTTGCGGCCTCCACCACTTCTTCATCCGTTGCGTTCAGCCGACCAAGCCGAATGTTTTCAAGCAGAGAGGTGTTGAACAGGTATTGATCCTGCGCCACATAGGAAATACGGCTGTTGAGTGCTTCAAGGCTCATATCGCATAATTTCTGCCCACCGATGGAAATACTGCCTTTCTGTGGGTCATAATAGTGAATCAGCAGTTTCGCTAATGTACTCTTGCCGGAGCCAGATTCACCAACAAGGGCTGTTTTCTGTCCAGCTTTTGCCGTAAAGGAAATGTCATGGAGAACTTCATCCTCAATTACAACAGGCTTTCCATCCGGGCCGGGCTGTGTGGTCTGATAAGCGAAAGAAACATGGTCATAAGTAATGGTGTCATCTTTCCCGTGGAACGCATCTTCTGTCTGCTGGAGCTCTGGCGCATCCAACACCTGCTCCAATGCAGAAATTTTATAGTTGAGCTGGGGCATGGTAGGCAGGAAACCGAGAGATTTCAGCAGTGGCATACCAATACTTAAAGAAAGACACAGTACCAAGATCAAATTAGGCAAAGTAGACCAGCCAGAGAGAACGAACCATGCGCCAACAGGTAAAGTCAGAATAATGGTGCATGGAAGCAGACTGCTGTAAATTGCCATCCACGGCCACGCCGCCTTGTACCACGCCAGAGTATAGTCCCGATAATCTGATACATCTTTGCGGAACCGCTCATAGGAATCTGCGTCCTTATTGAATACCTTGACAACCTCCATACCATTGATGTACTCAATGATCGTGTTGTTCATTTTCTGTGCAGACTGATAGTAGGGACCCATGCGCTTCATTCCAACAGAGTACATAATGACCATGGAGAGCAGGCTGATCGGGATAGAGGCCAAAGACATAAGAGCCAGTTTCCAGTCCGCACAAAACATAGCAACATAAATCACCAGCGGAATCAGTAAATTTGCGATACCCTCTGGGACTGAATGAGCAAGGAGCAATTCCAAGCTGTCCACATCATCGACAAACAGCTTTTTGATTGTGCCTGTCCCTTTTTCCTCCACAATGCCAAGGGGAAGTTTCTCAAACTTCTTTTGCAGAGATACCCGCAGCCGGAACAATGTGTTATATGCTGCTTTATGAGAAATTGATAATCCCCATCCATAAAAAAACGCCTGCAAAACAAGACAGATCAAAACCCCTATAACACGCAATAAAACAAATTCTGTTTCAACAGAATCGCCCATAACCAATGGCGAAATGACCTGATAGGCCAGCACAAAAGGCAGGATGCCCATAAGAACGCTGACCAGTACGACAACCGTGGCCACATACATATTTTTCTTATATGGCCCTGCGTACTCAAAGATTTTTTTGAACATAAGCCCTCCTTATATTGAGCCGTACTGTCTGTGCTTCAAAAACAAGAGGCCGCCAAAGTAAAGCGGCCTCTTATCATTATCTTTCTGTCCAGTCAAGGCGGCCCTGACATTCATAATTTCTAAAATTCACTGGCGGATTCGGAAAAAATCCAAAACCTTTTTACTGCCGGATTCGTCCAATGGATAGCTTTCTTTTACTTGCCCTTTTTCCATATGGACTACATACGAACATCCCGCCATCACCAACTCCGGATCATGCGTAATAACAAGAAGCGTTTTGCCCTGATCCGCGAGTGACTTCAAACTCCGCGCAACTTCCCGCATATGTTTGAGATCAAGCCCGCTTGTTGGTTCGTCAAACACAATGATCTCCCGGTTACTCACAATGGCAGACGCGATCGCTACCCGCTGTTTTTGCCCGCCGGAAAGAGAAAGCGGGTGCCTGTCTTTATATTCCAGCAGATCAAACTGTTTAAGGATTTTATCCACAACAGTTTCATCCTTGTTGTCCATGCTCAGAAGCACTTCATCCGCCACGCTTTCGGTAAATAGCTGATGGCTGGTATCCTGCATTACCATGTAGCAATGTTTGAGCCGGGCTTTCCAATCAAGGGTTTTCCCGTCAACCTGCAAAAGGCCACACTTCTTTTCCAGTCCGCAAATACAGCGGGCCAGAGTAGATTTTCCAGCGCCATTCAGACCGATAATGGCAATCGTTTCTCCAACAGGCAGTTCTGCACTCGGAATATGGAGGCTTTCCGGTTCCCGCTTTTTATACGCAAAGCAGAAATTTTGAAATTCCATCTGTTTAGCTGTATGCGCCTGATACTGATTCGCAGGCTTCAACTTCGAGAGAGAAAACGGCCGCAGCCCCATTTCTTTTCGAGTGCCATCCGATAAGCTGTCAAATTCAGCAGGCGTGTATTCCCGTTCAATCTCCCCATCTTTTACATACAGCACACGATCTGCAAGATCGTGAAGGTAGTAAAGGCGGTGTTCTGCGATCAGAATTGTTTTGCCCTGCTTTTTCCAGAGGCTTAGGACCTGCCGCAGGTCATCAATAGCAGCCATATCCAAATTAGAAGATGGTTCGTCCAGGACCATAATTCCCGGCAGCAATACACTTGATGAAGCACAGGCTATTTTTTGCTTTTCGCCCCCGGACAGAGCAAACACGCTTCGCCCCATCAAATCTTCAATATGATAATCGGAAACTGTCCGGTCAATCCTTTTCAGGATATCCTCCTGAGGATAGCCTAAATTTTCACAGGCAAAGGCTAATTCACTATCCGTATCCACGTTGAAAAACTGACTTTTGGGATTCTGGAATACAGATCCCACCATAGCAGCCAAGTCATAAAGCGGCGTATCTGATACGCTTTTTCCGTCCAGAAGGACATCGCCCTCTAAATTGCCCTCGTAATAATGAGGCACCAGCCCGTTTACCAAACGGGTAATCGTTGTTTTCCCACAGCCGGATTCTCCCGTGAGTAAAACAAATTCCCCTGTGTTTATGGTGAGATTGACATTTCTAATCCCTCCGCCGCTGGATTCTTCACCATAAGAAAAAGAAACATTTTGAAAATCTATCATGGCAAAATCCCTCCTGCGGAAATTATCGGGGAAGCAATCGCCCAAAACACTACAAAGCAACAAAACAAGATCAGCACCACATCGGCAAAATTGAATTTAAGCTGGCAAATGTTTGTGCGTTTGACAGGAGCGCCGAGGCCACGGGTAATTGCCGCAGCGGAAAGTTCCTCACCGATTTTCACGGAGCAGGTAATCATCGGGATCAGCTTATACTCCAATATTTTTGAAGATTTTTTCCCTCCAAGTTTAATCCCACGCATTTTCATAGCGTCACTGATTGCTTCTGACTCCTGAAAGACAGTTGGAAAGAAGCGGAACATGACCGTTAAGGGGATCGTCACTTCTTTAGGCATATGGATTCTTTCCATGCCGGAAATCAATTCACTGACCGTTGTTGTTTTCACTGCATAGGCAGCAATCGCAACACTGGGAAGGATTCGGCAGAAGAATCCTGTTGTAAACAGAACAAGGAAATTCAATATCCCCGTAAGGTGCGGCAAAACATAAATTTGGACAGCATAAAAAACAGAAAACACAGCAATATAGCCCACAGCTTTTGCACATTGTTTCGAGGTGAGCAGCAATATAGCCGGAACTACACAAAGAACAAGGCGGATCAGTCCCATAGCTTCTCCGCCTGTTCCACCCATGACAAAAATGCTTATGATGAAGATGAGCAACAGTTTTGTACGCGGATCGAGCCGTAACCCTTGTTCTGTTTTTTTGCTGAGCAGAATTTCCCGCGCCATTATGCAATACCGGCACGCTGGAAGTGCTTTTTGCAAATGGCTTTCCCAATCATACCTCCGACAAGGCCAAACACAAAGCAGGCAACCAGCAGAATAGGCGCAATCCACATAGGCATATATGTATTAAGGGTAGCTGCATATTCAGCGCCGTATCCTTCAGTCAGCATTACCATATAGCTTTCACGGTTCAGGAAAATGGGAGCAAAGTTGCCAAACACCCAGATGCTGAACACACCGCAGGAAAGAACTGTACTCTTTGCACTTTTGTAGTCTGCCTTTTTCAGGATCACGTCAGCCAACAGGCCGCCAACAAGACCAGTTACCATAGTAAGATAGCCGTTGCCGAAGAACACCATGATTAGGCCAATCAGGAAACCCATGATTGCAGTCATCCCGAATTTTTTAGCCTTTGTAACATACAGCATATAGGGGATGCCGCCAATCAAAGGACACAGCACCGCCATCAGCGGAATAAAAATGGGGATGAAGCCAAGCATCGCCACCAGCATAACAATGACGACATAGATGACGGTGTAGATGCCGATAGTAATTAAATCTTTTCCCTCAAGCCGGGAACTTTTTTTCTGGGAACTCATACCAGTATCCTCCTATCTAAAAAATGGTGTAGTTAGCATTTTCTAACTACACCACATATAATAACAATTTACGCCTACATTTCCAACCCAAAAACGGTTTTATTCTACCCAAAATCGGTATTTTTTAATTTTAACCAATCGTATTTTCCGTTTTATAGTTTTTAGGAATTACCCCATATTTCTTTTTGAATGCCGAAGCAAAGTTACTCGGTTTTGAATAGCCTACAAATGCTGCCACCTGACTTACGTTCAAATTACTTTCTAATAGTAGACTTGCCGCCTTTTCCAATCGCTGATCTATAATATACGCATGAACCGATGTTCCAAACAGCGAGGAAAAACCCTTTGACAATTTTGAAGTACTAATATTGACTTTTCGAGCCAATTCCTCACAACTTGGTGCCAAAGCAAGCTGACTGTCAATGATTCTCTTCGCTTCTATGATGGATTCTCGGTCACTTCTGGAAATTGCTATATAAGTTGACGCAAGAATACTCAGTTCCAAAATCTCACTCAAATATACAGATAACAACTCAAAAACTTTGCTTTCCAAAAACAGGTATCCCAATCCGCCGCGATATTGCGTGAAGTCTTTCAGTTCCGCAAAAATGTGCTCCATATAGGGAGTAATACCTACTTTTGATATACCTTCCAATAGTTTTTTCTGATAAACCTCAATCTCACCAACATCAAAATAGTCATTCATAATTTTACGGAAATACGACAGTGGTACTTTTACATTTTTGAAAAGGAAATCGTTTTGTTTGGAATAGCACAGATATTCCATTTTCCCGTGTCCACGATAAATACAGGACTCACCTTTTTGTATGCTGATACTTTGTCGGCTATCTGCAATATTCCAGGAAACACCATCATTGAAGCAGAACAACATTTGAATGTATTCTTCGCTACTCACTCCCTGCACGTTCATATCTGAAAAATAATTCATTTTCCAGTCCGAAACAACTGCTCCTTGCTTTGTAACAACTTGCGAAATCTGACCTGTTCCCATATCAGCCGGAATATCTATTGTCACTGTCTGCGGAGAGTTGGAGAGCAGATCGTGATACAGCTTCGTCATATATTGGTTTGTCATCGTGCGCCCTCCTTTTTCTAGTTAGTCGAAGCTAATCACATAATACTTTATATTTGTTTTTTAGTCAAGGTAATCTAAACTATTGACTACTCTCTAAGAGTCAACATATTAATTTTCAAAGTATGCCGTATCCCATGATCGTTCCGTTATTGATATCATAGCTTCTCTTGTTCACGGCATCACTGGAGTTTCCCTCTACCGTATATACGGTACTTCCCTCAGTTTTCTCCACGATTCCCACATGGTCTGAGGTTCCGTCCCCGTTCCAGTCAAAGAAGATCAGGGTTCCGGGTGCTGGCGAATATCCTCTGCTCTTCCATTTTCCCTTGCCCTGAAACCACGCGATCCCATCATCGCATAGGGAGAACTTCGGCATCTTGCCGCTCTCGATCAGTCCTGCCTGATCCCCACACCAGCTGGCAAAGCAGGCACACCACGCCACATGGCTGTCAAATCCATACCATGACCAGAACTTCTGGCCTCCTTCATTTCCAAGCTGGGTAAGTGCCACGGATACGATCTGGCCGTTGCCTCCAAACAAGCCGGCAAACAATCCGCCGCTGGAATAATACCGCAGAACGTGAGGGACGTATTCTGGATCACCATAGGCACTCCAGCCATGCGAAGCAGCCTGCTCATTGGAAAACTGCAGGGCATTTTCTGCACTGTAGCCGCCATATTTCTGAATCGCCCACGTTATGTACCCGTTTCCGTAGTTATACCCTTGCAGGGACAGCTTCAGCTTGTCCATGTCCTGTGGGCTGGTGCATCCGGCTTCTCTTAGGCAGTCCGCATAATACTGGATTCCTACCTGTATGGAGTAGTCCGCATCCTGGATGGCATTCGGGCTGTTGGAATACCGGGTGTTGTATGGGCACTCACTGCTCTGCATGGGATCGGTCCCCCGGCCGCCAGATTCCTGCATCATGATTGCCTGTATCACGGAAACGTATTCGGGGATTCCATACTGGTTGGCGTATTTCTGGATGGTTGCCGTATAGGAAAGTACTTCCTGGCTGAGTGCTTCGTTGCTCTCTGAGCTTCCAGAGAATGCCGCACCGCCAATGATCCCGACCATGATAACCAGAAGCAGAACCATGACCGCTCCGGCGGCTCCCAGTGCAGCCATCATGGACTGCACCGTTTTCGCTGCCGCTTCTACAGCGGCCTTAGCTGCCTTGAAGGTATTCTCTCCTGCCCTTGCCGTTTTCTGTATCCGGCGGACTCCATCGGAAGTCTGCAAGGCGGCTTTCTTCGCCGCCTGCTTCGCTGCCCTTCGTTCCATCTGCTTCTGCATCCGGGCTGTCAGGGCGTTGGAACTGGCCACCCGGAGCTTCTGCTCTGGCTGGATGCTGATCTTCACAGATGGAGGGGCGGTCTTAATAGTACGCCGCTGTATGGTCTTCGGCTCCAACTGTTTCCGTGGCTTTTCCTTGATCCGTATGGTTTCCGGCTGTTTCTGGCGGATGGCATTCTGCCTTGCGGTATCTCCGGCCTTGCTTTTCTGGTTTTGTCTTTTGATGGAAAGCGATCCACCTTCCGACATTTCCTGTCCATTCTGGATTCTTGGTGTCTCCCTGGCAGCCCGGATCTTCTGCTCTTTTGTTTTGACGGCATCTGAAACCGCCTTTTGCCGCTGGGCATTCTGAATCTGTACTTCCCGGCTCTTCTGCTCGGGTGCTTCCCGGCTAGCAGGATCGGCGGTCTGTGTGTCCCCTGTTCCTCTGGCGGTTTCTTTCTCCGCTTCTTTTTCTACTTCTTTTTTGCCAGCGGCTCTCTGTTTGATCTTCTCGTAGGAAGTCTGTGCGGCTGTCTTTCCGGCTCTGGTTACAGTTCTGCCTGTCTTTCTTGCAGCCCATTCCTCTGCGGATGCGACTTTCCCACTGGCATATTCGGATGGGGACTGTTCTCCCATGTCATTGTCCCTGGCATTTGCGATGGCCTGGGATTTTTCCTTGCTCTCCAGTATGGCCGTCCGCATCAGCTCCTTGGGGATTCTGGAGGCAGGATTTTTGGTCTTTGGTTTTGTTGTAACTTCTTTGGTTTTGATATCCTTCATCTCTCACCTCCAGTCCCGGCTTGTCCCGCTCTTACCCTTCGCCCGGCTTGGTCGTCATCAGGCGGTACAGCTTTGTATTTCTTGGAAACGAATTTTCAAACGGCACCAGATTTCCGGAACAGCGGATCAGACCATGGCCGGCACCCACATTGGTGATGTAGGATAACTGGTTGTCTGAAATATTCAGAAGTGCCGCCAGCTCATCCCGGTCGGTGGTAGCCTGATTCAAAAGGATCAGGAACTCACTGTTCGCCAGCATCAGGCGGGCGGTATCGGATTTCAGAAGTTCCTCAACGTTCTGGGTAAGTCCGGTTACAAATCCGGAATACTTACGGATACGCTTGTACAGGCGGTAGAAAAAGTCCGCACTGTATTCATAGCGGAACAGCAGATAAAACTCATCCGCAAAGATCCATGTCGTTTTTCCCTTCTTCCAGTTCTGGATCACACGGTTAAAAATCGAATCCAGTGTGACCAGCATGCCAAGGGGCATCAGCTGTTCGCCCAGCTCCCGGATGTCATAGTCGATGATACGGCTCTTCGTGTTGACATTGGTTTCCTGGGCAAAGGTGTTCAGACTGCCATTGATAAACAGTTCCGAAGACAGAGCCAGCCCTCTGGCTTCTTCTTCCGGCTGGAGCATGAGTTGTCGGTACAGGTCCTTTAAGGTCGGCACCTGCCCTTTGTAACCGCCCCTCATATAATCCCGGTACACATCTGCGGTGCAGCGGTCAAGGATGGATTTCTCCTTTGCCGAAAGGTTTCCGGCTCCTACGAGCTGCTCAAACAGGGAAAGGATAAATTCTGACTTCTCAATCAGAGGATTTCGATCATTGCCATAGGCAGAATCCATATCCAGTGCATTCAGATGGGTATCCGAGGTTGCCGAGATCCGGATGACCTCTCCGTTTAAGGCTTCCACCAGAGAAGCAAACTCCGACTCCGGATCGAGGATGAGGATGTCATCTTCCGTGGAAAGGGCAAGGTCTACGATCTCCTCTTTTGCCGAGAAGCTCTTGCCGGAGCCGCTGACACCCAGTCGGAAAGAGTTGCCGTTTAACAGCTTCCTTCGGTCTGCCACCAGCATATTTTTGCTGACGGCATTCTGCCCATAATAGATGCCTCCCGGCTGCATGATTTCCTGCGTATGGAACGGGATCAGGACGGCGGTGGATTCTGTAGTAAGGGTACGCACTGCATCGATTTTCCGCAGGCCATACGGCAGGACGGTATTCAGTCCATCGACCTGTTGCCACTTCAAAGTTGCCATCTGGCAGAGGTGTTTTCTCGCAATGGAATACAGGGTTTCCGTATCGGAGTCCAGTTGTTTCTTGCTGTCTGCCATATGTACCATTGTCAGGATGCCGAACATCATCCTCTGATCCCTGGTGGTCAGATCGTCCAGCATTTCCTTGGTCTCTTTTCTCTGCAGCTCCATGTCATAGG
>OCHH01001054.1_pt1 | contig 11120 bp, 9 predicted proteins | sample 1538781 | NCBI WGS metagenome assembly OCHH01 (sample SAMN04571726, study PRJEB22368) | human gut metagenome | biome: human gut; material: stool | host: Homo sapiens | place: Luxembourg | collected 2012-12-05
GGGAAACACTGATTCAATCGTTGTCAGATTTTACTCTTGAATTTTTATGCATAGCGAGGAATAACCTGACGCGAATAGCGAGCTATTTAAGGAAGGCTATGACGAAGCTATGTATAAAAATTCTTGTAGAAGCTGACTCTGCGATTTAATCAGTGTTTCCCTCATATTTCCATTGGTAATCCATTTCGGTATCCATTATAATAATGAAAATATGACTTCACCGATTTCTATGAAGGAGGATACGAATGAGCTATCAAGAAACATATAAAGACTGGCTGACGTGGGCGGATGAAGAGACGAAGGAAGAGCTCCTGCGCCTGACGGACGAAAAAGAGATCGAAGACCGTTTTTATAAGGATCTGGAATTTGGTACAGCCGGGCTGCGCGGTATCATGGGCGCGGGCACGAACCGCATGAATCGCTATACGGTTGCCAAAGCGACAAGAGGGCTTGCTGATTATCTGAAAAAGGAGCATCCGAAGACTTTTTCACAGGGTGTGGTCATTGCCTATGATTCCAGAAATCATTCCGATGACTTTGCGAAAGAAGCCGCTCGTGTGTTGACATCAGCCGGGATCCCCGTCCGCATTTTCGAAGAACTCGAACCGATTCCTGTCCTTTCTTTTGCGGTCAAATATTTCCATGCCGCGGCCGGTGTGGTCGTGACAGCGAGCCACAATCCGGCAGAATACAATGGATACAAGGTCTATGGTGCCAATGGCGCGCAGCTGGTGCCGAAGGATGCAGACGTCCTGACGGCTTATGTCGAAGCGGTGACAGATCTTTCGCATATCGAAGATGAGGGAAATGATGCCCTCATGAACTGGCTGGGACATAAAACTGTCACCCGCTTTCTGACCGCGATCTTCCAGCAGTCCCTGTATCAGGGAAATCCGCCGCCGCTCTCCATCGTCTACACACCGCTTCACGGCAGCGGGGCAAAGCCCGTCCGGGCCATTCTGTCGGAAGCTGGTTTCACCGATGTGCATATCGTGAAGGAGCAGGAGCTGCCGGATGGCGACTTCCCGACCGTCTCTGCGCCGAATCCGGAGAATGAAGATGCTCTCTCGATGGGAATCGCCCTCGCAAAAAAAGTGGGCGCAGATATCGTCATCGGGACTGACCCGGACAGTGACCGCATCGGTAGCGCAGTACGAAAAGGGGATGACTTTGTCCTGATTTCCGGAAATCAGATGGGCGCACTCCTGACATACTTCCTCTGCCTCACTCGAAAAGAGACGCTGACACCGGCATCTACCATGGTAAAAACGGTCGTGACCGGTGAGCTTGGTGCAGAAATCGGACGCCGCTATGGCCTGAAGGTCGTAGAAACGCTGACCGGCTTCAAGTATATCGGAGAAAAGATCTCCCAGTGGGAAAAGGATCCCGCACATGACTACTTCTTCGGCTATGAAGAAAGCTACGGCTACCTTGCCGGGACGCACGCACAGGATAAAGATGCGGTCGTTTCTGCCATGCTCATCTGTGAAATGGCGGCTTACTTCAAGAATGAGGGAAAGACGCTTTCCGATGTGCTCGATGAGCTCTATACCGACTTCGGCTACTACTACGACAAGACCACATCCTATACCCTGAAAGGGATCGAAGGCCTTGCAAAGATCCGCGGCATCATGAAGCATCTCCGGGACATCGATGTGAAGGAGATATTCCCGGAGATCGACTCCGTCACGGACTTTGAAGCCGGCATCGGTGACCTGCCGAAGGAAAATGTCTTGAAATATAAGGTAAAGACAGGCGGCTGGATGGCCGTACGCCCGAGCGGCACGGAGCCGAAGATCAAGATCTACTATTCCCTCAAAGGAAAAAACGAAAAAGAGGCTCGGGGTGCGTTTGCTGACTTCAAGGCAAGATGGGAGAACGCACTGGGATTGTAGGCCGCCGACGGCGAGGGATCACGCTTGCGGTATTCTTCTTTGGAAGCCTTCCCCGTCGGGGAAGGCGGATGAGGAGAGATGCGTCATTTGAAGAATGCAGGACATCTCCCAAGAGGCAAGCCTTGCACCTTTCATCCCGTCCACCTTGACAAATCCGTCCAAATTGTGTATCCTATTTCATGTAGTAATCGTCGGGACGTAGCTCAGTTTGGTAGAGCGCTACCTTGGGGTGGTAGAGGTCGCATGTTCGAATCATGTCGTTCCGACCATTTTTTATTTTCACGTACATTCATAAAATTCTATAAAGTGAGGTCTTCTGTATGAACAGAGTCAAATCAGTCATGCTTCTGACACTGCTCAGCTTGATCCTGATGGCTATCGGCGGTGTCGTAGGTGGTCAGAACGGCGCGATGACCATGTTTCTCATTTCTCTGGCAATCAATTTCTACACATACTGGAATTCAGACAAGATGGCGCTTCGCGCTTACAATGCCCAGCCTTTGGCCGAATCGCAGGTGCCCGAGCTCTATGAGCTGGTGCGAGAGCTTTGCCGGAAGGCGGAGCTTCCGATGCCGCGTCTCTATGTCATTCCGACCGATGTGCCGAATGCTTTTGCTACGGGACGAGACCCGGAACATGCGGCTGTCGCAGTGACGGAGGGCATCCTTTCCATGCTGAACCGCGATGAGCTGGCCGGGGTTATCAGCCACGAATTATCCCATGTCAAACATCGTGATACGCTCATCATGACCCTGTCGGCGTCGATAGCGACCGCGATCTCCTACATCGCAAATATAGCGCAGTGGGCAGCGATCTTTGGTACGGCCAGAGATGAAGACGGTAACCGGTCGAATCCGATCGCCCTCATCGTGACCATCGTCATCGCGCCGCTTGCAGCTTCTCTCATCCAGTTCGCCCTGTCGCGTTCCCGCGAATACATGGCGGATGCTTCAGGTGCAAGGATCTGCGGGAAGCCTCTGGCTCTTGCCAGCGCACTCTTGAAGCTCGATGACTACGCCCATCATCGTGTCATCCCCGATGCAAAGCCGGCGACCAGCGGCCTTTTCATCATCAATCCGCTTGCCGGAGTCGGCGGCGTGGCCAATCTGTTTTCTACGCATCCTTCCACGGAGGAGCGTGTAAAAAAGCTGCGTGAAATCGCAGCAGAAATGCATTCTTTTTAAGGAGGCTATTATGGCTAACATTGAAAAAACTCTCGTACTCGTAAAGCCGGACGGCGTGAAGAAACACATCTGCGGCGAAGTGATCTCTCGCTTCGAAAGAAAAGGTCTGTCCATTCATGCGATCAAAATGATTCAGGTCCCGGTAGAACTCGCTGAAGAACACTATGCTGAACACAAAGGCAAAGGCTTCTTCAAAGCTCTCATCGACTTCATCACTTCCGGTCCGGTACTGGCTATGGTCATCGAAGGTGAAAACGCTGTCGCAGCTGTTCGTCAGATCAACGGCGCTACCAACCCGCTCGAAGCTGTTCCTGGCTCCATCCGCGGCGACTTCGCTACTTCCATCGATGAAAATGTTGTCCATGCTTCCGATGCAGTAGAAACCGCACAGAGAGAGATCGGTCTCTGGTTCCCGGAACTGTCCAAATAATTCGGCATAGGAAGGCGCTGCGAGAAATCGCGGCGTCTTTTTTGCTGCGTGCATGGCTTGAGGGGCGAAGGTTGGTGAACAGGGAAGGCGGAATGACATCAGACATCTGATATGTCTCCATCGTATTCCTTTCTCGCTTTTCCGACATACATGAAGCCAACCCCATCTCGCTTCGCTCGCTTTCCTGCTTCCAATTTTTGTATTTTTATACAATAAAATCCGGCTTCCTATTGACTATTCTCTCCGTAAAATTGTACAATAAAATGAAATCGAAGCATGCATGACGCATGTATATATAGTAAGGAGAATGAAACATGGATTTTGAACTTATCGAAAAAGCACTGCCTATCCTTCTCTTGGGCGCGGGCGTCACTATCGAGATCACGGCGGTCAGTGTTTTCATCGGCTTCTGCATCGGCCTTTTCGTCGGTATCGCGCGTATCTGTAAGGTGAAGGTGCTGCGCATCCTGGCTGCGATCTATGCAGACTGTATCCGTGGTACGCCGCTTCTGGTACAGATCTTCCTGATCTATTTTGCTCTCCCGATCGTGACGGGGCATCGCGTGGAGCCATTCGTAGCGGCCGTCGCTGCCTGCGGGATCAATAGCGGCGCGTATGTATCTGAGATTTTCCGCGCCGGCATCCAGGCGATCGATGTGGGGCAGATGGAAGCGGGTCGTTCGCTCGGCCTTTCCTGGTGGCAGACCATGTACTATATCATCCTGCCGCAGGCTGTACGAAATATCCTGCCGCCGCTCGGCAATGAATTCATCGCGATGCTGAAGGATTCCTCGCTGGTTTCCGTCATCGGCTTCGAAGAACTGACCCGCCGCGGACAGCTCATCATCGCGCAGACCTATGGCTCCTTTGAGATATGGTCCACCGTCGCTGTCCTGTACCTCATCATGACGCTGGCGATTTCCAGAGTGGTAGCAATGTTGGAGAAAAAATAAATGGTAGAAGAAAAGAATCTGATAGAAATCACCCACATCAGCAAAAAATTCGGCGATCTGACGGTCTTGAAAGATATCAGCGTCAAAGTCAAGGAGAAGGAAGTCGTCGTCATCATCGGACCTTCCGGCTCGGGGAAGAGTACGCTGCTGCGCTGCATCAATGGGCTTGAAACACCGACGACGGGATCCATCACATTCGACGGGGTGCCTGTCAATGGAGAAAAGAATATCAATGAAGTCCGCACGGAAGTCGGCATGGTCTTTCAGCGATTCAACCTTTTTCCGCATATGACTGTCATTCAGAATCTGATGCTCGCGCCGATGAAGGTCAGAAAGATCTCCAAGAAGGAAGCCTATGACCGCGGTATGCAGCTCCTCAAAAAAGTCGGGATGGAAGACAAGGCAGACTACAAGCCTCCGCAGCTCTCCGGTGGGCAGCAGCAGCGTGTCGCTATCGCCCGCGCGCTCGCGATGAAGCCGAAGGCGCTCCTCTTCGATGAACCGACCTCGGCGCTCGACCCGGAAATGGTGCATGAAGTCTTGGATGTCATGCGTGAAGTCGCAGAAGAGGGCATGACCATGGTCGTCGTGACACATGAAATGGGATTCGCCAGAGAAGTCGGCTCCCGCGTCCTCTTCATTGATGGCGGCGTCATCGTCGAAGAAGGCCGCCCGCTGGATGTTTTCGAGCATACGAAAGAGGAACGCACGAAAGCCTTCCTTTCGCAGGTATTGTAATAGGAAAAATGAAAAGCAGCCATCGGGCTGCTTTTTTTGTTGGGGCTGGAGACTGGGAGATGTCAGACGTCAGATTTTTTGTACGACCTGCTTTCCGCTTATTCAACATACGCGAGGCCAACCCCGTCTCGCTGCGCTCGCCTGCCCCTTCCAGAGGAAGGGGCTAGTGGGGGGCGTCCTTCTCGTATCGTCATTTCGAGCGAAGTCGAGAAATCTTCCTTGCAGAGCGATAAACGACTAAGAGACTGGGAGACATCAGACATCTGACATCTGATTTCTGATGTCTAACGTCTAATCCCTAATCCCTAGCTACTAATCCCTAGTCACCAGCCCCTCTATTTCCTCTGCAAAGCTCGCTTCATTTGTGTTATAATCTGATAAGGATTCTCTATTATCCATCAATTTGAGTAAGGAAGTGTATCTATGAAAATCACGACAGAAGAAGCTCAGAAGATCGCTCTTCTTTCCCGTCTGTCCTTTGCGGACGAAGACCTGGAAAAGATGAGAGACTCCATGAACAGCATCCTCACCTACATGGAAGAACTGAACCAGTATGATACGACTGATGTAGCGCCGACCGTGCATGCCGTCGAGCAGTACAATGTCATGCGCGAAGACGTCCCGCATCAGTCTTTTACGAATGAAGAAGCACTCATGAATGCGCCTGAAAAGGAAGACGGCTATTTCAAAGTGCCGAAGATTATTTAAGGAGGCAGCCGAGTGAAATACACGATTCATGATCTCCATGAACAGCTGGTGAAAAAGGAAATCTCCGCTGTCGAACTCACAAAGAAAATCATCGCGCATCGTGACAGCGTAGAAGGGGACATCCATGCTTACCTTTCTACCTCTGATGAGAGTGCGCTCTCTGTCGCAGCAAAGGTCGATGCAAAGATCGCCGCCGGAGAAGAGATCTCCGATCTTGCCGGTATCCCGGGCGCGATCAAAGATAATATGTGCATCAAAGGCGAGACTTGCACCGCGGCCTCCCGCATGCTCGAACACTGGGTATCCCCGTATGATGCGACTGTCATCGAAAAGCTGAAAGGGGAAGGCTATATTTCTCTGGGCAAGACGAATATGGATGAATTCGCCATGGGTTCTTCGACCGAGCGCTCCGCCTTCGGACCTTCCCGCAATCCGTGGAATACGGACTATGTACCGGGCGGCTCCTCCGGTGGCTCTGCGGCAGCTGTCGCGGCGAATGAAGCCATCTGGTCCCTCGGATCGGACACGGGCGGATCTATCCGTCAGCCGGCGTCCTTCAATGGCATCGTCGGTCTGAAACCGACCTATGGCCTTGTTTCCCGTTACGGCCTTCTGGCTTTCGCATCGTCCCTCGATCAGATCGGGCCGCTCGTCAAAGACGTCACCGATGCAGCCATCGTTCTCAATGCGATCGCAGGCCATGATCCGCGCGACTCCACGTCCATCCCGCAGGAAAAGAAGGACTACAAGAAAGCCCTCGTCCGCGATGTCAAGGGCATGAAGATCGGCGTACCGAAGGAATTCTTCGGCGAAGGCATCAAGGAAGAGACCAAGGCAGCGATCGATGCGGCTCTTGATTTCTACCGCAAGGAAGGCGCGGAGATCGTCCCCGTCTCCATCCCGCATATCAATAGCGGTGTCTCTGTCTACTACATCATCGCACCGGCAGAAGCCAGCTCGAACCTCGCCCGCTATGACGGCGTCAGCTACGGCTTCCGTGCACCGGGTGAAGATATCATCGATATGTATATCAAGACCAGAAGCCAGGGCTTCGGTGAAGAAGTGAAGCGCCGCATCATGCTCGGGAACTACGTCCTCTCTGCAGGCTACTATGATGCGTACTATCTGAAAGCGCTCAAAGTCCGCACCCTCCTGAAACAGGAATTCGACGAAGCCTTCAAGCTCTGCGACGTCATCGCAGCACCGTCGGCTTCCGGCACCTCGTTCAAATTCGGAGCCTTCTCCGATCCGCTGTCCCTCTACATGGAAGATATCTGCACCGTACCGGTGAACCTCATCGGCGCGCCGTCCATTTCCATTCCGGTCGGTTTCAAAGACAGCATGCCGCTCGGCATGCAGCTCATCGGCAAGACGCTCGCCGAAGAAACCATCCTGCAGGCAGCCTACACCTTCGAACAGGCTCATCCTGAATTCACCAAAACCGCGCCAAAAGGAGAGATCAAGGAATGAAATATGAAGTAGTCATCGGCCTTGAAGTCCATACCGAGCTTCAGACCACCACCAAAATCTTCTGCAGCTGCAAGACATCCTTCGGCGCAGATCCGAATACCAATGTATGCCCTGTCTGTCTCGGTCTGCCGGGCGTGCTGCCGGTCCTGAATAAGAAAGTCCTCGAATACGCTGTCCGCGCCGGTCTTGCTCTGAACTGCGAGATCTCCCGCTTCAGCAAATTCGACCGCAAAAACTATTATTACCCTGACCTCCCGAAGAATTTCCAGACCTCGCAGTTCGACCTGCCGATCTGTGAACACGGCTACCTCGATGTCGAAGTCGACGGCGAAGTGAAGCGCCTGCGCATCACACGCGCCCATATGGAAGAAGATGCCGGGAAACTCGTCCATCACGGCACTTCCATCACCGATTCCGATTATTCGCTGGTCGACTATAATCGTACCGGCACGCCGCTTCTGGAAATCGTATCCGAGCCGGATATGCGCTCTGCAAAAGAAGCTGTCGCTTACATGGAAAAGATGCGCGCAATCCTGCAGTACGTCGGCATTTCCGACTGCCGCATGGAAGAGGGGAGCCTGCGCTGCGATGCGAATGTCTCCGTCCGTCCTGTCGGTCAGAAGGAACTCGGTACCAAGACAGAGATCAAGAACATCAACTCCTTCAAGGGTGTAGAACGCGCCATCGAATACGAAGCGATGCGTCAGGCTGAGCTTCTCGAAGAAGGCGGCAAAGTCGTCCAAGAAACCAGAACATGGGACGAAAAAGAAGGCGTCACCAAGTCTATGCGAACCAAGGAAGAAGCGAATGATTACCGCTACTTCCCGGAACCGGACCTCGTCCCCTTCACCGTCTCAGATGAATACATCGAAGAGATCAGAAAATCTCTGCCGGAACTGCCGGATGCCAGAAAAGCGCGCTATATGAAAGACTTCGGTATCTCGGATGCCGACGCTGTCTTCATGACGAATGACAAAGCTACCGCTGACTACTTCGAAGCCTGCGTCGCTTGCGGCGCAGAACCGAAGGCTGCTGTCAATTGGCTGATGGGCGAATTTGCCAGCCAGCTCTCTACCGATGGCATCGAGATTGCCGCGGCTCCTGTCAAGGCAGAAGACCTCGCAGGCCTCCTCACCTTGATCTCCAAAGGCACCATCTCCGGCAAGATCGCGAAGAAAGTCTTCGCCACCATGTGGAAGGAAGGCGGCAAGGCAGAAGACATCGTCAAAGCCCAGGGTCTCGTACAGATCTCGGATACCGGCGCCCTGCAGGAACTGGTCGACAAAGTCGTTTCTGAAAACCCGAAAGCCGTAGAGGACTTCAAAGCCGGCAAGAAGAAAGCCGTCGGCGCTCTCGTGGGTCAGATCATGAAAGCCACGAAGGGCAAGGCGAATCCGAAGGTCATCAATGAGCTTTTGAATAAAAAACTTGCATCCTTATGAGTGAAGATAAGAAATCAGACTACACGGAAGTCCATGAAGAGCCCAGACGCATGTCCGAGGAGGATGTGAAGGACTACCATGGACTCACCCTGAATGAACAGGGGGAAGAATATCGAAAGGAAGCGCCGCAGGGCGGGATCCATATCGAATTCATCGACGTGAAGGCCATCCCGTGGTGGAAAAAGGCCCTCTACATCGCAGGCATCATCGCATTTCTCGCGATCGTGCTTGCAGTTGCTTGGTTTTTCCTGGTATGGGGCGCTGTGATCTTCCTCGCCGGCGTCATCGTGTATTTCTTGAAAAAATATCTGTTTTGAAGGGATCCCGTCTGCTTGTAGGCAGGCGGGATCTTTTTGCATGGAGAAAGATGCCCTCTGCCTCAGATATCCCCCTAAAATGAACGTGATTTTTTCATAACCTTTTGATATAGTAAGGGTAGAAGGAAACAACGTCCTTACGCGATGATACCCGTCTGCCGCCTCACCACCTACAAGGACGTACCTTACACCTTCCTCTTCATGAATCGTATCCGCACGCCGAAAGAAAAAGACAGAGACTCGGATAGCGGAGGCTCCGCAGCAGGGCAGTAGCCACGGCGGGGGAGAAAGACACTTCCGACAGGCAGAGGCATGCCGGAGAAATCACGAATCACTTGACAGACACCATTACGAAAGAAAAGGAGACGATCCCCATGTGGAAACATACCTGCCAATGCCTGATCCTGCTCACTCTCGCATCCTTGCCATGCGCGCATCCCACACAGGCCGCCATGATGGTAAAAGATGCAGAAGAGCAAATCCATCTCATCACGAATGCCCGTGATATCTGGGATCTCAGAGAGCCCGATATGGACACCGTCGGCTATATGTGCAGCGATCTTGACGGGAATGGTCGCCTGGAGATCCTTGTCGCAGAGGAGGGCGGTACCGGGCTTCATACATATACAAAGATCTACGAAGTGAATGAAGCGAAAGATGCACTCGTCCCATGCGGGAGATCATGGCCCGATACAAGCTCCGAAGCCGACATCATGATGACGAACTACGTACCGATGAGCGTGAACGGCATCGATGGCATACAGTGGTACTCCTTCACCGACGAATACCGCGACGGCGCAGAATATGGGACGGCGAATCTCGCTCTCTCCCTGCAGAACGGGACGCTCCATGCGAAAACTATCGCCACGACGCACACCTTCTACGATGACGCCGGCCGTCCGCATGTATCCTACGAAAATGCAGCCGGTGCTTCCATTTCCGAAAAAGCCTATCACAAAACATTGGAGAACGTTTTCACTCACTCGGAAACCACCCTCATCTCCTTCCCATGGCTCATCTATCACAGGGATACCTTTCACGAGTGGAAGGAGAAAAGCCTGACAGACATCTATACCATGCTCCTCGACACCTATCTGAATTTCAGCGGAGAAAAAGAGGGGATGGGGTGATGCTTCGCGGTATTCCCCGAGCCGTCATCCTGAGCGGTCGATAACAGTCGATGTGAAATAATCTCTGCCAGAAAAGTAGAGGAATGAGTCGAAGGATCTCCTTGCAAAGCCGCTACGGGCAATTTGTTTCCAGATTCTTCGACTTATGCTCCGTGTGGTTTTCAAACGACCGTCTTCCTTCTTACTCTTCCCACCGCTCAGAATGACGATACGTGGGTAACCGTTCCCTCTCAGCCTTTTCCGCGCGGGGAAGGCTTTTCGATTTATCCCCGAGCCGTCATCCCGAGCGAAGCCGAGGGATCTCCATGGCAGGAGGGAAAATGGTGAGTGTGAGATCGCATGGAAAAGATGCAAACCAGTAGAGCCATCCGGCAAAAACGCCGACGTGCAAGAAAGATTTCTCGACTTCGCTCGAAATGACGATACGAGGATAAGGATAGTCAAACATGCGGGAGGCTAACCTCCGCCCCTCCGGGGCACCTCCTTCCAGAGGAAGGAGGGTGAGAGTCGTCCCCCCCTTCCTTTGGAAGGGGGATGCCCGAAGGGCAGGGGGATGCCCGAAGGGCAGGGGGTTGGCTCCCATGTATGATAGACAGCGCTCTTCCCACAGTGTCATCCCGAGCGAAGCCGAGGGATCTTCATAGCAGAAGGGGAAATGGTGAGTGTGAGATAGCGTAGGAAACATGCAAACCAGTAGAGCTATCCGGCAAGAAAGCCGACGCGCAAGAAAGATTTCTCGACTTTGCTTGAAATGACGAAACGAGGATGAAGTCAAATAAAAAACCGTCCTGCAAAATCTGATATGATCCCCCTAAAGCAGACAAGGTAAATAACCAAACTGCTTTAGGGGGAT
>OCHH01001073.1_pt1 | contig 10914 bp, 9 predicted proteins | sample 1538781 | NCBI WGS metagenome assembly OCHH01 (sample SAMN04571726, study PRJEB22368) | human gut metagenome | biome: human gut; material: stool | host: Homo sapiens | place: Luxembourg | collected 2012-12-05
GCTTGAATGACTGCACGCGCTGCGCAGTGTGGGTGCGGTGTACATGGCTTCGCCATGAATCTTCTGCAAGTCGTTACAGATATCAGCCGCGCCTTGCTATCGTGAGGCGCGAATGACGGTAGAACGGCGGTAGACTGCGTGCCGAATGCGGCTTTGCTGCGCTCGCCGCATTGATGGGTGCACCGGTAGACGGTGATTAGGCCGCACTGCCACAAGACTGGCAGAGCGGCAGCGGATATTAGGAGCAAGTCAAATCGTGTAGCAGAACTAAACGCGGCAACGCCGCGGTATGGGCAGTGCAATCGGCAAGCATCGCACTTCTTCGAGCTGCTCGCTCGCAATGAGAATCCCTTTCTCTTGGGGGTCAAAGGGGGATATTCTCTTTCCGTGGAAAGAGAATATCCCCCTTAATCGCGTCCCTGCACGGTGCAGGGATCAATGTGCAGCGCCTACGGCGCTGCCTCCCCCGCGGCACAAGTGCCGCGAAGCGCTTCGCACCGGTGCGAAACCGATAGTACCTTTTATATATAAAAGGTAACCATCACGTTTTAGCACTTGATGCGGACGAGTGCTAAAAGTTAACGGAACGGTAACAAATATCAGGAATTTCCTGCTATACTTAGGTTCAAATACAATTCAGAGAGGGATGCTTTTATGGCTAAAAAACAGTTTAAAGCAGAATCGAAGCGTTTGCTCGATCTGATGATCAACTCGATTTACACGCACAAGGAGATCTTCCTGCGCGAGATCATTTCCAACGCCAGCGACGCCATCGACAAGCTCTGCTACGTCGCGTTGACGGACGACAAGGTCGGCATGAACCGCAGCGATTTTGCCATCACGGTGTCGGTCGACAAGGAGAACCGCACGCTGACGGTCTCGGACAACGGCATCGGCATGAGCCGCGAAGAGCTTGAAAACAACCTCGGCGTCATCGCGTCGTCTGGCTCCTACAAGTTCCGTCAGGAGACCGAGGAAAAGGACAAGAAGGACGCCGATATCGACATCATCGGCCAGTTCGGCGTGGGCTTCTACTCCGCGTTCATGGTCGCGGACAGCATTACCGTCCGCACGAAGAAGTACGGTTCGGAGCAGGCCTATGAGTGGCAGTCCTCCGGCGCGGACGGCTACACGATTACCGAGTGCGACAAGGAAGCCGTCGGCACCGACGTCATCATGCACATCAAGCCCGACACGGACGAGGAGAAGTACAGCGAGTACTTGGAATCCTACCGCCTGCACGCGCTCGTGAAGAAGTACTCCGACTACATCCGCTACCCCATCCGCATGCTGCTGCCCGAGCAGAAGGTCAAAGAGGGCAGCGACCCGGAGAAGCCCGAGTACGAGACCGTCGAGGAGATGAAGACCGTCAACTCCATGGTGCCGCTCTGGCAGCGCAAGAAGAGCGACGTCACGGACGAAGAGTACAACAAGTTCTATTCCGAGCTGACGCATGACAAGCCACAGCGCACGATCACCGTCTCGGCCGAGGGCAGCGTGACCTATAAGGCACTGCTGTTCGTGCCGTCTTCTCGCCCGTTCAACTTCTACACGGAAGGATATGAAAAGGGATTACAGCTCTACTCTGCGGGCGTTCTCATCATGGACAAGTGCGACTCGCTGCTGCCTGACTATCTGCGCTTTGTGCGCGGCGTGGTCGACTCGCCGGACCTGAGCCTGAACATCTCCCGAGAGCTTTTACAGCATGACCGCCAGCTCAAGGTCATCGGCCAGAACCTCGAAAAGAAGGTGCGCGCCGACCTTGAAAAATTCCTCAAGGATGACCGCGAGGGCTACGAGAAATTCTACGAAAACTTCGGCCGCCAGATCGGTTACGGCATCGTGAGCGACGGCGGCGAGAGCCGCAAGGATTCGCTCAAGGACCTGATGATGTTCTATTCCTCCACGCAGAAGAAGCTCACGACGCTCGAGGAGTACGTCGAGCGTATGAAGGAAGGCCAGAAGTGCATCTACTACGCCGCGGGCGAGAGCATCGCCGCCGTGGACAAGCTGCCGCAGACCGAGCTTTTGAAGGACAAGGACTATGAGGTCTTGTACCTGACCGGCGAGACGGACGAGTTCGTTTTGCAGGCGCTGATGAACTACGACGAAAAGCCGTTCCGCTCTATCGTGGACGGTGACCTCGAGCTCGGTGACGAGGAGGAGCACAAGGACGACAGCGAGAGCGCCGAGCTCATGCAGTTCGTCAAGGAGACGCTCGGCGACAAGATCAAGGAGGCCAAGGTCTCGCACCGCCTAAAGACCCATCCCGTCTGCCTGACGGCGGGCGAGGGCTTCAGCTTCGAGATGGAGAAGTACTTCAAGAACTTCCAGATGCCCGAGCCCATCAAGGCCGAGCGCATCCTCGAGCTGAACGTCGATCATCCGGCGGTCAAGGCGATGGCCGCCGCGATGGCAACCGATCGCGACAAGGCGGCGCTGTACGCCAAGATCCTCTACGATCAGGCAAACCTCATCGCGGGCCTGCCGCTCGAAGATCCCAGCGCGTACACCGACATGGTCGCGCAGCTGATGCAGTAAGTCAATATGGAGCCAAAAGGGCGCGGAGAATTTCTCCGCGTCCTTTTTCACGTTTTTCATTCCTGCCGCCTATACTGGCATACAGGCGCTTTTCCGCCTGACAAACCGTAAAGGCGATGAACGGATATGCTTCGACCACTGATGCTGGCTCTGCTCGGCACGTCTTTCACGTTTCTGATGACGGCGCTGGGCGCCGCGACGGTGTTCTTTTTTGTCCGCAAGGTGTGCGAGCGCGCGCAGGGCGCGCTGCTGGGCTTTGCCGCGGGCGTGATGATGGCGGCGAGCGTGTGGAGCCTCATCCTGCCCGCCATCGAACAGACGGAGACGGAGGGCCGCCTGCCGCCGTTTCTGCCCGCCGCGGCGGGCATTGTGCTCGGCGCGCTGACGCTCTTCCTGCTCGACGAGCTCGTGCGGCGGCGCGGCGGGGGAGAGGTGCACAGCGATTTCCTGCTCCTCTCGGCCATCACGCTGCACAACATCCCCGAGGGCATGGCCGTCGGCCTCGCGTTCGCGCTCGCGGCGGACGGGGAGAGCCTTGCCGGCGCGTTCGCGCTGGCGCTTGGCATCGGCGTGCAGAACTTTCCCGAGGGCGCGGCGGTGGCGCTGCCGGTGTACCAGGCGGGCAAGTCGAAACGGCGCGCCTTCTGGACCGGCGTGCTCTCCGGCGCGGTGGAGCCGCTGTTCGGCGTGCTCGTCGTGCTCGCGGCGGCGGGAATCCACGCGCTGATGCCGTGGTTACTCAGCTTTGCCGCCGGGGCGATGCTCTACGTCGTGGCGGAGGAGCTTCTTCCGCGCGCGGGCGGACGGCGGGGGACGTGCGGCTTCCTCGTGGGCTTCCTTCTGATGATGATACTGGACGTCGCGCTGGGGTAAGCGCGAAAAATCCGGCATAGAATGGCGCGAGGTGATCGACCATGCACATTCATGTTGTAAAGCGCGGCGACACGCTTTCTTCCATCGCCGCGATGCACGACGCCCTGCCCGCGTTTGTCGCGGCGGACAACGGCCTTGCGCTGAGTACGCCGCTTGTGATCGGCCAGGCGCTCGTCGTGCGGACGCCGAAGACACTGCACACCGTGCGCGCGGGGGAGACGCTTTCGTCCATCGCGCGGGACTATGATTTGAGCGTCAGGACGCTCCTGCGGCGGAACTTTTTCCTCCACGGACGCGAGCTTCTGCGCGAGGGCGACGTGCTTGCCATCGACTACGCAGACGAAGCGCCGCTCGGTACGCTCGGCGTGAACGCCTACGCCTACCCCTACATCGGCGGCGAGCTGCTCGACTCGGTCCTGCCGTACCTGACGTATCTGACGCCGTTCACCTACGGCATCACGCCCGCAGGAGTCCTTGCGCCGCTCGACGACGCGCGCCTGCTCGAACGTGCGGCGCGCTATGGCGCAAAATCGCTCATGCACCTCTCGACGCTGACGCCGGAGGGGAAATTTTCGAGCGAAAACGCCGCAGCGCTCCTGCAAAACGACCGCGCGCAGAGCGCGCTCCTTGCCGGGATTTTGCAGACGATGGCGAAAAAGGGATACTACGGCCTCGACGTCGACTTCGAGTACGTCCCGCCGGAGCTGCGCGAGGCCTACGCCGCGTTCGTCTGCCGTCTGCGCGAGGCGCTGAACGCGGAGGGAAAGCCCGTCGTCGCCGCGCTCGCGCCGAAGACGAGCGCGCAGCAGCGCGGCCTATTGTACGAGGCGCACGACTACGCGCTGCTATCAAAAGCCGCGAACGCCGTGTTCCTGATGACCTACGAATGGGGATACACCTACAGCGAGCCGCAGGCCATCGCGCCGCTGCCGCAGGTGCGCGCGGTGCTCGATTACGCGCTCTCGGTCACGGCAGGGGAGAACATCTTCCTCGGCGCGCCGCTGTACGCCTACGACTGGCCGCTGCCCTACGAAAAAGGCCGCACGCGGGCCGAGACGTTCTCGTCGCAAGCGGCCGTCGCGCGGGCGCGGCTGGTGGGGGCGGAAATTGAGTTTGACGAAACCGCGCGCTCGCCTTACTACCACTACTTCGACAAAATGCGGCGCGAACACGTTGTCTGGTTCGAGGACGCGCGCTCGCTGCGCGCGAAGATCGCCCTCGCGGCGGAAAAGGGCTTGCAGGGCATCGGCTTCTGGCAGGCGGGGCGGGAGCTCGCGCAGGCGTGGCCGCTGCTCGACGCGCTGCTGACGCTCGAAACCCTCTGAAAAATGCAAAAAACCGCCCAACGGGCGGCAAAGATTGACAAAGCGTGTAAAATTTTGTAAAATTACATCAGGCGCTGCACAACGGCAGGCGGTTAGTCACGTACCCCGAAAGGGGGTGACGAAATGCGAATTACGTTTCATATCAAGCAGTTTACTGTGACGATTATCGTAAAAAGCAGAAACCGCCACTCCGGCAAGTGACGGTTTCTATGATTGAAACTACTTACGAACCGGACTAACCGCTTGTCGCAGCGCCCTTTTCTATCTCCATTATACCCCGCTTCCCCGCGTTGTCAAGGCGAAAAATTTTTCCTCCGTTGCACCGGTTCGTCCCAAAAACCGCTTTACAGCTTTATAGCTGTAAACGGTCCGCGCAAATGCGCGGGCTGCACAAAATGAGGAGGAAAAACATGTACAACAACACCTATGAACGACCCAGAACCCAGATCGAAAAATGCGAGCACTTGGCGCGGATGAAATTCGAAAACCCGATCGAAAAGGCGCAGCGCGAGCAAAACGAGCGCGTCTACCGCTTTTCAAGCGTCGACGAGGCGGTGAGCGTGCTGTCCGTCATGCGCGGACGCTGAAAGGGGGCGGGACGATGGACAAGACCGCAAACTACAACCTCCCGCAATGGGTCGGGACCGACCCGATCCGAATGAAGCCCTTCAACGACGCGTTCGACGGCATCGACGCGGCGCTCAAAGCCAACGCCGACGCGGCGCAGGCGCTGCAAAGCGGCAAGGCCGACGCGCAGACCGTGTTGGCGCTCGCCAAAAACCTCGGCGCCGCCGGTCACAACTGCCGCGTGGCGTTCGGCTCGTACGTCGGCGATGGCAACGTCGGTCAGGCCGCGCCCACCACGCTCGCAAGCCCGTTTTATCCGGTGCTCGTGCTGGTGCAGCGCGTCATTTCCGGCAACAACAGTATCGCCAACCCCAGCGTGTTTGTCCGCCCGAACGACAAGGGCACCAACGCCGCGGACAAGTCCACCATGGACTCGCTGCTCTACCTCACGTGGGCGGACGATTCCGTCTCGTGGTATTCCTACAACACCGGCGGCGCATACGCCCAGCTGAACACCTACGGCACGACGTATCTGTATATCATCCTCGGCTACGACAAGGCGACGGAAGACGCGGAATAAGAGAATATGGCAAAAAAACACCCCCGAGGCATTTGCTTGTGTGTGATAAAGAAGCAATAGAAGTGTAAAATTTTTTTGCCGTTCCCATCCGGCACTTAGCTACTGTGTCGGATAGGTCGGGCATTATTCGTCGGGAAGTTCTACCTTGCCGACAAAGCTGTAATAAATATCAATGTCCTGTCTGCGTGTGCCGTTCTCGTCATAGCTGCACTCATGGACAACGATTTTTTCAATAAACTCCCGCAGCAGGGTATGGGTCAATTCCTCAAAGCTGGTGTACTTGCGGACAACTTTCATAAACTTTTCCGCATTAACCGTGGCTTCCTGCGCCTTTGCCAGTTCCGCTTGCAGTTCGGCGGCACGGCTCTTGACCTGTTTCTGTTCGGCTTCATAGTCTGCGGAAAGTTCCGCAAAGCGTTCATCAGAAATACGCCCGGTCACACTGTCCTCATAAAGCCGCTTGAAGATAGCGGACAGCTCCGCAATCCGCTTTTCGGCTGCGTCCAGTTCCTTTCGCTTGGCAGCGTTGCGGCGTTTGCCGCCGTCCTCGTTCTGCTCGATCAGCAGCTTCATAAACTGCTTTTCATGCTTGGCTGCATAGCTTGTCACTTTCCGCAGATTGGCGGTCACACCCGCAGTCAAAAGGTCGGTGCGGATAAAATGTGCGGTGCAATCGTGGGTACGCTTCTTGTAGTTGCCGCAGATGTAGCAATCCTGTTTTCGGGTTTTGTTCTCGTATCTCTGCTGATAGAGGACGCTCCCACAATCGGCGCAGAACAGCAAGCCGGAGAACAGACCGACTTCATCATAGCGGTTTGGACGCTTGCGCTGCTTGCGTAATTCCTGCACACGCTCCCATGTGGCAAGGTCAATGATTGGCTCATGGGTATTCTCGAAAATGACCTGTTTTTCTTCGGGATTTTCCACGCTTGATTTGACCTTGTAGGACACTTTCTCGGTCTTGAAGTTTACCGTATGCCCCAGATATTCCTTGCGTTCAAGGATATGGACAATCGTGTTGGTCGCCCACTTGTAGGGATAATCGGGGTAGTAACGGCGTGTGCTGCCTGTCCTGCGGTATTCCAATGTACCCGGTGTTGGGATTTGCTGCTCGGTCAATATACGGGCGATTTTGGTCGGACCGTTCCCGGCAAGGCACAAGCTGAAAATCTGCTTGACGACCGGGGTAGCTTCTTCGTCCACGATAAAGCGTCCGTCCTCGCCTTTGAGATAGCCATAGACCGGCTGACTTGTGATAGGCTTGCCACTCATGCCTTTGCTGCGGAAAACTGCCTTGATTTTCTTGCTCGTATCTCTCACCATCCATTCGTTGAAGATATTACGCAGAGGGGCAAAATCATTGTCGCCCTGTGCGCTGTCCACTCCATCGTTGATAGCGATAAAGCGAACGCCCCTTTGTGGGAAAATCATGTCCGTATACATTCCCACTTGGAGATAGTTTCGCCCTAATCTCGACATATCCTTGACAATGACCGTTCCGACTTTCCCGGCTTCAATGTCCGCAAGCATGGCTTGAAAACCGGGTCTTTGGAAGTTCGCACCGGAGTACCCATCGTCCGTGTACCATTGGAGATTGGTAAAGCCGTTCTGCTTTGCATAGCTTTCCAAAATACGCTTCTGGTTGGAGATGGAATTACTCTCGCCCTGCAATTCATCTTCATGGGATAATCTCGGATAAAGGGCAGTAATGAGGTTTTGGGTTGTCTGTCTAATCATGGTTTCCTCCATTTCCGACAGCCAGCCCCGCTATTCCGTAAGGAAATTATATCACACGGGGCGGCTGTCTGTATAGCTGGTAAATGTGAATTTTGCTTCTTTATCGCCCGTCATTATGACGATTTTTTGGAATTAGGCTTGTCATGCAGTATAACTTGGCTTGTGTGTAGCTGCGGTTTCCGCTTCAAGCACTTTCATCATCTTGTCGGCTGCGGTGGCTGTGGTATCTTTCTTGAAAAAGCCGGACACAACAAGCACGGTGTTACCCATGCGGATCTCCGTCACGCAGTCCGGGCGGCGGTCGGTGCGGTCATTGTTATTCTGTTTGTTTTCTGTCATAGGCAACTCCTTTCACTTCAACAGTTCTTTTAGTCCATTGAGCTTGGCTTGTGCCGTTTCCTTTCGGAAGTTCTCGCCTGTAAAGAGGATAGGCAGACACATTTCAAGCACTCGGTCATAGATACGGGCGTGGGCGGTGTCCTGTGGATTTTGCAGTTCCGTAAGGCTTAGATTGGTGGTGACAATCAGCGGCTTTCGGCTGCGGTATCGGCTGTCAATTACATTGTAGACCTGTTCCAAACCGTACTCTGTGCCACGCTCCATACCAAAATCATCAAGTATCAGCAGAGGGAAACGGCAAAGACGCTCGATATATTCGTTTCGCCCCTCAAAGCTGGCAGTTAAATCATTCAGTATCGCAGAAAAGTTTGTCATGCGGACGGAGATTTCCTGTTCCATAAGGGCATTGGCAATGCACCCGGCAAAATAGCTTTTTCCTGTGCCTACCTTGCCCCACAAGAGCAGACCATAGTTGTTTTCTCTCATCTGCTCCCAATGCTCCACATATAAATGTGCCTTGCTCATCTGCGGGCATTTGCCGTTGTCATGTGCAAAAGTCCATTCCTGCATGGTGAGGTCGGTAAAGCCCCGGCGTTTCAGTTCCATAACGGTGTCAAGGTGTCGTCTGCGTTCCTCGGCGGATTCACATTCCAAACGCTTCTCCCGTTGGCAGTCACATTCTGTCGGGTGCTTGTCATGCCCCAACCATGCGGCGGTTTCTTTGGGAAAGTAGGCTTCTTTCGCCGTGCGGCACTTGCCGCAGTAAAGCAGACCGTCCTCGCCCGTGTAGTCCTCCGGCTCTGCGGTAGTAGTCATCATATTCAAAACGGTATCGGTAAAAAGTTCAGTCATAAACTCTCGCCCTCCTTAAAGGTGTAATCGGGTATGCCTTTTTTCGGCGGTTTCTTGGCTTCGTCCTCCTGCGCCCACTTGTATATCGTGGCTGCATGGCTACGGTATTTCGTTCCTTTGGACGCTATATGAGTAGATAAGCGGTCAATATAATACTCCCATTTGTCGGGCAGTTCCGCTTTCAGCTCGTCCAGTTCCGTATCGGAAAGAAAAACATTGTTGTATCTGCCATAGCTGCGGGCGGGGGCTTGTCCCGTTTCTAACTCTCTCTCTTTTTCTATCTCTATATCTATCTCTTTCTTTATCTCTATCTCTGGTGGACGAATGTCGGACAAATGTCCGCCGTTTGTCCGGGGTGGTGGCAAAGCCTTGTTTGCAAGCCTTGCCGCCCGTTTTCGTTCCGCTTCGGTAGAGGATTGCCCTATCATCAGTTCAATATCGGTCATGTAGAGCAAGCCGCCGTGTAGCTGCTCCACAAGCCCCAACTGCTGAAAAATCCCTAACGCCCGTTCCACCGTGCCTACCTGCTGACGGGTAAGAGTGGCGATCATCTGTGCTGTGTAAGGGATATTCTCGTCAAGCTGCAACTTGCCGCCGTTTTTCAGCGATTTTAAGTACAGCTTCAAGAGAATGTTGGAATAGAGAATACCGTCCGGCATACTCTCCAACAGCACGATAGCGTCATCATCAAAATAGCTTTCTTTCAGTTTGAGGTAGTAATATTTGCGGTTATCTGCCATAGGCGGTGTCCTCCTTTGGTTTCCAACGCTTGGAGTAATACCGGTGGCAGAGGATAATCACGGTTCGGAAACTCTGCTTGCAATCGTGGGTGCAGCCCCGGCAAAGGTCGTTATAGGTAATTCGGTTTCGGTGGTTGAGGAAAAAGCTCCATTCAAGCCGCCGTTTGTTGCTCATGCGTGGCATTGGTACGCTCCTTTCTGCCGTTTCCGTGGGTATCACGGATAGGGCGGGAAAACTGTATCTTCTCGGTATCATTTTCGGGGATTTTTTGCCCTGTACGCCCTGTTTTGAGGTCGGGGAGTATTGCGGATAGGGGTAAGGGCATATCCCTGTTTTTGTTTGGTTTCGGTATCATTTCGGGGCGGTTTTTAACGCTCCTGTTCATGCTTTTTCTGTCGGCTCGGCTCGCCGTGGTGCATTTGGGAAAGATTGCTTTTCATGGTCTGCAACTCCCGGACACGCTCTTTATTTGCCCGGTACTCGTTGTAAAGGGCGTTCTTCTCGGCGGTAAGCTGCTCGATTTCAGCCTGCAACGATTTATAGGTGGGCAGCTTGGTAATGCCTTTTTGCCGAAAATATCTTACGGCTGCGTCTGCTATGATAAAGTCGCTTTCATGCTTTTCCCGGTAGGCTTTGCGTGCCTTATCGGTTTTCTGCTTTTTCAATCCGTCACGCACATCTCTTGTCTTGGCATAGGCAAGCACCTGTTTCTGCAAGTCCTTTTTCTCACGGATAGCCGTTTCAATGGGCTTCAGCTTGGCGGTGCTGCTGTGTAAATCCGCATTGGCAGACACAAGGGCTGCGTCCAGTTCATCCGGGGTAAAGCCGTATTGCTCCATAGCGGCAACGGTAGCCGCCATCTGTTTGAGATTGTGGACAGCCGCCCAACGGTCATAGCCGATACCTTTTCCCTCGGCTCGCTTCGCCGCACGGTCAACCATTCTCTGAATGTTGCCTGTCGGGGCGATTTTCTGCGTTTTTCCTCGCTCTGTGCGGTTTGTTTCAGCGGTATGGTATTCGGGTATGGGTACGGTCTTTTCGGCGGCTCTGTGGGCGTTCTGCTCCAAAAGAGTAAGAACAGCAGCACGGTCAAAATCATCTCCCAGTTTTCGGGCGGTAATGGGTTTCGTTCTGTCCGGGGTAAGGTAGGACAATCGCCCTCGGCTCTCTTTGACGGTCACGCCCTGTTGCAGAAGTAAAGCGGAAAACTCGTCAAAGGTGGTCGCTTCGCTCATGGCATTCCGTATGGTCTGCCGCAACTTCGCCTTGTCGGTTTCAAACTTGGTCTGCTTTACAGGCTTCCCCTCGGCTGCAAGGGCGGCATTTTCCTTGTCAAGTTTGGCTTGTCCTTTTTTATGC
>OCHH01001076.1_pt1 | contig 10890 bp, 22 predicted proteins | sample 1538781 | NCBI WGS metagenome assembly OCHH01 (sample SAMN04571726, study PRJEB22368) | human gut metagenome | biome: human gut; material: stool | host: Homo sapiens | place: Luxembourg | collected 2012-12-05
CCCTTAGCATCTATTTCCTGCCTCTCTTCGTCGACCCACCTTAAAGTGCCATTTTCTCCACATTCCGGGCATTTGTCAGCTCCACATGGAAGAAGCATTTGTGCTCCACATAAGACACATCTTACCCAGTCTCCGTGCTGCACCCCTTCGTATGTTCTTGTTTTCATATTTGTCATTTTATCATTTACAACTTTCACTTCTTCGCTCCACAAACGCCTCTTATATATCGGAGTGATGCCGATCAGAATACCACTATCTTCACCCCAATACTGAAGTGTTTTGGACTCAATTTTATGATGCAATTCCTGTATTCCTCCTTTGTTTCTGTCATAAGGATAAAAATCAGATAATTTTACCATTTTCATTTTTCTGGATTTTCAGTAGTTCCTAAAAGACATTCATTACCCTCAAAATGAATACAATAATCCCATAATGTTCCATTGGAACATTCGTACTTATAAGGCAATCCATTATAATCGTCCACAATTTCCCTTGCAAACAAACTGATATTCCATTTTTTATTTCCTTCTTTTCTTACCAGCACTTTGTCAAACGGCTTAAAATCATATTTCGGCTCTTCTTTAATCCCGAAGAAGCGTTTTAGATATTCTTTTGCTTTAGGATTTTTGCTTTTCTTTAACGCTTTAATCATCTTCTGTTTTTCCGAATCTGTTGCAAGTCTATAACATTCTATGTGGTTTTCGTGTGCAGCCAAATTATCCGATATATTAAGACTTTTTCCCGCTGCAAGACTCGCATAAAAAGATGTTAAATATTTCCCATGCGTATTTAAAATAAAAATATAACTTCCATCTTTGCTGCTTAACACATCTCCATCTTTAAATGTAGTATATTCCGGGACTTCAAGAAGGAGGCGATTTTCGCTGCTAAATGCTTTTCCTGTAGCAGAAAACCAATCTGCCGATACAGAAATAGAATGAATTACAACCAATAACGGACAAATTGACGAATTGTCTTCATATACTATTTCTGCTCTATTTCGTCCTTTCTCTGTCACAATCTGACCTACTCTTTCCCCTATGTTTATTTTTTTCGCCGTTTCTAAATCAAACGGGATTGTTACCATTTTATATTCCATAATCTTATTTGTTTTTATTGGTTCCTAAAAGATGTTCGTTCCCTTCGTATGGGATACACTGACTAAATCCTACCCCTCCTAAGCATTCGTATTTATTATCTCCTACTGATTCTCTGGAAAATAGATGCAATTTCCACCTCTCTTGGTTAGTTCTTCTCACCAGCACTCGTTCAAATGGTTTGAAGTCACGTTTCGGCATCTCATCTAATAGATACTCATATTCACTTAAATATCGTTTTATTATATCTATTTTTCTACTGTCTTCGGCTTTTATAATCTTTTCTGCTAAAAATTTCTTCTCTTCTTCTATAGCCTTTCTTACATGCCGTTTTTTATCTTCATCATACACATCAGTCCATAATCCGCTATGATCAAACTTAATATCTCCAGATGTTGCCATTCCACATATACTTCCCATTACCCCTTTGGTAATAAGTCCATCATATATAAATTGACATCCTTTAGTGCTTGTTAATACATCTCCTTTCTTAAAATACGCTCCAGCCTCTACCCTCAATTCCAGAGTGGTGCCGCCAATAATACAACCTTCCGTGTTGGCATATATAGCACTTATCCCATATCCATCTTTTTTTTACAAAAAGCAAATTATAAGGACCTGCACAGTCTTTCGACTCATATACAAATTCTATTTCAATATTATCAATTAATACCGAACCTTCTATTTCTCCGCTTTTAATTTTTCTCGCCGTATTTAAATCAAACGGAACAACAATTGGATTTTCCATATCTTTTCGTTTTTAATTGTTATAAAACAGGATGAGCTACTTACGCCCATCCCAGTTGTTTTGCAATGCTTTCCATCTCATTATATGCAATACGATGACATCCGGCTGTTAGTATATCGTTTTCATAACGATTGAACGCCCATCTGTGACCGGTTACATCCAATGCCAAATCGTGCTGGAACTGACCGCCATTATGGAAGACCTTAATCAATCTCCAAAGTCTTTCAGCTTCAGTTAGTTCTACTTTGATGCCCTTACTGGTTTCGATTTTTCCATTCTTAATACGCAACCATACGTTCGGCTGATCATTCTCAGACCAACAATAATAACTCAACTGGGAAATCTCGCCAGACTTCCACATTTGTATCCGTTCTTCCAATGCTTTGTTACGGGCCTCTTCCTCTTTCCTTGCCTTTTCAAGGGCTATCGCCTCTCTCTTTTCACAACCTTCTGTCCATCTTTGGCATCTGATCGTATATTTAGCCCATGTTCCTTCACCACAAACTTCATCCACAACCACATTAACGGTTCCAAGGACTTCCAGTGCTTGATGATTCAACAAGATCTGGAAAACACGTTTCAATTCACGGACATGTTCACGTTTAATCTTATCTGATTTCCATGATAATTCATGGTTAGTTCCAAGCCATTCGTTTGCGCTCTTTTTAAGAAGACGCCGGGGAGTCCCCATATCGAAGAACTCAATATAATCCATCAGATTTTTAAAATTCCCCCAAACATCCCGATAAGACAATTCGGTTCTGGCTTTCTTGTATTTTTCAATAGCATCTTTAATACATTCCAACATATTGGTAACAAAGAGCATGTTACCGATACAATATGATATATTACATTCAACATAGAACACCTTTGAGCCAGTTGGTATTGCTTCACGAACATAATATTGATGCTTGCTTGTAGTAGAAGAATAGTATGTATCATTAATCAAATACGCCTTTTCTCCACGCTTGTTTCGCACGATTCTTCCGACCTCAAAATGTCTTCCATAGGAGTAAATACTTTCACCTTCAAAATAGAAATTACTACCATTTGCAGATTCTTGCTTTTCGTTTGCCCACAAGTGAGCGACCATTGAATTGTTCATATAAATATCTTTTTAATTGTTTAACTTACCTTTATCATATGACATTCTTTTTTCGTATTTTTCAATACGTTCGATTATCATATCGCAGAAGACTTGCCCATCTTTTTCGGAACCTCTGAAGTAACCGATCATCTTCAGGATATTCCCGTTAAACTCATGGACAAACTTGTTGTAATAATGTTCTCCCATAACTTTCCCGTATTTTTCTATGAACAAATCCTTGTCCAACGATTCATCTTTAAAACAACGGTTGTAATCCCATATTACGACACGAAGTAACGTTTCAAAATCCAACCTTTCCATATCCTGTATTATTTAAGTTCAAACTTGATGCCTTCCGGCAACTGAGAGCGGTCTACGTTATTCACAAAATCATCAAACTCTTCCTGTGTGATTTTTCCTCCATAATCGTTCCAGTTGAAAGATAAAGTGTTCGTGTGAGGATAATATATAACATTATTAATTGGCAATCCATAATCAAACACACAGAGTATTATCTTCTTTTCTGCTTCTGCTTGTCTGATTTTTTTATCGTATCGCTCACAAATTTCAGCACGTTTTGCCGCCATCTTTGCTTTATGGGCTTCCACTCTGCGTTTCTCTATATTTTCTGAGGAATAATGCCCGGCTTTAATACGCTCTTCAATAAGAGATCGTTCCTCGTCCGTTAGTGTTAAAACAAATCTTTCTTCTTCCGGCTTATATGGATTAACCCACTTCTTTCCACACAATTTTTCAAGTTCCGCAATAAGCTCTTCTGATTCTCTTTTCCATCTATCCACAATCCCAAGATTGAAAAGCTGATACTTGAAATACAACTCATCCTCAGAGGCTTTATATAATTCTGCGCATTCTTGTTCTGATATACGCAAATACCCCATTGCTACAGACATGCCACTTCTTCTAACGTGATATATGCCATTTTCCACCGGATACATAGGAGCACCATAATGGTTACAAAGATGCAACGATATGAATTTTGCCAATTCCGGAAAATGTTTTGCAACTTCATCGTGACAGCAGCCTCCCATATACTCCTTGTATTGTCCACGTTAATTTTTCCATCTAACATCGGCTGTTACGCTCCAGTCACACATATTGCTACGACAATCATCATCTAAAGATACTGTGACTGTTATTCTGTATTCTTCTTTGTTTTCTGTAAAGAATTTTGTACTTAAATAAGTTAGTTTGTTTGCAGTTTCCATATTATTTTAGTTTAATCATTACACTTATGAAAAATAAAATCTGCACACTCTCCGGGAAGTGTTCCTGCGTCATTACAACGGTAAAACCCTTGTGTTTCCAAATCTACATCTACCGGATAACCTTCTGCTTTTTTCAAAAAAGCATCTATTTCCTGTATTTCTTCTTCAGACAGTCCTGAATAATCACCGTTTATCAGAGCGCAAGCCCAATAAATCGGAAGCCTGTATCTTATTATTTCTATCATACCACCTTCGTTTATACGCATTCTATTATATCCACATCATCAATTTGAGCAACCTGTACACCTTCGTCGTTTTCTATGATATATACATTAACTGCAAAAGGCGAACAGAAACCATTTTTTGATTCTCCTCCAGTGATGGGATTATTATCCTCATCTAACCCGCCCCATACCTCAAAATGATATTTTCCGAAATCAAAATAAGAGAACCAGACATTATTGTCTTCATGTATTTCAATCTCTTTTTTATCTATTTTGTAATTATGTTTACACTCACCATATTTAAATGATATGGTTATATATTTATCAAATTCTTTCATTTTATATCTTCATTAGTCTGCAATTTGCATCTTCAAATACCGGAATCATCCCTTGTTCTCTAAAATAAGCAGTGGCCACTTTAAAAGCATACAGCGGATTTACTTTCTGGATTTCCCGCTGTGATTTGTAGAAAGATAACGGTTGACATACATAGAAGTTTTCATTGCCAAGACTCCCAAAAAGCCAATCCATACTACCTTCATCACAATTAGTGCCACCCAGTATTATTAAATCACATCCGGTCTTTCTGGTTCCAAGAATAAATATCTTATTCTTGTTTTTCGGTTGCATAAATATCTCCTTGTCGATTTTAAACCAGTCACTCTGGCAACTCTCCACATCCCGACGAACGATTTCGTCAATTTCACGGGCATATTCTTCTTGTGTTTTCATAAGATATGTTATTAAAAATGATAACTAAATATGTTTCTTAAAAGAAACTCCAACAAAATGTTACGATAAATTCTCCCATTCCGTATTCAGCAAGTTGCTTAAACGATTCTATCCCATTGCAGTAACAAAAAACATCATCATTGTCATCATCGTTGATGTTCAATGATAGTTTCATTGTCTTTCTTTGTTCATCTCCTGTCTCTTTCCGTACAATCTGACATTCTACGTATTCAGGCTCCTTCCCTGTTCTTTCTACAAATTCATGAAACCTTAAATCAATTTCATGTTTGACTTCTTCAATGTTGGATATTATCACCTCGTTTTCACAATTCGAGCAAATAGCATGCATAAAAGATCCATCAAAATAATCTATTATTTTTCCGGTATTCGGATTTACTATGGCTTCACAAGCAACATTTGTTCCACCACATCTTGTACATATATATCCCATAATTATCTGTTTTTAAAATGTTCAACAATTTCATCTACTGTAGCCTTACGTCACGCAAAGCAGGCCCCGTCTCCCCTGAACCGGAGCTCTTCGCACTTTCCCACCTGTCTCCTGTGGCGTCCGTCACTATCAGCCATTATAACCTATTCTTCTAAATCATTCTCTATCATAACTTCCTTTATCAATTCATCTGTCTCCTCGTAACATCCCCAGCAAGAATCAACCTCTTCCCATTCTTCACAATCTTCATCCTCTCTTGATTCGTCTTTGTATCTCTTGGTAAATGCTACCTTCTTTTCAAGAACGTACCCTTTTACATCTCCCCACATCCACATGCCTATGGACTTTACTTCATTATCTATAATTTTGGCACAATCTTCTTTCCAGTCTCCTTCTTTATCGCAGACTTCATTATCATATTTTTCTTTTGTAACGTATGCTATCCCTTTTATATAATCACCTTGATTATAACCCCTTGTTGACCACTCTATAGCCACCACATCTTTTCCATATTTGGATATGATATCTAACAGGTCTTCATCGTCCAGATCCTCTATTAATTCTCCTCTGTAATCAAAGTCCTTCAAATCACCTGGTAAAAACTCTTGACCTATATATGGACTTGTCTTATGCTTCAACTCCCATACATTGCTACCTCTGTTGTATGTGAATGAGATCCCATTCGCTTCCCCTTTCTTTAAATATTTTACAATATCTTTCTGTTCTATATGCTTCATTACAATAGCATCAATAACATCTCTAAGATCATGCTTGTTATCGTAGAAGAAAGTTTTCCAATTGCATTCATCATGCAATCGATGCATATCAGAGTATTCAAAAAAGAATGACCCAAACAAACCCCAATTAGTTATAGGGCATTCTGAATCACGGCAATAATACACTTTAATGCGATAATCGCCTACTTCTTTTGTTGTAATAAGATCGTCTTCCATGTCTTTATATTTTAAATAGTTCTTAATTTTTCTTCGATAAATGCATCTATTTCATCATAGTATGAGCCATCAAAATAATAATTCCCATATTTCTCTGTAAACTCTTTGGTCCACTCTTGAATGATGTTAAATGCCTCTTCCCTGCTACGTTCTTTTAATCCCATTAGATCATCCACGGCTGTCACCGACATCTCTTGTAGATTTCGTAAGTAATTCAAACCTATGCTATATGGTAGCTTACCTACTTCTATACATACATGATGACCTTGTTTAAAGGCATCCTGTAAATCTTCCAAACTTTCTATCAATGACTCGGACTCATCATCTATTCTCACCTTGTATAACTCAAAATCTTCATTTTCTGCCGACACCCATATCTTGTAGGCTTTTTCGTTGGACAATCTTTTCCAAACAAATCCGTCACTGAATACAATTAGGCTGCCTGTTACTATCGTATTTTTCATAATCACTTTCTAATCTGTTACTCTGTAATAATAATCAAGTTCTTCTCCCTTAAAGTTGTTCATGGCATACTCGTCAGCTTCCCGCCACAACCGGTCATACAATGCAGCCAGTTCACGATTGCTTTTATAATGTTGCCAGATTTTATGATTCAATACCAGCGTCAATTCTGTAAAGAACTTATAATCGTCTTTCCATTCGCTGAACGCACGTTTGTAGGTATCTTTGACACCTGCTATACCATACTTGTCGGCTATGCTGAAATCTTCCCAAAAGGTAGTCATTGGGTCATAGCCTACTTCTTTCATAAATTCTTTAAATGTCATAAGCTATTATTTTAGGTATATAATTACCTCATTAAATTTTTGAATTGTCATATAATTCCCCTGAATATGGACTGTATATTGTTCCGGCTTCCACCGCTCCAGGTTCTACCGCCATCAGTCCTACACCTACTTCATAATACAGTTCAAGATCTATTGGCTTCATCGCCATCCTCTCAGCTTCTTTTTTGCTAAGACCTGAAAGCATTAAACATTTCACCCTATTTGCGTACGCAATAGGATACTCTTCTGGAGTTAATCTTATTAAAATTACTTCTGCTTCTTCTGCGCTGTTAAGTTTTAATTCGTTTCCCATTTTATACATTGTTTTCGTTGTTCACTATCTGATTAATGTATAATCCATGCCACGAACAGCCAGTCTGGCCTCATGGCATGGCAGGCTCCGCCTTACTCTGGCTGCCCCGTCCACTCCCTGTACCCTACATTAAAACCAATAGGATCATACCTTTTGATCATAGTGCCATAATTCTCTCTACCGCAATATCTGTTCCTTCCTCCAATAATCCATGCTTCATCGTCTCTATCTGGAGATATGGAGTTAAGAAACTTCTCATAATCTTTTCTACTCTTTCCCATCTTTGTCTTGATTTAAACAATAGTTAATAAAATAAGCAACCTGTTCATTTTCCCCTGTATTATCATAATCACCTAAAGTCATATCATCATAATCCAGCAGAACTATACGAAAATCGTTTTTTTTGACATACACCTCCGTTAAAAACATAGGAATCCCATTAATTTCTATTATCACCGGAAACTGATCATCAAAGTCAAACGCATCATTAGTTTCTTTAAACTCTTTAAATTCTTTGAATTTTAGCTTTATAATTCCATTGTTTTCTGCTAATGCTTCTTTGATGTACTTTAATCTTTTTGCATTCAGACTGACCTCTGCTTCTTCTATTTCTTTATACAATTTATTTAGATCCATATTCCACTATATTTATGTTATCGAATTTTTCTTTTATAATATCCAAGGCGCGGCACTCGTTTGTTATCATGGCATACTTACCTGGCTTCATTCTCCACAAATTAAAATACCTTGTCACATTCATAGTGGCATTAAATAATGATATTTCGTATCTTGTGTTCCCATTTTCATCATGTCCCGCTTTTTTAAAATAACATAGGGTCGGCTTGTATTTGAAATAATTAAAAAGCCTATACCATCCCTTCCCGTTACATGTTTCACGATTCCATATTCCAGTAAGCTTCCTATATCCCCTTACCGGTATTTTCTCTATTTTTTTTGGTACGATCTTGACATACTCTCCTTCTCCGATTGGTATAGTCATATTACCTGTCTCTTCCGTGCAAAAGTATTCTATTTCAGATGCCATGTCTTTATATACATAGAACCGGTATAGGTTCCCGTCAGGGTCTACCCGATCCATGTAATATAATATCACTTTGTCTACTTTTATCTTTTTCATTCCTTTATTCTCCTTATCTTTAAATCGTTATTCCCACAGTATTCCTTCAACCAACTATCCGTTAGATAACGATTAACTCTATCGTATTTCTTTTTCGGACCCTTGCTCCAGAATTTCCATTCGTTTGTGATATTGTACCCATATTTATCAAACCAATGGATATAATACACTACGTTACCGTACAAATCCACTCTTTTTCTTTCCTGTATGACTACCTCGTAAGGTATCTTCTTGTCTCTTTTCTCCATCTTTGTCCTCCTTTCTTGAATAAAAAAACGGCACCTATCTTCGCAGACCAGTGCCGGCAACTAACTCGCATGGAAAACTACTTAACCTCAACTAATTCTACAGAGCTGTAGAATTTAGTGAAGCTACCAACAAATTCTCTTATATCTTTATATTCTTCTGGTCGTTTTCTGTTACCGTCTTTTATATAATTTACCCACAGTCTATCTTCTATGCTCTTAATCGCATTTTCTATAGTAAATTCGTCGCTGACACACATTAAACACGAAGACCCTGTTTTCTTATGTGGTTTATATACCCTTGAAAAAGACCACATTTTTATCCTGTCGTATATATATCCGTTGTTTGGATAAACGAATCCTATCCGGCTGTCACCTTCTTTGGCATAAAATACACCTGGCTCCTTCCCGCCCTTTCTATATACTACGAATCCTTTTTCTTTTAGGATCTTAACCACTTTATTTAATTTATTTTCTACGTTCATTTTCATGCAAAAATTTAAAAACGACCTTCATTACATTTCCAAAGTTCTCCACCTTAACCCACTCGTGAGCTACTGCTCTAAGTACGGATGTTTCGTATGTCGGAATATCGTCTTCTTCAACCACCTTACAAGAAGCCAGAACTCCTTCAGTCGGCTTTAGTCCGAGGTCATGCAGCTCGCAGAGACCGCCCGGCTGGCGGAATGCGCACCACCCGTCTTTCTCTGTTGGCTGGATCATCGCTATTGGTTTTTCTTTCACTGCAAGATACCCTACCATCCACATTGTTTCTTTTAACCTGTCAGCGTATCCGGCATCTATGATAGCCTCTATGTCTTTTGGCGTACCAATACAAGGAACTTTACACATGTTTTTACATTTATCACATGTACAAGGTTGCTCCCATCTGTTATGATCTATGCCTACCAACTTCTTTATCCGTTCTACTTCTTCTTTCATATTATACTATCTCTGTTAGTTTTTCATAATACAACTTCATTTCCGGTGAAGCATATTCCATGAATGCTTCGAATAAGTAGGGTACCTCTATTATCATATTCACATTACAACCTTCTGCCTGTGAAAGAGATTCAAGATCATTGCTGTATGAACACGTTACATGAGCTCCTACATTAAACACATGTAAATCTAATCTTACATATTCCATACATAAATCTAACGCTTTAAACAAGTTTTCTACCTCAATCTCCTGAAATAGGTCTATAAACATCCTTAAATCCATTATTTTACTACCCTTTCTATGTGTTTAATTAATACTACTGCCATTCCATTGCCGGTTTTTATCGCACATTCCGATCCTTTTATCCATTCTACACACCCTACATACTTTTCTGTAGAATGAAATCCGGGATTGTATTTTCCAGATGTACTGAACTCTACCGTATCCCCTACCTTCAGATCATCAAAAGCAATAGACCATGTGGTCCAAATTCTATCATGTCTCCCAGGCTGAATAGCTCCGATTACGCCTTTTTTACGACCGTTTTTTATTGCCCTTAGTATTATCTTCCTATCACCTTCGATAAGGCTGCAAAAGCGCCCGTAAAAGGTCAAATCAACCTGTTTTCCTCCTATTTCTTCTCTTATTTTTGTTATTCTGTTCATTTTCTGATTTTGTTTTATTTTTTTTCTTGTTTTTTCTATCTTCTATAGATTATCTTTTCTATGTTACTTTTTGACTGTAAAAAAGAATCGCATTTCATTACTACTACCACCTTCTTAAGTTCCCCATTATCGTATAGCGATACACGCATCATGTTTTGCACCTCGTCCACTATCAGACCTGGAGTAGTCTTAGCCATTTTGCGTAGCTTATTATACTCCGGTCTTTCCATTTCCTCTGTTTATTACTCTATAGTATTTATCCTTATCCCCTTCTTTCAAC
>OCHH01001092.1_pt1 | contig 10711 bp, 7 predicted proteins | sample 1538781 | NCBI WGS metagenome assembly OCHH01 (sample SAMN04571726, study PRJEB22368) | human gut metagenome | biome: human gut; material: stool | host: Homo sapiens | place: Luxembourg | collected 2012-12-05
CTCGGCATTTTGCTTGATGCTTGTGTGCACTATATGCTCAACAGAAAAACAGTTGAACATATTGTTTCAGAGGTTATTAATGTTGTGAAAGGGTGGCGAGGGTTGGCGGTACGGTTAGGTATATCTAAGCGAGAAATGGATATGTTTAGAGGGGTGTTGGATGAGAGGTGTAAAATGAATTTTTAGTAATGTTATTGTTTTGTAAATATGGCTTCAGAAACTAAGCGTGAAAAGACAAGAGTTTGTTGTCTAGATTTAGATGAGGATTGTTTGAACTTGTTAAAAGACAGATTTGATGTTTATGACGGAAGTTTGGGAAAACCTATTGATGTGTCTGGGAAAAATCATGGTGGTTTGAACTTATTACTCAATTATGAATTACCTCAAAATATACATGAATATGATATATTTATCGAGGATATGATAAGGCCTGATAGGATTCCGTATAATACAGAAGAAAATACGAGGACAGAGATTTTAGGTTCAAAAGCATATTATTTTATCAGTAATGCTCCGCAAACAATATTTGATCCATGCCCATATGGTAGTTCAATTCTGAATTATAGTCTTCATAAAGACAGAAATAGACCAGCCATAAGAATAGCATTTCAAGCCCCATATCAGTTAGTAAAATATGTCATTAGGGATATAAATGATTATTATTCCAGTCAGAGTATAGAGCATAATAACTATGAGCATTTGGTGGATTGTTGCTCTTCTAATATGGTTGGTACAGAGGTGAAATTATGTGATTGTATATTATCAAGAGTATTGTTTGAACCTTTTCTTAATGATGTTTCTTATTGTCAGATATATGAACATCCAACAGTATGGGATAATAACGGCGAAAAAAGAGTAAAAGATGACCAATTCTTACCTTTGTTAATGAATAGAACTGGAGGTGTTGTTTCTTACTTCTTTATGAGTAAGAACGATATAATTTTGGTATTGCCTCAAACAAAAAGGAAGCGAGAATTGTTACAAAAGGTAATGCAAGAGTTTCTGTTTAAATATTTTTCTGGATATTTTCCAGAAGTAGAAGAGTCGTTATGGTTAAATCAGTCAATTTATTATTTACCAGGGCAAGAAGAATTGCTTAGAGAAAAAGAGGAGTTAATTGCGGAATATAATGAACGTCTGATTGCTTTGGAAGAAAAAATAGAAATGAATAGTAACGAATATTCATTTTTGCATAAACTTCTTACTGCAACAGGGGATGAGTTAGTTGAAGCTTGTCTTGAATATTTTAAATGGTTAGGATTTAAAGATGTAATTGATAAAGACAAGGAACTCGATAAGGAATTCAATGAGGAGGATATTCAAATTAATACAGAAGATAAAGGATTGCTCCTTGTGGAAATAAAAGGTATTAATGGAACCTCAACAGATGCACAATGTAGTCAAATCTTTAAGAATGTTTTTCGCAGAAGGGAAGAACAACAAAGATTTGATGTCTTTGGATTGTATATTGTTAATAATGAAAGAGGTGTAGAACCTCTTTCCAGAACAATTCCTCCATTTAATCAGCAGCAGATCAAGGATGCGGTAAATGAAAAAAGAGGATTGTGCTATACGTGGCAATTGTTTAATCTGTATTTCGAGATAGAAGATGGGATCATAACTAAACAAGAAGCCCAAAGTATACTATTTAATAATGGCTTAATAGATTTTAGGCCAAAAGTAAATGAAGTGGCCGTGCCACATAAGTATTATGGACAACATACCATAGTATGCCTGAAAATTGACAACGTAAAAATTAGTGTTGGGGATTTTTTCTTTTACGAGGAAGATGGTAGGTGGAAGAAGTTAAAAATATTAACTATTAAAGATGGAGATGAAAAATTTCAATCCGTATCAAAAGGAAATTACGGATTTGAACTAGATAGGCGATGCCCTAATAAAAAGATGTTATACGTAAAGCAATAAAATATTATAGTTCTATTGTACAATAGGTGATTCTTGAGTTTTGGCTGTCAAACAACAACCTGAAAGTTGTGTAATCTCGATTATTTATAGTACCTTTGCCTACAAAATAAGGCAAAGGTATTTTTGATGCATACAATGGCTGAAGACAAGATAGACAACGCTTTAGGAGAAGGAATGAATATAATGGAAAATAAGAGCGAGGATTGGATTTGCCATTCACAGGCTATAGCAGCAATCATGTCAAACCGAATGGAGGAACTTGGTATGACACAACGAGCTTTGGCTGAGAAAATGAATTGTACCCAGCAGTATGTTTCTAAAGTGTTGAAAGGTCGTGAAAATTTGTCGTTGGAAACCTTATGCAAAATAGAAAATGCATTAGACATCAAGATATTGCAAGCTAGAATAAATAAGTAGTAACACCATAGCAGGACAAGAATATGTCAACACAAAGCGAAGCGGCGTTGGAAGCCGGACTGATAGCCACACTCCGACAAATGGACTATGAGTATGTCCAGATTGTCGAGGAAGATAATCTTTATGTTAATTTCAAACGTCAGTTGGAGATTCATAACAAGAAACAACTGGCGGAAGTTGGTCGTACTTCATTTACGGATGAAGAGTTTGAGAAGATATTAATTTATCTTGAAGGTGGAACTCGCTTTGAAAAGGCCAAGAAACTTCATGACCTCTATCCGCTTGATATGGTAAATGGACAACGGATTTGGGTGGAATTTCTCAATCGTACCCAATGGTGTCAGAATGAGTTTCAGGTCTCGAATCAGATTACTGTTGAAGGACGGAAAAAATGCCGCTATGATGTGACTATACTTATCAATGGTTTACCATTGGTTCAGATAGAGTTAAAGCGCAGGGGAGTAGAACTCAAACAGGCATATAATCAGATACAACGCTATCATAAGACTTCGTTCCACGGATTGTTCGACTATATTCAATTGTTTGTTATATCAAATGGTGTCAATACCCGCTATTTTGCCAACAATCCTAATAGCGGTTATAAGTTTACATTCAATTGGACGGATGCTGCCAATCATCCGTTTAATGAATTGGATAAGTTTGCCGTATTCTTCTTGGAAAAATGTACGCTTGGCAAAATAATAGGGAAATATATCGTGCTGCACGAGGGCGACAAATGTTTGATGGTGCTTCGTCCTTATCAGTTCTATGCCGTAGAGAAAATTCTAGATCGTGTGCAGAACTCCAACGATAACGGCTATATATGGCATACAACAGGAGCCGGAAAGACATTGACTTCGTTCAAGGCTGCCCAACTTGTGTCAGAGTTGGATGATGTGGATAAGGTTATGTTTGTTGTTGACCGACATGACCTTGATACTCAGACTCAATCGGAATATGAAGCGTTTGAGCCGGGAGCTGTGGATAGTACTGATAATACGGATGAACTTGTGAAGCGACTTCAAAGCAATTCTAAGATTATCATCACTACCATTCAGAAACTCAATGCCGCAGTCAGCAAGACGTGGTATAGCAACAAGATTGAAACTATTCGCCACTCACGTATCGTGATGATATTTGATGAGTGTCATCGTAGCCACTTTGGGGATAGTCATAAGAAGATTATGAAGTTCTTTGACAATGCTCAAATCTTTGGCTTCACGGGAACACCTATTTTTACTGAAAATGCGGTAGATGGGCATACCACTAAGGAGATATTCGGAAATTGTCTTCATAAATATCTTATTAAGGATGCCATAGCCGATGAAAACGTGCTTGGATTCCTTGTGGAGTATTATCACGGCAACGAAGTTGTTGACAACGACAATCAAGCTCGTATGGAGGAAATCGCCAAGTTTATCCTTAACAATTTCAACAAATCCACATTCGACGGAGAGTTTGATGCCTTGTTTGCTGTGCAATCCGTGTCGATGCTCATACGATATTACAAGATATTCAAATCGTTGAATCCGAAAATCCGTATAGGTGCTGTGTTTACTTACGCTGCCAACAATAGTCTGGATGATGAACAGACCGGCATGGGTACAGGGCAGTATGCAAAAGAGGGTGTGGGTGAGGTTGATGAACTGCAAACAATTATGGACGATTATAACAATATGTTCGGCACTGCCTTTACTACAGAAAACTTCCGTGCCTACTATGATGACATCAATCTGCGCATGAAAAAGAAGAAAGCGGATATGAAACCGCTTGACCTTTGTCTTGTCGTGGGTATGTTCCTTACCGGTTTCGACAGTAAAAAACTGAATACGCTCTATGTAGATAAGAATATGGAATATCACGGTTTGCTGCAAGCATTCAGTCGTACCAACCGAGTATTGAACGAGAAGAAACGTTTCGGTAAAATCGTTTGCTTCCGTGACTTGAAAAATAATGTTGATACGTCTATTAAATTGTTCAGCAACTCTGATAATTCTGAAGATATAGTACGTCCACCGTTTGAGGATGTAAAAAAGGAATATAAATGCTTGGCAACAGAGTTCCTGAAAAAATATCCTACACCCAGCAGTATAGATTTTCTGCAAAGCGAAAATGACAAGAAAAATTTTGTTCTGGCATTTCGTGATATTATCCGTAAACATGCGGAAATCCAGATATACGAAGATTATAGCGAGGATGCGGAAGATCTTGGTATGACCGAGCAGCAATTCAACGACTATAAGAGTAAGTATCTTGACATTACAGTCGGGTTTATAGAACCGCCTGTAATTCCATCTGTAGTTGCAGAAGACCCTGTTCCGTATGGGAACAGTCAGGGATTAGAGGATATAGATTTCTGTCTTGAACTTCTACATAGCGACATTATCAATGTGGCTTACATTCTTGAACTCATTGCAGAACTTGACCCATATAGCAATGATTATTCAGAGAAAAGGCAACATATCATTGACACAATGATTAAGGATGCCGGGATGCGAGGCAAAGCCAAACTCATTGATGGCTTTATTCGGAAAAATGTTGATGAAGATAAGGAAAACTTCATGAGCGGACGTAGTAAGGCTGATGGTACAAGTGAATTGGAAGAGCGTTTGAATCAATATATTGTATCTGAACGCAATAAGGCTGTAAAAGATTTGTCGGATGATGAACAAATTCCTACCGAGGTGCTGAATCTATACATAAAGGAGTATGACTATTTGCAAAAGGAACAGCCGGAAATCATACAAAAGGCATTGAAAGAAAAACATCTTGGTCTTATAAAAACAAGAAAGGCGTTGACGAGAATCATGGAGAGATTGCGTAATATAATAAGAACATTTAATTGGGAGTAAATACGTATATGGTAAAAACAAATGAACCCGGATATGTGTATATCTTGACTAATCCAAGTTTTCGTGAGGATTGGGTTAAGATTGGCAAAAGCGCACGCCCTGTTGATATACGTTCCAAGGAACTTGACAATACGGCAGTTCCGTTGCCTTTTGAGATACATGCAACCATTAAAACGGTTAAATATAATGAGGTGGAAAAACTCGTGCATAAGATAATCGACAGTTTGACTGATTTTCGTATTCGTCAGAATAGAGAATTTTTTAATGTCGCTCCGCAAAAAGCATTGGAAATTTTTAAAGAAATAGCACAAACTATAGATGATGCCGTAATAACAGAATATGAGAATAATCAACCTTTGCGTAGCGATAACTTTATATCTCAATCTGTTCAAAATGAATTGCCAAGAAAATGTACTAATAGCAGAAAAGACTATACAAAATATTCACTTAATGGAGTTGGTTCTTATGGGAAAGGTAGATTAGCATTAGAAGTAGTTCGACTTTTTATCGAGTCTACCTCTGTTGATTATAAAGAGCTAATTAATTTGTTGCCTAAACACTTAGTTAAAACCGTTGAGGAAGTAGGAAATTGGAAACTTAAAACGTCAGATACGCATAAAAGATGGTTTGAAAAAGATATTCTTATGTCTAATGATGGTGTCAGGTTTGTTGTATCATCACAGCATGGTAAGAATAATATAGGTCGTATTTTAGAGTTTGCGAATAAATTTGGTTTTGTAATTAAAGAATTATAATAAATATGAGCGAAGAACTGCAACAGAAACTCCGTGACCAGCTTTGGGAGGTCGCAAATCGTTTGCGTGGCAATATGTCGGCGAGCGACTTTATGTATTTCACATTGGGTTTTATTTTCTATAAATACTTATCTGAGAAAATAGAAAAGTATGCCAACAATGCCTTGGTGGATGATGAAATAACCTTTAAGGAATTGTGGGAAATGGATGATACCGATGTAGTCGAGTTACAAGAGGAAGTAAAGAATCAATGCTTGGAAAATATAGGTTACTTCATTGAACCGAAATTCTTGTTTTCGTCCGTAATAGAGGCCATCAAGCGGAAAGAGAACATTTTACCTATACTTGAACGTTCATTGAAGCGTATCGAAGACAGCACTCTTGGACAGGACAGCGAAGAGGATTTCGGAGGATTGTTTTCAGATATAGACTTGGCTTCACCTAAATTGGGTAAAACAGCCAATGATAAAAATACACTCGTCAGCAATGTGCTTCTTGCATTGGACGATATAGACTTTAGCGTAGAGGCATCACAGGAAATTGACATCTTGGGTGATGCTTACGAATATATGATTTCGCAGTTTGCGGCAGGAGCCGGGAAAAAAGCCGGGGAATTCTATACTCCGCAGGAAGTTAGCCGTATTTTGGCAGAGATTGTTTCCATTGGACACCAGCGTTTGCGCAATGTATATGACCCTACTTGCGGTAGTGGCTCATTGCTTCTTCGTGCTGCAAGTATTGGAAATGCGGTTGATATTTACGGACAGGAAAAGAATCCGACGACCTACAACCTCGCCAGAATGAATATGTTGCTTCACGGTATCAGATTCAGCAATTTCAAGATTGAAAACGGCGATACGCTTGAATGGGATGTCTTTGGCGACACTCAGTTTGATGCGGTAGTCGCAAATCCTCCATTCTCTGCCGAATGGAGTGCTGCCGACAAATTTAATACCGATGACCGTTTCAGCAAAGCAGGGCGACTTGCGCCAAAGAAGACAGCAGATTATGCTTTTATCCTACACATGATTTATCACTTGAACGAAGGTGGTACGATGGCTTGTGTCGCTCCACACGGTGTTTTGTTCCGTGGTAATGCAGAAGGGGTAATACGCCGTTTCCTGATAGAGAAGAAAAACTATATCGATGCCATTATCGGTTTGCCGGCTAATATATTCTATGGTACAAGTATTCCGACCTGTATTCTTGTGATGAAGAAATGCCGTAAGGAAGATGATAATATTCTGTTCATAGATGCGAGCAAGGAGTTTGAGAAAGTCAAGACACAAAACAAACTGCGTAAAGAGCATATTGACAAGATTGTTGATACCTATCGCGAGCGAAAAGAAATAGAAAAGTACAGCCATCTTGCCACTTTACAGGAGGTTGCCGATAACGACTATAATCTGAATATTCCTCGTTATGTCGATACTTTTGAAGAGGAAGAACCTATTGACATTAAAGCTGTAATGGCAGAAATCAAGGAGTTGGAAGCCAAACGTGCCGAACTAGATAAGGAGATTGAAGTATATCTTAAAGAATTGGGACTGGTTGAATAATAGTGTTATGGCAGAGATAGATAACATCCCGGAAATGCGTCCTTCATTCGACAATATCCGCCGTCACGATGAGAGCGAAAATGAATATTGGAGTTCACGTGACCTATGCGCTGCTATGGGTTATTCGGCTTATTGGAAATTCCAAAAAGTCATAGACAAAGCAATCAAAGTCGCAGGCATAAAAGGAGTGAATATTGATGAGCATTTCAACCAAGCGGTTGATATGGTGAAGATAGGCAGTGGCTCGTTCCGTAAAGTCAGTATCTTCCGCTTGTCACGTATGGCGTGTATGATTATTGCTGAAAATGCTGATGCAAAAAAAGTATTGGTACAACAGGCAAGAGATTACTTTTCTCAAACCATATCTACTAACGAATTGGTGCTTAACTCATATAGTTCCAATCTGTTACTGTATAAAACCGCACAAGGAGAAGTTCGAGTAGAGGTAATATTCAATAGTGAAACATTCTGGATGTCGCAAAAGCGCATGGCGGACTTGTTTGGGGTGGATGTACGAACCATCAACTATCATCTTGGACAGATTTATGAATCCGGTGAACTTACCAAAGAGGCAACTATCCGAAAAATTGGGATAGTTCAATCCGAGGGAGAACGAGACGTGGAGCGTACACCGTTGTTCTATAATTTGGATGCTATCATAGCGGTAGGTTATCGTGTCAATAGCTATCAAGCCACTCAGTTTCGTATTTGGGCTACGTCTGTCTTGAAGGAATTTGTCATTAAAGGATATGCTCTTGATGATGAAAGACTAAAACAGGGAAAGCATTTTGGCAAAGATTATTTTGATGATTTGCTGGAGCGTATTCGTGAGATACGCACATCGGAACGCAGATACTACCAGAAGATAACAGACATCTATGCGGAATGCAGTGCTGATTACGACCCGAAATCGGATTGTACTAAATTGTTCTTCAAAATGGTGCAAAATATGATGCATTTGGCTGTGACTAATCGTACCGCTGCTGAAATAGTGTATGAACGTGCCGACTCTGAAATGCCCCATATGGGATTGACCACTTGGAAGAAAGCTCCCGATGGTAGAGTCCAGAAGTCCGATACGATTGTGGCAAAGAACTATTTGTCAGACAAAGAGATTTCCGAACTTAACGGCGTAACTAACGCATTCCTTGAATTTGCAGAGCTTCGTGCCCAACGTCACATTATAACAACGATGGAAGATTGGAAGCAACGTCTTGAACAGTTTCTTGGCACTATGGATTATAAGGCACAAGATACTGCCGGTAAAGTTTCACAAGAAGCAGCACGAGAGAAGGCGTATGGCGAGTACGAGAAATATAAAGTGATTCAAGACCGTTCTTTTATCTCTGATTTCGACCGGTTTAATAATGGCGACAAATTGTTGCCGTTTGATATTAACCCTGATAAAGAATAATGATTATGGCAAATAATAACGAAAATAAAATCCTCAATGTTCCAAATTTGAGATTTCCTGAGTTTAGTGGGGAGTGGGTAACAAAATCAATAAACGATTTAGCGGTTGTTATTGGCGGTGGAACGCCTGATACTACTGTAAAATCATATTGGGATGGAGAAATACAATGGTTTACCCCTTCTGAAATAGGTAAAAATAAATATGTTGATTCAAGTTTGCGTACCATAACAGAAGTGGGGTTAAACAATTCCAGCGCAAAACTTTTGCCTCCCAATACGATACTTTTAAGTTCTCGTGCCACCATTGGAGAATGCTCATTATCTCTCAGAGAATGTGCTACAAACCAAGGTTTTCAATGTCTTGTATCTAAAAAATGCAATGTTGATTTTCTCTATTATCTGATACAAACAAAGAAGAAAGATCTAATCAGGAAGTCTTGTGGGTCAACCTTTTTAGAAATTTCGGCAAATGAAGTTCGTAAAATTCAAGTGTCAGTTCCATCTGATGTTGAGCAACAAAAGATAGCAGAGTTATTGTCGTTGATAGATGAGCGTATTGCTACTCAAAACAAAATCATTGAGAAATACGAGTCCTTAATCAAAGGAATTGCACAGCATTGCATTAAAGCAACAAGTGGAATAACATATGTAAAACTTGGTGATATTTGTCAAATTACAACAGGAAAACTTGATGCAAATGCACAGGTAGACAATGGAATTTATCCTTTTTTCACTTGTGCAGAACAACCATTCAAGATTGATAACTTCGCTTTTGATACAGAAGCTTTACTAATCTCTGGAAATGGTGCTAATTTGGGATATATCAATTATTATAAGGGGAAATTTAATGCTTACCAAAGGACTTATGTATTAGACTTGTTCTCCGAAAATATCCAGTACATTAAATGGGCGTTGAAAGTACTGCTGCCCAAAAGAATTGCAATAGAAAAGAGTTCAAGCAACACTCCTTATATAGTGCTATCAACTCTCACGGATTTAAGGCTGCCAATCCCCAACAAAAGCAATCAATGCCATATAGCAAAATTAATGCAATCTTTAGAAAGAAAACTATCAAGCCAAATTGCATTGAATGGTTCTTATAATAAGTTGAAGCAATACTTACTCCGCCAGATGTTTATATAAACATTTGACGGAGCAGATACTTCTTTTGTGATATATAAGCTCTAATAATCTTATTCGCTGTTTTTAATTGATACTTCAATAATGATATTGCATAACCTATTTCTCTTTGTTTATCAAGAGAAGGAATTTTGAATACAAGTTGCAAGAAGGCCTCCATATTTAAATTGCGTCTAACGATACTTGCACCTTGCTCTGATACCATCATATAGCTGTATAAGGCACGATAAGTCTTTAACATTGCAGCCACAAACTGATTGTCGTAACCATCTGCTATTGAAAATACCTTGTAAGAAGGAGACACTATCCCAATGTCAAATCTATCATTGTAATTGATATTCCCCATCCATAAATTTTGAGGACTTAAAACAACATCATGAAGCCGAATGATTTTATAGCCCACATTGTTTTCACTTGCGATGTCCTTTGAAAAATACTCTCGCTGAGAGAATATGCCCTTAACTGTGGAACTCAGTACTTCGTGTTGATTATTCGTTCGTGACCGTTCCGACCGTTCCAGCAAAATATCTCCGAGACAAACATATTTTCCCTCAGTACCATATAGCAGTATATTGTTTAGTCCTTTGATTAAGGACTCGTATTTCTCAATGATTTTGTTTTGGGTAGCAATGCGCTTGTCTATGGTTAT
>OCHH01001097.1_pt1 | contig 10671 bp, 7 predicted proteins | sample 1538781 | NCBI WGS metagenome assembly OCHH01 (sample SAMN04571726, study PRJEB22368) | human gut metagenome | biome: human gut; material: stool | host: Homo sapiens | place: Luxembourg | collected 2012-12-05
CTCCCTTACTGTATCACTCGACACAGCATAAGAGAAAGCCCTTCCGTCAGGAGAAGGGGAAGACGATGCCCATACTTTTGCTATTGTTGAGAAGGACATGAGCAAAAGCACAGACACATAAGCATATCGTAGCCTCATCTTGGTTTGAATATTCAAAATCGGCTGCAAAGGTACGAAAATCGGTATATATTTGCAATACCTTGAAGTAGGTAAAGTGCCAAAGGGCTTGCCAAGGGAATCCATTAATGAAAGTGAAAAAATGAGCAAAAATAATTGTATTTCAAAATTTCAATTTATCTCTGCACTTGTAATCAAAGCGTTCTTTGTATATTGCAAAGTTGTGAAAGAAAAAGAATATAGCTCGTTTCTAAATCATTAGTAGTTACACTTTTTAAAGTGCTTAACCCACTGACATTCAATTAATAAAAGATTTTGTTATGACTCGGGTATTTTTAACGATAATAATCGAAACACGTCGAGTAAATCTTTATCACAGCTGCACCTGCCCGAGAATATAACGATTCACGGAGTTTTGAGGATGTAAAATATTTGTGTTTTTCCATTATTACATCACAGGTCAGCAACCATTATTATGTATTTGTATCTTAATGTTATCGTATTAAAGAATAATGGTAAAAGTCATGAAATTTTTCAAATGTAGTCAATGTGGCTACGGATATTTTTGGCGCTCTCTCATAAATAGTATATCTTTGTATGTACGTAACCGTCTGATAATCAAATGGTATTTTGTAGGAGAAAGAACCAAAAACTACTTTTTAAAGTGGACTCCTTTATTTATCTCCAAATATTGGGTTAAATATTTAAATATCTTTAGTTATTGCAACCGTAACACCATTGTCGCAGCTTCGTCAATGCCTTTCAATCTCATCGCAATCGCAATGTAATAATGCTGCCGTACCTTTGCAACCGTAATCAAACGATATAGGTTATGAATGCTAAAAGGGGAATTATTGTATTAGGATTGCTCTCGGCGGCTAGCATGCCAACGTGGGCGCAACAGATTAAGGGTGTGGTTATCGACCAGAAATCGAAAGAGACACTCATCGGCGCAGTCGTCACTGTGGATGGAACCAACGTGAAGGCTATCACCAACATCGACGGAAACTTCCAGATCGATGGAATGAAGAAAGATAAGACATATACACTATATATTAACTATGTAGGATATAAGACTCAAAAAATTGACGGGGTTCAGGCGAAGGACGCAGACCAGGTGATTGCGCTGCAACCTGATGAACAGCAGCTGAAGGAGGTGACCGTTACCGCAGTGGAAAGGCGTAATACGGATGCGGCAATGATACAGGTGGCCAAAAACAGTCCCGTCATCGTGAGCAATGTTTCGGCACAGGAAATATCCAGAACTCAGGATACGAATGCGGGTGAGGTGATACGCCGAGTGCCAGGCGTGAGCCTCATCGACGATAAATTCGTAATGGTTCGTGGTTTGTCGCAGCGTTATAACAATGTGTGGGTGAACGGAGGAGCAGTGCCAAGTTCAGAGGCTGATTCCAGAGCATTCTCCTTCGACATCATCCCAAGTTCGCAGATTGACAACCTTACCATCGTGAAGTCGCCAACGGCTGAATATCCCGCTGATTACTCAGGCGGTTTCATCATCGTCAACACCAAGGAGATTCCGGCAGAAAACAGTTTCAACATCGCCGTGGGCGGAAACTGGAATACATCTTCTGCCTTCAAGGACTTTTCTTACTCGAAAGGTTCCGGAACCGATTTCCTTGGGTTCGATAATGGCTTGAGAAACCTGAATGGGGGCATCCATGCTGACTTGAATCCACAGCTCGATGCCAACGGAAAACCAGTGGGCGATTATGCTACTTCGCTCCTGGGCAACGGATTCAATAATGATTGGCTCATCAAGAACAAGAAGCCTTTGGGCGACTTGAAACTGGCAGCCAGCCTGAACCAGCGCTGGATGCTCGGCGGAAGAACACTCGGCATGCTCGCCGCCCTGAACTATACCAACGAATACCGCACCTACGAGAACATGGAGAACAATCTCTATGGCATCTATGATGCGGCAAACGACAAGCCAAACTATCTTCGTCACTCTATTGACGATCAGTATAATAATAACGTGAGACTCGGAGCAATGCTCAACTTCACCTTCCTTTCCAAGGACGGCAATCACAAGTATCAGCTCAAGAACATCTTCAACCAGTTGGCTACCAGCCGATATACCTGGCGTGATGGCGTGAGCGCCCAGTCGAACCTGGAGCGAAGCGCAGAGTATTACTACCGCAGTAGAACTACATATAACGGTCAGCTTACCGGTAAGCACACCTTCACTAGCGATGCCCTTGACTGGAGTATCGGGTATGCGTATGCCAACCGCCATTTGCCTGACCGTCGTAGATACCTCATCGACGATGCTCTAGAATCGGGCGTTTATGCCCTGAGCACCGGCAACGACATATCCCGCGAGTGGACTCAACTCGACGAACACATTCTCTCTCTTGGTGTAAATGACAAGCACCACTTCAAGTTTGGCAACTTTGAGCCAGACTTGCAAGTGGGTGCCTACGGGGAGTATCGCAGCCGAGAATACCAGACCCGCAACTTCATCTATAACTGGAATGTTTCAGATAACAACCTGCCATCCGACTTCCGCCACAGCGACATCCCAACCCTGCTCTCCAGCGAGGCAAACATGGGTTACGACAAGCTGTATCTTCTGGAGGAAAAGCAGATGCGCAACAACTACCGCGGACACAACACCTTAGGCGCAGGATACCTGGCGTTGTCTCTCCCCTTTGGCAAACTCGGCATCCACGCCGGTGTCCGCTTCGAGCATAATGATATGGAACTCATCTCCAATTCCCGTGACTACGAGAAGAGTGAATCGAGCCGTCATTACAAGACCGATGATGTTTTTCCATCTCTCAATACAACATATAAGATCAGCGACCAGCATCAGGTGCGACTGTCGTATGGCCGCAGTATTGACCGCCCAGAATTCCGTGAAGTATCGTCGTCGGTGTATTACGACTTCGACCTTGCCAGCAATGTGCAGGGAAACACTGAGTTGAAGAACTGTTATGTCGATAACCTCGACCTGCGATATGAGTGGTATCCATCCCGTGGAGAGCTCATTTCGTTGGCAGTCTTCTACAAGCACTTCGATTCTCCTATCGAGTGGACCTATACGGTGGCTGGTGGCACTGACTTGATTTACTCTTACAAGAATGCGAAGAGTGCTAACAACTATGGTGTGGAGCTGGATATCAGAAAGAATCTCGGATTCATAGGATTGAAGGATTTCAGTTGGTCGTTTAACGGTGCTCTCATCAAGAGCAAGGTTCAGTTTGAGAAGGGAGCGAAGGAAGAAGACAGACCGATGCAGGGTCAGTCGCCATACCTTATCAACACCGGCATCTTCTATAAGAACGAGCCATTAAAGATGGATATCGCCCTGCTTTACAACCGCATAGGCAAGCGAATCATCGGTGTGGGCAGAAGCGAGGGAAGCACAGGCGATGACTCCAACGCCAGAGTGCCTCACAGCTACGAGATGCCCCGCAATACCATCGATTTCTCGCTGGCTAAGAAATTCGGCGAGCATCTGGAGCTGAAGCTCAACGTAAGGGATCTTCTTGCAGAAAAGATATATTACAAGCAGTTTGCCGATGTAACGTATAGCGACGGAAGCAAGAAGGAAGTAGAAGAAATCGCAAGATGCTACAAGCCGAGCAGAAACATCGGTTTGCAGGCAATCTATAAATTTTAGAGACTATCCGTAGAATTTCAAGAAAGATAATATTAGATATTTGTTTAATAAAACTGGAAACAATGATGAACAAGATGTATTTTTTAGGATGCGTGGGCATCATCGCAGCATCTGCCATGTTGAGCAGCTGCAGCAGTGACAATGACGATCCAACTCCTTCTCCAAATCCAGGACCAGAAGTAGTTTACAAGTGGACAACCAATGGCGGCTTGAAGGCTTGCGACCACATCCTCTTCGGAACAGATGACAAGGAAAACGCCAACGGAACACAGATTGGCAACGGCGACCAGGAATTCGTTTTCACAGGCAAGCAGACTTTGAAGAAAGGCACTTATCTCCTCAAGGGATGGGTATATATTGCAGATGGTGCTGAGCTTACCATCGAACCGGGAACGATCATCAAGGGCGACAAGCAGACCAAGGCGGCACTCATCGCAGAGCGCGGCGGCAAGCTCATCGCCAAGGGTACAGCCACAGAGCCTATCGTCTTTACATCTGAAGAGGCTGCCGGCAGCAGAAAACCTGGCGATTGGGGTGGCATCATTCTCTGCGGCAAGGCTAAGAACAACCAGACTGAGCAACAGATAGAGGGTGGTCCTCGTACCAAGCATGGTGGCGCAGATGATGCTGACAACTCAGGAGCCTTGAGTTATGTACGCATCGAGTTTGCCGGTTATCCATTCCAGAAGGATAAGGAGATTAATGGTTTGACTCTCGGTTCTGTAGGTTCAGGCACAGAGATTGACCACGTTCAGGTATCTTATTCCAATGATGATTCCTTCGAGTGGTTTGGCGGTACCGTTAACTGCAAGTATCTCGTAGCCTACAAAGGCTGGGATGATGATTTCGATACCGACAACGGTTTCTCAGGAAAGGTGCAGTACGGTCTTTCACTGCGCGACAGCAAGATAGCCGATACCTCTCAGAGCAACGGTTTCGAGAGCGACAACTGTGCTGATGGTGCAACCGTGGATCCTCGTACCAAGGCAATCTTCTCTAACATCACCTTTGTAGGTCCTAAGGTATTGGATTCTAAGTTCCAGAACACCACAGATTATATCACTGCCGGAGCATACAATCCAAACAATGGTTCAGCTCTCGGCAAGTTCCAGTCAGCCATGCAGATTCGTCGTTCTTCTAACCTCAACTGCATCAACTCTGTAGCCTTAGGCTGGCCTATCGGCTTGATTGTTGATGGTGAGAAGGGTGAAACCGTGAAGGATGCCAAGGATGGCAAGTTCAAGCTTCAGAATGTATATTTCGCAGGTATGGATGCCGTTGGTACTGATGCCAACAAGAAGTATGAGGATTATCTCTACGATGCTGCAAAGAAGCAGGATATCGACAAGAATCAGAAGTCATACAGCAACACCTTCTTCTTCTCAGAGCAGAGCAACAAGTATTTTGATTCATGGACTTCATTGGTTGGTGCAGATGGCTATACTCCTATCGCAGGAAGCCCATTGCTTGGTGCCGCAAGTTTCGCTGGCTGGACAGGTTTCGACACCGTAACCTACATCGGAGCCTTCGATGGCAGCAACAACTGGATGAATGGTTGGACCAACTTTGATCCTCAGAATGCAAAGTACTAGAAAAAGATTAGTACCGGAACAAGAATTAGAATTGCTAATTTCTATTTTGACTATAAGGTTTTCTTTTATTGGGGCATGGCGCAGTGATTTGCGCCATGCTTTTTTTGTAGTATGGAGAAAAATGAGGCAATAGCATTTTTTGTAACAGTTCAAAAAACAGAGAAGCATCGTGAAATATTAGTCATACATTTGCAGTAAAGATGATGACCTACAATCCCTATCTCTTCTAAGGAAGTAACCATGAAGGTTGATGAAAAAAAGCAACTTCAAACAACATCTCTCCATTTTTATTTTTTTATCACAAAAAAAGAATGATATTGCGAAGAAATAGCTATCTTTGCAATATTATATAATAAAATCGCATAAGTATGCCAACAAACAAGAATGCTCAACAAAGATATAAGATACTGGACAGATGTTTCAGTAACATTAAAATGTAAGACAATGAAACAAAATATTATAGACTGTATCAATCATTTGGCTAACGAAAAGGAGCCTTTCCTTTTTGTCGTCAACTATGCAGGTTCGGAAGCATACATACGGAAGCTGTCTGAAATAGCTATCGATGAATGCCTTTATGACTTTGAGGGTATAACCAATGTAAAACGGCAGTCACTCTCTTCGGTTACCAAGCATCCGACGTGGAAAGTGTTTGAGCCAAATTTTGAAGATTACACGAAAAGTTTTGAAACTGTCAAAAGCAACATCCTGCGTGGAAACAGTTATCTTGCCAACCTTACTTGTAAGGTGTCTGTGGACTGCAACCTTACGTTGGAGGACATCTTCCTACGTGCTAAAGGCAAGTATAAGATTCTACTAAAAGACAATAATAGCAATATGCAGTTCGTGTGTTTCTCGCCGGAAACATTCGTGAGGATAAAGAACGGAATGATATTTTCTTATCCGATGAAAGGAACCATTGACGCGTCCTTACCCGAAGCAGAACAAGTGTTGATGAGCGACAAAAAAGAAGCTGCCGAACATGCTACCATTGTGGATCTGATTCGAAATGACCTTAGCTGTGTGGCAGAGCATGTAAGGGTGGATAAATACCGTTATATTGATGTGCTCCATACCAATAAGGGGAATATTCTCCAGACCAGTTCCGAAATAAGTGGCAAGTTGCCAACTGGTTATCAAAAGCACATCGGAAACATATTGGATGCAATGTTGCCCGCAGGTTCCATAACAGGTGCGCCAAAGGACAAGACTATGGAAATAATCCATGAGGCAGAAGGCTATGACCGTGGATTCTATACAGGAGTCATGGGTATATATAATAATGGTGAACTCAACTCGGCTGTAATGATACGCTTTCTTGAAAATGACGGTCTGGGAACGTATTTCAAGGCAGGAGGAGGCATTACTTCGAAGAGTGATTGCAGTAAAGAATACGAGGAAGTGTTACAAAAAGTGTATCTTCCTTTTGAATAGAATAGATTTTAATATGGCACAGCAATTCGTAGAGACAATAAAAATTGTGAATGGAAAGACACAAGCTCTTGCATACCATCAGGAAAGAATGGAAAGAACGATCTGTAAGTTCTTTCCTTCATTATGCAATGCGTCCATACCTTCATTGGAAAAACTGATAAATCCAACGGAAAGTATGGATTTTTACAAGGCGAGAGTGGTGTATGGCAAACAAGGAGTTGAAGCTGTAGAATATGCTCCGTATTTTATTCGAAACATAAACTCCCTTCAAGTGGTCGCAGACGACACGATAACGTATGGCTACAAAAGTACTGACCGCAGTCGTCTCAATGCCTTGTTCGCACAGAAAGGAAACTGTGACGACATCATCATCGTCAAACATGGACTTTTAACGGATACCTCATTCACGAACCTTGCCATATTTGACGGCAAACATTGGGTGACTCCCAGACATCCCTTATTGCCAGGCACAAAAAGAGCCGCACTATTGGACAAGGGAATGATACAAGAAGCAGATATTACATTGGAAGATTTGCGAAATGCCAACAAGGTAAGTCTTTTTAATGCAATGATTGAGTTTGGTGAAAGAGAAATAGCAATGGAGAATGTCCACTTTTGAACATTCTCTATTTCTTCTGATATACAAGATATTTTATGGTTGTAGCGAACATGGCTACTAAAATATTTGGCGTTATCAAATAAATACCATATCTTTGCAAGCGCAAGAGTTGTTTGAACCATTATGCAAAGTAAAGCAGGCAGAAGTAGTCTGACTTTCGCTAAATCGTTACCATAAATAAAACAGTCGAAACAACTATGCTGATTATTAGACTGATACAACTTTTTTGATTATCCTATGCAAAGATAAAATAAAAACCTGAAACTGCCAAGTAAAAACCTTCTTTTTATGAATTATTACACGATTTACAAGGTTTTTGATAGAATGATTCTAAGAAAGTGGGAAATTCTTCGCTTTTAAATGAAATCGTTGGTTGAATTCACTTTCTATCTGCATTCCTGCTACGAAGCTTTTGCCCTTACAGGGCGCAAGGCTGATTGCGCTTATACCCAGGGTGTTACCCTGGGCTAGGGGCTTCTGCCCCTTCAGGGCGTGTGTGGCGCAAGGTATCTAAAGTACCGCTGCACAGACCTTGCGGAACCAGTCGAGTTTCTTGCCGCTCATTTCTGCTATGGATAAGTTCTCTTTGTTCACATCTTCTGGCTCAAATTCATAATAAGAATCTTCGGTAGGGAGATAATCCTCTGGAAGATCTTCTATGGAGTGGGCCTATTGCCAAAATCTTCGTAAGAATATTACCATCAAATGAGTGGAATCATATAGAATGGCAGCAATAAGGTATTGCCATCGTTCGTCAAATCCTTAGTATACAACAAGTAGCGTTGTGACACCACCTTAGAGTATTTATCGCAAAAGGCATCTAGCGACGCATGAGTTTTATAGCCAGATGACTTCACCTCTATCGGACAAATCTTGGCTCCACGAGACAAAAGAAAATCAATCTCGTAATTATGCGTTGCATCTTTAGCCCACGAATAATAAAACAACTTGTTACCATTCGCCGTCAACATTTGGGCTACCAGATTCTCGTAAATATAGCCCAGATTGGCAGAAAGTTTGTCACTCAACAGTTTCTCATAAATCACGTTCTCCGTAAACGACTTATCCCAAAACGCCAAAGTCACAAACAAACCTGTATCTGCACAAAACAGTTTAAACTTTGAATTGTCTTGATGCAATGACATCCCTACATTGGGATCATTGGAATGATAAGCAAACAAAACAGTCTTACTATCTTCCATCTCTCGAAGTAGTCCTTGGAGTTTGTCCGTGTCCACACTTCCCACAACTGAATAAGTTTTATATCGATTACTATTCTGATTCAACTGGGCAGGAATATTCAAGAATAACTGTTCTATTCTGCGAGAGGGATCTATCTTTTGAAAATCATCTAGATACAAACGAATGATATCCCGCTTTACCAAATCTACCATACTGAGATTATTTGTCTCCAAATACTCATTTACAGCTTGAGGCATACCACCAACAAGCATATATAGACGAAGTTCCCTCATCTTTGTTCGATGAGCTTGGCCTAGCATCAGCCGTTTATCAAAGAATTGCTTGAGCAAAGGAATTGATGCCGTATCTCCCATCGCCCAACGAAATTCTTCGTAATCCAACGGGTACATGGCGACTCTTTCCTCTTCACTAGGAATGGTAATGCCCTTCGTATTTTTAGTGATACTGATAAGAGACCCCGTCTCTATATAATCATACCTTCCATCCTCCACCAAATACTTGATGGCTTGTCTTGCTTTAGGGCACGCCTGCACCTCATCAAAAATGATGGCAGACTTCCTTGCTACGAGAGAAACATTATATATAGCTTGCAACTGAAGGAAGATAAAATCCAAGTCCATCAAATCGTCAAATAGTGAAACAACTCGCTTGGATGCCTTATTGAAGTCAATGAGAATATAAGATTCATACTCTTTCTGAGCAAATTCCTTCACCAGCGTTGACTTTCCAACGCGACGTGCTCCTTCTACGAGAATGGCTGTTTTTCCCTTTCTCGTATTCTTCCATTGCAGGAGTCTATCATATAGTTTTCGTTTAAAAATTCTATTCATCTTATTTTCTATTGTTTACGAAATCTTTAACTTCTTGATTTTATGCCTTTTGGCGGTGCAAAAATACAAAAATCTTAGAAAATACGCAAATCTTTTTAGCTAAAATCTTAGAAAATACGCAAATTTTTTTAGCGGAAATATTAGAAAATACGCAAATCTTTTCGGTCTGTAAGGGCAAAAGCTTTAAAACTCCAGACAAAACATAAAGCTTTTGCCCTTACAGGGCGCAAGGTGGATTGCGCTTATACCCAGGGTGTTACCATGGGCTAGGAGCTTCTGGGCCTTCAGCCCGTAAGGGGGAAAGGTGGAAGCTAAATAGTAGAAAAACAAGCTTAATTATATAAATAATCCTAAAAAACAAAATATTTATGGAAGAAACTATTGTATTTCAAAATTTCTATATATCTTTGCAATGAAAATTTAAATCATGGAATTATGAGAATTATTTCGCATAGGAAACTAAAAGAGTTTTACGAGACCCCTGGGCGAGAAGACTCAAAGGTAGCTCTGGAAAGATGGTACCAGATTGCGGAAGAAGCAGAATGGCGCAACTTTTCTGATATAAGAACTGACTTTCCTGATGCTGACTACGTAGGTAATCAACATTACGTATTCAACATTCGAGGAAACAGGTATAGGTTGGTAGTGGTAATTAAATTTACAATAGGCCGACTCTTCGTAAGATTTGTCGGAACACATAGTGAATATGACAAAATAGATTGTTCCACCATTTAATAAAAACAATTATGGATAGAATTACGAAAGAACAATATGAGTTTGCACTCAACAGAATAGAAGATCTCCTGCCATTGGTAACGGACGATACGCCTGCCAATGATAAGAATGCCATAGAACTGACATTAATGTCGGACATTGTTGAGTCATACGAAAAGAAACATTTTCCTATCGGAAAGCCTTCCGTTTCTGAACTTATCGAACTTTCTTTAAATGAAAAGGAAATGACTCAAAAACAACTGGCTTCAGAAATTGGAGTAAGTCCTTCACGTATTAACGATTATGTAACAGGGCGCTCTGAGCCTACTCTAAAAATAGCTAGATTGCTATGCAAGATTCTGAACATAACGCCTGCCGCAATGTTGCAATGTTAAGCAGATGTTGATGATAAATTAAAGATGTCGGACCGTTTGACCATAGAACAGCGCCACAACAATATGGCGGCAATAAGGGGCAGGGATACCAAACCGGAGATTCTTGTCAGGAAATTTC
>OCHH01001098.1_pt1 | contig 10669 bp, 8 predicted proteins | sample 1538781 | NCBI WGS metagenome assembly OCHH01 (sample SAMN04571726, study PRJEB22368) | human gut metagenome | biome: human gut; material: stool | host: Homo sapiens | place: Luxembourg | collected 2012-12-05
CGGGCCTGCTCGGAATGGAGGGCACGGTCGCGGATTTCATTCTCCCTATCGTTGCGCAAAGCATCACAGACACTCTGGACGATGGGACTTACTACCAGGTCGAAGAGATGATGACCCTGTATATATAAATAGGTATTGCTCTCGTTTACACCCAGACTGTTGAGGTAAAGAGCCATATCATCCAACTCATCCTTAAACTTCTTGAAGCGGCGCTCCAGCTGGAACAGCTTTGCCCGCACCTTCTTTCCCAAATAATCTATCGCCCATTTAGGATCCTGGATTCGGACAGAAGGCAGCATGATGACCTTATCAAACTCCGCCATATCAAAATGCATCGACATCTTGCGATGACGCACATAGAACAGCATGTGCCATAAGAAGAGGGGCCAGATGGTACGGGAATAGGACTCAAGAAAACGCTCGAAATCGAAGATGCGACGGTCGTTGAGCGTCACCATCACACAGGTTTCGTGCAATCCTCTGGCATAACATTGGAAGTTTTCAATGGCATAGGCATAGGTATGGAAGATGTAAGGATTCTCCAACATCTGCTGGGAAGACTCGGTTGAGCCCTGACGCAGATAATCGTAATCGGCATCTACACAGGCTATCATATCCCTACCTACTCCCTTCAGCATACTGGAGATAGCAGCCTTCTTGCCTCGGTCTAAATGCTGGTTACGGGTAGGCAGCATGATATCAAAATAGCGTTTTTCATTCTCAAACTTTCCCAGTACAGAACGCCAGAAGAAGACATCATCATAGCTCTCGACGTAAGCCACAATCTTGCGCCGAGCCTTCTTCGAGGTCATTCTGTTGGCTGCCTCGAAGAACTGGGAATTGATATTATCGGTTAAACGTTTAGCCATAAGCTGAAAAAATCAACATTCAACACTTAACATTCAACATTACGAAATCGTAATATCATTCACATCCGTCACCCTATCGGTCCATCCATCCATGACCACAGCAGGACTGTGGGTGGTCATGATGATCTGGATATTCGGATTAAGCTGCAGCACCAGACCGATGAGCTGCTTCTGCCATTCGAAATGAAGGCTGATTTCCGGCTCATCCATAAAGAGGACGTATGACTGGTTGTCCTCCACCAGCACGGTGAGGAGGATGGCAAGAATCTGCTTCTCACCAGCCGAGAGCTGATAAGGCGAGAGCTGCTCGCCTATCTGGTTGAAGCGGATTTCGTTGGCAGTACGGATGATGGTCTTGCCAGTATCCTTGAAAAGATTATCTACCATATCCTGGAACATCTTCTTCGGTTCACTCAGTTTCTGAGCCTTGAAGGCTGCATCCGGTTCGCCACTCTGCAAGACGGCGATGATGCGGTTGCCTATGTTCACCTGGTAATCCAGATACTTGCGCTGCAACTGGAAGAGCTGCCAGTCGAGTTCGGTAACCAGGGTAAGGTCTATCTTGTTGATCATCTCGGCATTCATCAATGGTCTATCTACCGAGCGGATTACATCATATCTAATCCACTTTGCCTCCTCCGGCTCCACCTTCAGATGCACGCCCTTGATCATGTGACTAGGGAATTCACCGCCAGCCGCCAGACCCTTTACCACCTTATTTAATATAGTACTCTTGCCCACGCCGTTTACACCACTCAGGATATTGACACGGCGGTCAAGGTTCCAAAGAATATGTTTGGTACCGCTCCAGAGAGATTCAATCTCTATCTGTTTGATATAATCAGCATATTTCTGCATAAGAATAATCTCCTATCTTTAATAGTCAAGAACGGAAAAAGACTATTGTCTTAACTTCTTAACTCCTTTAAGTTTCAAAAAATATACCGCAAATATAGCAAAATTCCTCGAATTTTTGTACCTTTGCACTCGATTTTATTCAAAAATAGGAAGATTTAAATAGAAATAAGGAAAAAATGGATAACAAACGACCTCTTATCGCCCACCTGTGCCTCTTCTGTTCCGGCGCATTCTGGGGACTGATGGCTCCCGTAGGCAAGGATGCCATGCTTCACGGCATCGACGGCATCGACCTGGTGAGCTTCCGTGTATTGGGTGGTGCCCTCCTCTTCTGGCTCACCTCGCTCTTCACCAAGAAAGAGCATGTTCCAGTAAAAGACATCTTCAAGTTTGCTGCTGCCGGGCTCTTCGCCCTCGTGTTCAACCAGTGTTCTTACACCATCGGTCTGAACATGACCTCGCCTAGCAATTCCAGCATTATGACCACCTCGATGCCTATCTTCGCCATGATTCTCTCCTTTCTGATATTGAAGGAGCCTATCACCTGGAAGAAGGCGCTCGGCGTGCTGATGGGATGTGCTGGTGCTGTCATCATCATCACGACAAGTGCCACAGCAGGCAATGCCAAGGTGGGAAACATCTGGGGTGACCTGCTCTGTATGTCGGCGCAGCTTTCCTTCGCCCTCTACCTGTCGCTCTTCAAGAACCTGCTGTCTAAGTATTCGCTCTTCACCATCAACAAGTGGATGTTCCTCTGGGCAACGGTTCTGATATGGCCTTTCACCATCAGCCACGTGATGAGCATCGACTTTGCCCATGTTCCGATGAGCACCTGGTGGGAAACGGGCTACGTGGTTCTCTTCGGCACCTATCTGGGTTACATCTGCATGATGATTGGTCAGAAGACGTTGCGCCCTACCGTGGTATCTGTATATAATTATGTGCAGCCGCTGGTATCAGTCACCGTGAGTGTTATCGTGGGTCTCGCCGTATTCAAGGGTATGCAGGCCATCGCCGCCATCCTTGTATTCTCTGGCGTATGGCTCGTGGTAAAGAGTAAGTCGAAGCATGATATCGACAAGCACGACCACAGCCTGGCTTACGAGAAAAGACATGCTTAAAAGATATAATGTCGATTTATAAAACTGAAACTGTCCCCATCTGAAATAACAGATGAGGACAGTTTTTTATATAAGAAAAGAAAATCAGCAACCGAAGTAAACCATCAGTCCGCCCAATACGATATAAAGCAGGGCGTATGGGATGGCCGAACGGAGAATCTCTCCATCCTTTCCCTCCATATCGCAGGCTGCAGTCGCGATGGCGATACTCTGCGGACTGATCATCTTGCCACCCGTGGCTCCCGTAGTGTTGGCAGCAACCAGCCAGTTTTCCTGACCGCCCTCCATACCGAAGAATGTGCTCTGCCCCGTCATGCCCAACTGATTGGCAACATGAGCCTGGAGCTTGGCAAAGAGGATATTCGAAGAGGTATCAGAACCCGTAACGAAGGTTCCGATGGCACCAATCATCGGTGCTACCAAAGGATAGAAATCGCCCGTCACTGCCACCAGACCTGAGGCGATGGAAGTAATCATTCCCGAATAGTTCATCACACTCGCCAGGGCTATCAGCGAACAGATGGTCACCACCGTCTTACGCAGATTCACCGTGGTACGGGCAAGAATCACCATCAATCTCTTAAGGCTCAATCCCTGAATCAATCCACCAATCGTAGCACCCAGGAAGAGCATTAGGCCCGCATTGGATATCCAGCCAAACTTAAAGGTGCTGTCGAGCACTGGCAGATGAACCGCACTCACCAGATGACTCTTGAGGAAAGCATTGACCGGAGGACAGAGTGCTCCGGAAACCAGGATGAATATCAATATAAAAAGGTAAACGCTCCATGCCTTCAGGCTTTCGGCAAGTGTAAAGGTTTCCTTATCCTGCACCTTGCTCTTTCTGGCAAATACCTTGGCGTATGCGATGATGGCGATAATGGCTGCCAGCGAACCGATGATGGCTGGAGTCTCCGAACCGAGATAATAGCCGCAGACAAACTGCACTATCACGGAAATCACTCCCACCCAGAGGGCGATGATGAGATTCTTGATAAGATTGTGCTTATCGGTAAGCGTCAGGATGATAAAAGGCAGGAGGATAAAGAGAGGTGACAGCTGGATGATGGCGAAAGCCGAAGTCTCGCAAATCTGTGCCGCCGAAGCCGATCCGCTTTCAGCCACCTCATTACAGAGCGTAGTAACCGGTACACCCACAGCACCAAATCCCGTAGCCACGGTATTACCGATTAAGGAAACCAGAGCCGAGAACATCGGTTTGAAGCCGAGTCCGATGAGGATGGCAGCAGGTATCGCCACCGCCGTTCCGAATCCCGCCATACCTTCGAGCAGTCCGCCGAATCCCCATACGAGGAGCAGCACGAGCAGTCCCTTATCATCGGTAATCGATGTAAACTGCCTCTTGATCACCTCTATCTGCTTGCTTTCCACGAGGATATTATAGCTGTAGATAGCCATCAGGATGATGATGAGAATCGGGAACACCGCCTTCAGGATGCCTTCCACCACCGCCCATCCCGTCAGGGCGATCACGCTATCCTCCGCATGTTCCGGAGCAATCATGCCTAGCGGCGAAGCAGCGAAGAGAGCAAGCAACACGGTAATTACGAGCGTCAGCAAGGCGCTCTTATGACCTGCCATCTTGAAGCCGAGCATCAGGATGAACAGCAACACGATAGGAATAATAGAAACTACAGATGCCATAAGCCATTCAGTTTTTTAATGTTTTCGATTGCTAAATTTTATGTTTATGACTGCAAAAATAACATTTTTCTTTGAAAAAAGAAAGCATTTTTTGAAAAAAATCTCTTCTTAGATGTCCGATTTTTCAATTTCATACGTCTATAGAGTGTAAAGGTTATGAGAACAGAAGAATTCAACCATATCATCCTACCGATGCGCAGCGACTTGAAAGCGTATGCGCTAAGGTTGACTGAGAGTGACGACAATGCCGAAGACCTCGTGCAGGAAGTCATGCTCAGGCTGTGGGACATGCGCCAGAATATCCACGCAGAAGATAACCTCAAGGCGCTCGCCATCACCATCATGCGCAACAAGTTTTATGACCAGTGCAGGCATGAGGAGCGGAACTTCACCACCGACAAGGTAATGGAAGTGCCCATAGAAGACCGGCGGGCAGAGCAACGGGACGAGGTAAACCTCATCAAGCAGATAGTGGCACAGCTTCCGCCCTTGCAGCAGCAGATATTCCGCATGAAGGAGATAGAAGGCTATACTGCCGATGAAATCATGCAGATAACGGGATGTACTGCCGATAATCTCCGAAAGAATCTCTCCAGAGCCCGACTCAAAATCAGAGAGACCTATATGAATATCGTGAAACAAAACAGAACAAAATAAAGAAGGAGGAAAGAATATGAACGATAAAATAAAAAGAATCGATGAATTCAAGGATATCGATGAATTCAAGACGATACAGAACTTGCTCGACAAGTATATGGATGGTGCCACTTCCAATGAGGAAGAGGCAACGCTCAGAAAATATTTCGAAGAGCATGCCAATGATATTCCGGAAGAATGGGAATCCTATCGCGCCCTCTTCAGCTATATCGGATTCGAACAGATGAATCTTTCTCAAATTCTAAAAGAAGAAGAAGAAGAGAAGGAGATAGAAAAGGAGGATATTGCAAAGGAGAATATCGAAAAGAAGGAAGAAGGGGAAATCCTGAAGAAGGAAGCTTCTCGCAGCAGATGGCTCAAATATTTCGGCACTTCTGTGGCAGCAGCCGCTATCATCGCATTCCTGATTGTGGGCATCCAGAAGATAGCCCAGCCTCAGCCTGAATGTTATGCGGTTATCGATGGAAAGGTTTATACCGACCAGGAGTTCGTTCACCACGAAGCCCTGGATGCCCTGGAAGATGTTTCGGCAGATTCCGAAGATCCATTCAGTGCCCTGGATATGATGAAACAATAAATTCATCTTTTAGATGAATCAATCAAACTATAAAGTATAATATATATAATAAGGTATAGAATATGAAACGATGCAACTTGATAAAACGCTTCTTCATCGGACTGCTTCTTATCGTGGTAGCCTCGATTTCGGCTAATGCCCAGGAGGGGCTGTACGTAAAAAGCATATTCCAACGCTTCGGACACGCCAAGGGATGCAAGATGGTTACGATGCAGAATACGCAACTCAAAGGTTACAGGCTCAAGATATACAAGAGCCTGGTATATAAGAACCATGCCACGGAAATAGCCCACTATCTGAAGTCCGACCGCAAGGCTGCGAAAAAGATCAGAGAGGTGGTGGAGAATGGCAAGATGGTGAGCGGCTATTACATGATGGCACCCTTGAGCAATGGCAACAACCGCTTCATCCTCTTCAGTAACCCGAGTAAAAGCAAGGGAACCGTGATTTATATCGAAGGCGACCTGTCGCCCGAAGATATCATGAAACTCTGCTATTCCAGAAGATAGAAACAACATTTTCCTACAGGAATCTTCTCAATAAGAATAAGAAACAACATAAAATATAGTATTATGAATATCAAAAACGTAATGATGATGGCTGCCATGATGCCAGCCTTCGCCCTTGCTGAAACCAACAGCAACTGTGCACCAGCCTCGGTAGAGGCTAACGACACCACAATCAGAGTGAACGACCAGAACATCGTCATCAAGCAGGATGGTGAACAGACTTCTGTGAAGATATATAAGATGAACGGCAACGAGATGACCAAGATTTCCGAAACCCAATTCGTAGATGGTCAGGAAGTAGAAAAGGTATTTGTCACCTCACCATTCATCCCTCAGACCTTGAGCAAGCGCAAGCGCAGTCTGGAGAGTCATTATCCAACCTTCTTCTTCGGCTGCAGCCAGTTGCCAGGCAGCAGGGGAAGCATGGGAGGCAACAACGAGATGCACAGTCGCGACTCCAAGTCGTGGGAATGGGGCATCACCCTCACCAGTCTCTGCTTCCGCCTTTCCAACGAAATGGCGCTCACCTCCTCTCTCTCCATCGGACAGGTACACCACCATTTCAAGGACAATTATGTATTAAGCACCGAAAACGGGGTATCAGCAATGACTCCGATAGAAGGCGAGACGCTGAAGAAAAGCTATATCAGCTACAATGTGCTCCGCCTGCCTATCATGCTGGAGTGGCAGAAGCGCATAGGATGCCATGATGCATTTCTGGCGTTAGGTCCATCGGTAGAATACCGCTGGCACGAGCATTCCCGCTACTTCATCGGAAAGCACAAGCATACCGAAACGGGCGATATCAACCTCAACCCTATCGGCCTGAACCTGGAAGCCCGTGCCGGCTACTCAGGAGTGATGCTCTACGCCCGTGCCGGAATAACCCCGCTGCTCAACAAGACCAAGGCTCCCGAGTGCTACCCGATGACCATCGGCTTAGGATTTAGACTGTAACATAGCTGCAATGTAGCAGAAATATAGCTGTAATGTAGCAAAACATAACTGAAACTGTCCCCATCTGAAACACCCATTCAGATGAGGACAGTTTTTTATTCTGCCAAATTCGGGAATTTGTGAAAAAGCCCACATTTTCGGCATTTAGCCGAGAACCTAGGATTTATCAAAAAAAACGAAAAAAGTGGCGATAGGTGTGCGAAATCTATGTTTTTTTATGAGATTTAGCACAACTATCGCCACTTTTTGCTATTTTCATGCATTTTTTTCAATAAACGTTTGGCTATATAAATTCTTTTCAGTACTTTTGTATTTGTCATTCTGCGGATTGCCATCAATGAGTTGCTGGCGTTAATCTGCCGTTTGGCTCTATTTTTATGAAAACGGCGTTTACTGCGTTTTTCTTCTGACAAGTTGGAAATTAGGGACTTCCAAAACGAGCTTCGGATAAGAAACAAGGTGGGCGCTTACACCTTGCGTGTATATACATGGCACAAATGCGCCCTTTCGTCAAGAGAGGGTGCATCTTGTGCTATCCATATATACCTTCTTGGCGTAGGCTTCTGCACTTCATTCTTTGAGCTCAAAGGTCCCCTAATACCTCAACTTACAAAGGATGGTTAGTACAGAACTCCTACGCCATTTCTTTTGATAGATAATCCTTAACCATCACCTTCTGCTTAGAGGAGTCGGTAGAATAAAGACCAAAGTACTCAGATGGCAAATAGTGGATTAGCAAATGCAAAAAATGCAAAGAACGATGAGTTTTACACTCAATATTATGATATAGAAAAAGAAATGAACGCATACCTGGAATATAATCCAGATGTATTCAAAGATAAAACTATCCTTTTACCATGCGATGACCCTGAATGGAGTAATTTCACAAAATTCTTTGCTCAAAACTTTGAACGATTCGGTCTAAAAAAACTGATAAGTACAAGTTATGCTCCAGAAAGCAAAAAGTATAAGACTGGTTATCAACCCTCTCTTTTCGAGCAAAACGACATCAAGTTCGATAAAGACAAGACCAAGACAAATGGTAAGATATTCGTTCTTGACCATGATGTTTCTGGAGATGGGAAAATTGACGTGGAAGACTTACAGTGGAATTATCTACAGGGAGATGGAGATTTCCGAAGTACAGAAATCAAGAATCTCCGCGACGAGGCAGACATCATTATAACTAATCCTCCATTTTCTTTATTCAGAGATTTTTTAGGTTGGATAATTGAAGCTAAGAAACAGTTCGTAATAATCGGAAATATGAATGCAGTAACTTACAAAGAAGTCTTCCCCCTAATTAAAGACAATATCATTTGGATGGGATGCACGATTCACAGTGGTGACCGAGAATTTGGAGTACCAGATACATATCCTTTGACTGCTTCAGGATGGAGAATTGATGAAAACGGTAAAAAATATATTAGAGTAAAAGGAGTACGCTGGTATACTAACATCGAACATGGTCGCCGCCATCAACCATTGCCTTTAATGACTCTAGAAGACAACCTAAAGTTTAGTAAGCATAAAGAACTCAAAGGGCGTAGCTCTTATATTCATTATGCCAACTATGATGCTATAGATGTGCCTTATACAGATGCTATCCCTTCCAACTATGATGGAAAAATGGGAGTTCCTATCAGTTTCTTGGATAAGTATTGTCCTGAACAATTTGAGATTATCGGGCAAACACAAGGTGACTCTGGCAAAGCTTTAGGTCTAAAGCCCTTCGACCGAGAATTGAAGAAGCTGAACAAGAGTTTGCGTGATGGCCAACTTTACTATATGGAAGATGGCATTCCTCAAAAGCCATACGCTAGAATATTAATCCGACATAAAAAATAAGAATCATGAAACCAACATTATATACAAATTGGACTATAGCAGACATCTGCAAAGGTTTTGTCTATAACGAACATGAAGGAAAAGGTTTATTTGGCTTGAACGGCCAGCTGACTATCCAACCAGAATACCAACGCAACTATATTTATTGCGACGGCAAGAAAGACGTAGCCGTTGTGGATTCTATCCTAAAAGGCTATCCCATCGGCTTGATATATTTCAACAAGACCAAAGATGGACGATACGAAGTACTTGATGGTCAGCAACGTATCACTAGTTTCGGCAGATACGTCACCATGAAGCTAGCCGTAAAAGTGAACGGAAAAGAGCAATATCTTGATGGACTAGACGAGGAATCACGAGAACGATTCCTAAACACCAAGCTGACTATCTATGTTTGCGAGGGAGAAGAAGCCGAAATCAAGCAGTGGTTCAAGACCATTAATATTAGCGGAGTTCCGCTTAACGAGCAAGAACTGTTAAATGCCATCTATTCTGGCACATTCGTCACAGCTGCGAAAGAGGTATTCAGCAACAGCCGGAACTCAAACATCCAGAAATGGAGTGCCTACATTAAAGCAGATGTTAAAAGACAAGGCTTCTTGGAACGAGCTTTGCAATGGATAAGTGCTAGTAAAGGCGTAAGTATAGATAATTACATGTCGCTTCACCGCCGTGACTCCAATATCCAAGAGCTGCAATCTTACTTCGACAGCGTGATAGACTGGATTTCAGCTACCTTCTACAAGACATACGATAAAATGTGTGGTTTTGAATGGGGACGTTTATACGAAACCTATCATAAAAAGCCATATGATTTGGCAAAACTGAACAAAAGAGTAGAAGAACTTTTAGCTGATGAAGCCGTAACCAAGCAAGCAGGAATCTTTGAGTATGTTCTTGGAGGCGAGCAACAACCAGAACTGTTAGAAATTCGCCTATTCGAAAAATCGATAAAACAAAAAGCATACGAGAGACAGACCAAGGACGCAAAAACAAAGGGCATCTCAAATTGTCCACTTTGCGCACAAACAGACAACAATCGTAAGAGTTATATCTATAGAATCACCGAGATGGAAGCCGACCATGTTACTGCATGGAGCAAAGGTGGCAAAACAGACTTGGCAAATTGCCAAATGCTTTGCAAGATGCACAACAGAACGAAAGGTAACAAATAATATATCAAAACATCCTCATCTGAAACACATAACAGATGAGGACGTTTTTTATTCCGCCAGATTAAGTAACGAATCGCAGCCAAATTAAGTAACGAATCGCAGCCAAATTGGGTAACAAAATACAGCCAAATTAAGTAAAAACATGCCGCCAAATTTGGTAATTCCAAGATTTTATCGTATATTTGCAGCCGAAACAAAGGAGATTCAATATGAAAGAATACAAGAAAAGAATTGCAGATAAACTATTGGAATACAGACTCGAAGAAGTTGGAGCCGTATTGATAGAAGGGCCAAAATGGTGTGGAAAAACTACCACAGCAGAACAAAAGGCCAAAAGCGTGCTATATATGGCAGATCCAGACAACCAAAACAACTATTTGGAAATGGCAAATTTAAAGATAAAAATGCTCCTGAAAGGAGAAAAGCCACGACT
>OCHH01001115.1_pt1 | contig 10547 bp, 6 predicted proteins | sample 1538781 | NCBI WGS metagenome assembly OCHH01 (sample SAMN04571726, study PRJEB22368) | human gut metagenome | biome: human gut; material: stool | host: Homo sapiens | place: Luxembourg | collected 2012-12-05
CACCTGCATATGGAAGGTCAACTCGCTCACCACCAATCAAACCAACTGGGATAAGACCTGCGTTACGCAACAATTTTGATGCTTTCTTGCCAATTTCTGTTCTTGGCTGAGCTGATAAATTGTAAGTTTTCATTGTTTTTTAAAATTTGTGTTACTCAAAATTAAGTGCTTTGCTCCTTAACTTCCCATCACACATGGAATCCTTAAAAAGCGGCACAAAGATACGTTTTTTTTCGCAATGGCACAAAATATTTGCGTCTAATCTTCACTGCGTGAGCAAATTTTATTGAATTGACAATACAAACATCTATTTTTGTGCTCGGTTTGCACAAACGGCACATCCTTGTCAAAAATATCACGTATGACTTTTCTGATCCGTTCCAAAAACTTGTCGTTTTTCAAATCGTTCAAATACCCGTCTACTGGTTTATATCTTATTGACTTGCCCTTAAGATAGGATTGCTGTATATCATACTTTCCATTCAGACATTTATCCACATCTCTGAACTTATATACAACAGGTGTAATGTCATCTGCATAATGCTCATGAGTTGCATATGCGTTGCAGTATAGCAGCAGTTGCAAAAGAGCTTTTTTATGCGCCCCATTCGAATCCGGAGCAAACAAGTCCTCAAAATCATCAGGCTTGCTTATTTGCACATCATCCGAGCCGGTCTTGTAATCAACAATACGCAGTTTGCCTTCGACAAAGTCGATTCTGTCTATAAAACATTTAAAATTGAACGACACGCCATCGCCCATATCCCAATTAAATGCCAATTCCTTCTCACTCGCCACATAGTCAAACGCACCGAGGCGATGGTCTTGAATTAATGCATTTTTTACATAGTACATTACAATTTTTTCAATCAAATCAGCTTCGTCGGTAGGCTTCTCATAGCATCGTGACTCATCAAGGCGCTTATAATATTTATTGACAGCATACGTCACAACCTTCTCAAGTTCTATTGTCTCAACATAAGTTTTATTTTTATTTCTCAGGTAGCGGTCAAAGAATGCGGAGTCAATGTGCCTTGGCTCACGGCCATAGAGCTTTTCCATTGCACCATGCACCACAGTGCCGAATGTTGAGCTGTCTATGAAATCCGTAACCGAATCCTCCTCTTGAAAGCCCTCCACCTTCTGCAAATAGAACTTAAACTGGCAGTCCAGATATGTATTAATTGAACTTGCTGAAAGATATCTTATATTATCTTTGTCTTCGGTCGACCTGAAATCATTCAAGATACTCATTATACGGTCCGTTTTGCGGATTGAAATTGAGGGCTCTTCAATGGCGAAAACCGAATAATCGTAAATCACCTGATGATTGCGTCCACGATTGTAAACCTGAGCAAGCTGTTTGATATATCTCGATTCCTCCCCGCTCGACACTCCCTGCACTCGCGAATCGTAAAGCAGAAACACATTCTCCGCACGACTTATCATTCGGAAGAAATAATATGCATACATCGAGTCCTGATATTTAAACGTCGACAAGCCATATGCCGAGCGAATACTGTTGGGAATAAACGATTTCGTATAATGTTTTGTCGGAAACACCTTCTCGTTCATCGACAGGACTATGATATTTTTAAAATCCAACGACCTCGTCTCCAGCACGCCCATTATCTGCAATCCGTGCAGCGGTTTTCCTTCAAATGGCACAATTGCCCCCGACATTGTGCGCGACAGTAGGAAAAACAACGATTGCTTTTCTACATGCACGTTGAATCTATTCATAACGGTCTTTATCTGATTGAGGGCCTGCATGTATTGCACAACAAAATAACGCTCAATCAAATTGTTCTTATCCTTTTCCAATGCACTATTGATGCGGGTCAGAATCCGTTCAACATACACCATTGGCTCTTCTTCATTTATGCCAAACAAATCAGACAAATCATGGCCGCCCTCGGCAATCATCGACTTTGATACGAAGTATGCATTTTTACGATGAATTTCTCCTACCAAGTCATTGATTCCTGTGCCGCCAACCATAACTGCATACGGATGAGACGCCAACATCTCAACATCCTCATAGAAATACGACAATTCCCCCTTAAGCTCCTTCTTGCGATGTTCCAGATTGGCCAAATTCGTCAAAAAAGAAGCGATAGGACTCTGTCCGACCGACATACCCATAGTAATGTTGATCGACTTGAACATCTCCGGCACGGAGTCGAGCACCGAATTGACATATTTTTCCTCGGGCAAGACAATTGCCGTATTTACAGCATCGCTGACGTCAAGTTTGTTTTCGGCAACAAGCTGCTCCAGCACAGATCTGACAACAAGCCCTTGACCGGAGCCTGACGGAACAGACAATATGTTGATGTTGGGCACTGTCGGCTTGCAGTCCATTATATCATATATCGACTTGAACTCCGGAATGTATTGATTTAAGAAATAAGAGCCTTTATTGTCCTTGTCCAGAAATGCCGATTCAAAATCCCAATAAAAATCCGCTATTCCAAGTTTTTTAAACCTCTCGAATATCATTCTTTCCGCATTTGACAAAGTGCTGAATCCAACGAATATAATCCTTTCAAAATTGAAATCATCCGCACCCATTTTGTTGATTTTCTCAGCGACGCGGTAACTCTGCCCTCCATAAGTCAATCCTTTTTTCTCAAGAGCCTGTAGGAAAGAGTTGTACAGCTCATACATATTGTCCCACAGGTTTACATATGACGACTGGACAAACAGAGAATCTTCTTTCACCTCTTTTTTGTCAACGCCCCAATATTCCTTGATGACAGCAATCTGTTCGTCTGAAAGATAATCCGTTTTTATATTTTCCAGATTACGCATATTGAAAAACAGCTCCTTCGCATCAACCATATAACGGTCGATGTCATTGAAGTCATTCAATAGCATATCGCCAAGATGCAGAAAGTGGTCAAAGTCGTCATACTGCTTTTGGTCGCGCTCCGCAAGTGTGCGATATGCTTGATACAGCAAAAACAACTGCTCCACACGTCCTGCTTCAACCAAATCGGAATATTCATCGATAAAATCTGATATAGTGGTCAACTCCGGGAATATCGAATGCTTGTCGTTCAACGCATCCGACAAATACGACTCAAAGAACACACGGCTGCGCCTATTGGGCAACACGAAACAATATTTATATAACCTGTCAGCCTCATTCAGGGCGTAGACATCGGCAACTTTCTTAAGGAATGGTTTCATATCTACAGGAATCTACATTCTTAATGCCACCACCATTTTGACAGCATAATCAAACATTACGATTTTTGCATTTGCATTTCTTGCGATGTCGGATGCCGCACGAGCGGTTTCATTTTCAATGGCTTCGACATTGCGTTCATTGACAAACGGGCAAAACTTTGCACTGAATTGCTCTTCTTGCGGAGTGAGGTAATTCAATGATCTGTTGCCTATGTTGTAGATGAAATTCTCGCGGAACAAGCGGCTTAAATATGTCAGGAACAAGACATTCTTTTCCCGTTTCATATCGGCAGCCTCCTCCGACCAGACCTTCAATCCACGCACATCACGAAGATAAGCCATTCGTGTCAACTGCTTGAACATGTCAAGAAACATTGCATTGTCGGCTGCGGAATCCATAAGCCCCATTGCCTTTGTGACACTTCCCTCAGACAACGCCGCAAACGACATTGCCGTCTGAGAATCAACGGCGAGCGATTGCGTCAAACATTCTGCCACAAGACTGTCAGACAGACGCTTCATTCCAACACGTTGAATGCGGGAATATATCGTGGGCAATATTTCATTTGGCTTGTTGCTTACAAACAACAGAACCGTGTTTTCATAAGGCTCTTCTATCATTTTGAGCAGACGGTTTGCACATTCTTCCTTCATCTTTTCAGGCAACCACATTATCATAATCTTATAGCGCGACGAATATGACTTCACGCTGATTTTATGTATAATCTGACTACCCTCTGAGTTGTAAATCACCGGCTGCTTTGTCCCGGGATTTAAAAAGCCAAGCCAGTCTTCAAACGAATGGTAGCGGCTATGCGCCAAGAATTCGTTCCATTCAGTGATATATTCATCGCAAAACACCGTCTCACTCGCCTTCTTGAATATCGGAAATGCGTAAAACAAATCCGGGTGATTGTTTGACTGGTGCTGCAAACAAGACGGGCATTTGCCACATGGCTCTCCCCCGACGCGATGCTCGCAATGCACATACTGAGCAAACGTCAGCGCCATCTGTAATTTGCCGATTCCCTCCTCTCCTTCCAGTAAAAGAGCATGAGGAATCCGATCGGAATCCGCCATGTCACGCAACCGGCGTTTAACGTCGTCATGACCTTTTATATCACTGAATTTCATTTTTATCAATATATAGATTTTGCTACTTGTCTAACACTTTCTGTTGCATTGAGCGAATAGAAATGAATGCTTGGCACACCCCTATCCATCAATTCTTTCGCTTGCATTGTGCACCACTCCACTCCAATCTGCTTTGCCTCCACATTGTCTTTGCATTTCAGCAATTCTGTAGCCAGGTCAGTCGGCAAATCCACATGGAATACCTTGGGAAGAATTGTCAACTGCGAAGCGGTAACAATGGGTTTCAGGCCCGGGATAATCGGCACAGTTATGCCTATCGCCCGACACCTGTCGACGAAATCAAAATATTTTTGGTTGTCGAAAAACATTTGTGTCACAATATATCGAGCACCTTTGTCGACTTTATCCTTCAAAAACATTAAGTCGATGTCCATATTCGGGGCTTCATCATGTTTCTCCGGATAGCCAGCCACCCCATACGAGAACCGCGAGTCGGTCATTATATCCATTTTTGTTCCGTCTATAAAATAGCCATTGTTGAAATTGTTAACCTGCTCCTGCAATTCACTTGCATGAGCGTGGCCATTTTCATTTGGTACAAAACGGTTCTCATGCTTCGCCTTGTCGCCTCTAAGCAAAAGCAAATTGTTTATGCCCAAGAAGTTCAAGTCGATTAACGCATATTCTGTTTCCACTTTCGAGAAACCGCTGCAAATGATGTGCGGCACGGCAGGAATGCCATATTTCTGTTGTATTGCAGCGGCCACAGCCACCGTGCCCGGTCTGGACCGCTCCGACACTCGCTGGTACGTCCCGTCGTCATTGCTCTTAAACACGTACTCACTACGATGGGTCGTTATGTTTATGTATAGTGGATCAAACTCATTCAGTTTGTCTATTGCATTATAAATCTGCACAATGCCCTTTCCCTTAAGTGGCGGCAACACCTCAAAAGAGAATCCGCACTTGCCATTGTTCTGTATCAATTCTACTATATCCATATCTTATATTTTTTACAAACTTAATAAACAATCACAGATTCATCAATTCCTTTCGCAGGAATCTTCCAGTAATTGAATCTTTTGACTCACAAATTTCTTCCGGAGTGCCGACGGCAATGATTTTGCCCCCGTTTTTTCCACCTTCTGGCCCCATATCCACAATGTAGTCTGCGCATTTTATGACATCGAGGTTGTGCTCGATAACCAATACCGTATTGCCCCGGTCAACAAGTTTGTTGAGTACCCCCATGAGAATACGGATGTCTTCAAAATGCAATCCTGTTGTCGGCTCGTCGAGGATAAAAAGCGTTTTGCCTGTATCCTTCTTTGATAATTCCGTGGCAAGTTTCACTCGTTGACTCTCGCCTCCGGACAGCGTGCTTGATGGCTGTCCAAGTTTTATGTACCCCAGACCGACGTCCTGAAGCACCTTAATCTTCGACAATATTGACGGCATATTTTCAAAAAACTCCACAGCCTGATTTATTGTCATGTCGAGTACATCCGCTATTGATTTACCCTTGAATCTGACTTCAAGCGTTTCTCTGTTGTAGCGTTGGCCATGGCAAGCCTCGCAAGGCACCAATACGTTTGGCAGAAAATTCATTTCAATCGAGCGATAGCCGTTTCCTTTGCACACATCACAACGTCCTCCCGACATATTAAAAGAAAAGCGTCCTGGCTTATACCCTCTGATTTTGGCTTCCGGAAGTTCCACAAACAAATTGCGTATGTTGGCAAACACATTGGTGTATGTCGCGGGGTTTGACCTCGGCGACTTTCCGATTGGCGCCTGGTCAACCGTGACCACCTTGTCAATGTTTTCAATGCCTTTTATGGCTTTATATGGCAGCGGCTCTTTCAACGAACGATAGAATTTCTGACTCAAAATCGGCTGAAGCGTTTCGTTAATGATTGTTGATTTTCCACTGCCCGACACTCCTGTGACGCAAATCAGTGCGCCCAGAGGCAGAGTCAGGTCTACATCTTTCAAATTATTGCCCGAGCAACCTTTCAACGTCAGTTTTTTTCCATTACCTTTTCTTCGCTTTGCCGGTACTTCTATTTTCAACGAGCCGTTTAAATATCCAGCTGTCAGCGTGCCACTTTTGAGCATCTCTTCAGGAGTCCCGGCAAACACAACTTTTCCACCCTTACGACCGGCCTTGGGTCCGATGTCAATCACATAATCCGATTCCAACATCATGTCTTTGTCATGCTCCACTACGACCACAGTATTACCAAGGTCGCGCAATTCCTTCAGCGAATGGATAAGTCTGTCATTGTCCCTTTGATGCAGGCCAATGCTTGGTTCATCCAGGATATACAACACATTGACCAGTTGGGAGCCAATCTGCGTGGCGAGCCGTATGCGTTGGCTCTCGCCTCCTGACAGCGACATTGAACTGCGCGACAACGACAAGTAGTCAAGTCCCACATCGTTAAGGAAATGCAACCGTGAACGAATCTCCTTCAAGATTTCCTTTGCCACGACCTGTTGCTGCTTGCCCAATTTCTGTTCCACCGTATCGACCCACTCCTTCAAGTCAGACAATTCCATATTGGCAAGCTCGTCAATGTTTTTACCATCAATGAAATAATGCAGAGCCTCCCTGTTGAGCCTTGCTCCATGACACACCGGACACACTGTAGGAGTGTAGAACTGCCCGGCCCATTTCTGTGCTTTGGACGACACTTCATCGTTTTGCTGCATCTCGATATATTTCACAATGCCGTCATATGTAGGTTGATACCCCCTGCCGATTCCTGCAGGATTGACGAGAGCCTCGTCCGTTCCATTAAGAATCTCATCAAGTGCTTTCTCCGAAAGATCCTTGATTGGCGTTTTCAAAGAATACCCCTCTTTCTCACAGATTCCCGCAATCTGTGAAAATATAAAGTTGTTTGAATAGCTACCCAATGGCAGAATACCCCCAGAATATATCGTTTTTGATTTGTCTGGTATAATCTTGTCCACATCAATCAGATTCACACTGCCAAGTCCCTTGCACTTTGGGCAAGCCCCCTGCATTGAGTTGAATGAAAAATTGTGTGGTGCAGGTTCTCTATACGACAGACCTGTTATCGGGTCCATCAGCGACTTACTGTAGAAAAAGCCTTCACCTTTTTCCACGTCAAAAACCTGAATAACGCCATCGCCCTGCTTCATTGCAACCGCAATTGTTTCTTTAAGGCGTTGACTGTCTTTGCCCGACACCTTCAGCTTGTCTACAACCAGTTCAATATTATGGTTTTTATAGCGGTCGAGACGCATTCCCACAACGATTTCCTGTAGCTCGCCGTCAACGCGCACATTCAGATATCCTTTACGGCGCAACTGTTCGAACAACTCCTTGTAATGCCCCTTGCGGTTATTGACCAACGGGGAGAGAATCAACACCTTTTGGTTGTCAAACTTGCCCAATATCAATTCCAGAATCTGTTCTTCTGTATATTTTATCATGGGCTTTCCGCTTTTATATGACACGGCTTCTCCAATCCTGGCGAAGAGCAGTCGCAAGAAATCATAGACCTCAGTAATTGTGCCTATTGTGCTCCGAGGATTCTTGTTTACCGTTTTTTGCTCTATCGAAATTACTGGACAGAGCCCCGTTATCTTGTCCACATCCGGGCGTTCGAGAGCCCCAAGCATATTCCGAGCATACGACGAAAATGTTTCTATATAACGACGTTGTCCTTCCGCATAAACCGTGTCAAACGCCAACGACGACTTGCCGCTGCCGCTAAGTCCCGTGATAACAGTCAATTTATCGTGTGGGATAAAAGCATCTATATTTTTGAGATTATGGACCCTGGCTCCGTAAACAGCCACGCAGTCCGTTTCATCATTTTTTTTTATCTTGTCCAATTCTCTCTATACGTTTTTAATGTCTGCTTGCTTCTGTACAAACTTGTTTCTTTCGGGATTTTAACCACATAAGTTTTGTTGTTGGGATTCGGCAGCGATACCGACCGAATCCACGGGTTGTATTCCCGAAGCAATGAATAAGTAATATTGTGCTCCTTCGACCACTGCACCCAGTCTTTTACAGGCTCTGCCACCACAAATGTGTCGCAATCCAACGGTTGATACAGTTGGTTCGCTTTTATCGCATACCCATATCTTGCTGGATTCTCGATTATCAGTTTCATTGCAAGCAAGCGGAAAATATACCGTGATGTTTCTTTGTTAAGATACAAATCAAGCGCATGCTCCACATCCTGTGTTTCCAGCGATTTGGAAATTCGCCCCATCCCGGCATTGTATGCCGCGGCGACGGTAAGCCAGCATTTATATTTTGCATAAGCACGTTTAAAGTATTTGCATGCCGCCACGGTGGATTTGTCACAATCCAAACGTTCGTCAACATATTCATTGACTTCCAAACCGTATTCTTTTGCTGTCGACGGCATAAACTGCCACATACCGACAGCTTTAGCACTTGACACAGCAGCGTTATCATAATGGCTCTCAATTGCCGCCAAGTAGACCAAATCTTCAGGCACGCCCTGTTCCTTCAATATCTTCACAATTCCAGGGGCATAGCGATTGGCTCGTTTTATTGTCAAAAGAGTGTTGGTGTGCCCAAAAGCAAACGATATCATCTCTCTGTCCATGCGCTCGTAGAAATCGATTCTGTCAAGATCGACAACCCTGTCGGCGAAATGCACTTTCTCTGGGATAACAGGCGCATATGCCACGGCGTTGCCCTGCGCCAGCATTGGCATAAACGGCATTGTCACCGCAAACACCACAATTGCAATCTTATTCTGTAGTTTCATTCCTGTCGGTTCTTGTACTCCTCAAGATGTTTATATCTCCCTTCTTTTTATACTCTTTTCCATCGGCGCCTTTCGCCTCTATCACATAATAGTAGACACCAGGCTTGACGTACTTGCCTTTGTATTTACCGTCCCATCCTTTTGACGGATCGTCAAACTCAATCATTTTATTGCCATAGCGGTCGAAAATCCAACATTTGAACTCAACGATAGACTTATACGACACTTTCCACTCATCGTTGTATCCAGGACTTGCGTCAGGAGAAAAAGCATTAGGACAATCAAGCAAAGACTCCCCTATCGACACTGTATAGACTTCGCTTTCGTTCGTGCACGAAGCATCGCTGTTTGAGCCGATAAATTTAACATAATACGAACCCTGTTCGTTGAATGTATAATCGATTGTCTCCTCGTTAAACCGATAGTCGACTGTCGAGAAGTCCTGACTTTTAGAGATTTGCCACTCTTTATGCTCCACAGCATCGGTGCATATTGCGGAAAACGTTATCGTTGCCGGCGCAGATCCGCCAAGTGCATCTTCCGCCGCCCCTTGTTCATTGCCATTCTCACGTCGCTGTTGGGTCGCGGTTGTTTGAAAATCTATTGACGAAGCACTAAGTATATCTGTCGTAAATGTTTTTGCAAGTCCCCATTGCGACAGGAACTTGTCACCGTCAATCACAAACTGAGTATCGCATAATGGTGCAGGCAGAACCATCCTTTCAGACAGGTTTGCCACGGTTTCAGTTGTTTCCTTATCATTGTAAACCGCATCATCGTCATTCCACTCGAGAGTGTTGTAGCTGACTGTGATCTCTCGGCTCAACACCTTAGGTACACCAGTAACGGAATAATATGTTATCGTCGGGCAGCCGCAATCCACTTCCAATGTCGCAGAACCACAGTCCTGCTCGGCAGGAAATGACACTCCGTTGATTGCGAATTCATAATTAGAATAATCCACAAGCCAGAAATAACTACGTTTTGCGCCATCCTCAATTATATAACCGCAGTTCACTCTTGGATTGCGAAACGTTGACACCGCACCACTACGGTCTATCGTCGAGACTTCCTCTGCATAGCCACCGCCCCGCTCATCATACACCAACCATTTCACATTGTTTTCGCCAGACTCTGACGTGTATGTCAAAACGGTTTCAGATCCTCCATAAATGATATATATGTCATTTAATCCTGTTCCCGCAGGAGGTGTGACGGACAAAGCTTTACGCAACGAGCAATCGACCGTCAAAGCGGCATTGGCGACAAGTCCCGTTGTCAGAAGGGCAAGTATACTTATGTATTTTCTTTTCATAATTGCAAAAATACAACAAACCCACCACTTATAGAACCCCGCAAAGCGAAATTCACGATGATTAACAATAAAAAAAACAGAACCACATTATTGTAGTTCTGTTTTTGTGACTCCGACAGGATTCAAACCTGTAACCTTCTGATCCGTAGTCAGATGCT
>OCHH01001116.1_pt1 | contig 10529 bp, 5 predicted proteins | sample 1538781 | NCBI WGS metagenome assembly OCHH01 (sample SAMN04571726, study PRJEB22368) | human gut metagenome | biome: human gut; material: stool | host: Homo sapiens | place: Luxembourg | collected 2012-12-05
CTACGGCCGGCCCCTTCGCCGTATGAACGACCACGTGCGCCATCCCGACCAGAAGGGCTACGTGTGGGAATGGGTGGCGACGAGGCCGTCGTTTTGCAGCAATCTCAATGACCGCCCCTACATGACGCCCACCGTCAAGAAGGAAATCCACGTCTGGCGACGCAACAGCGATGCTGTCGTCACCGACGTAGAGGTGGTCGGGACCTTCTACGTCCAAGTGAAGCACAAGATGCTTCCACTCGTCATCACCGACATCCGACCGCTCACCCGAGACGAACTCACCGCTTCGCGCGTGCCTGCGGGGCCGGGCGAGAATCCGCGCGAAATCGAGCTCTGGTACCAGAGCCAAGGCCGATAAGCTCAGTTAAATAGAATTCCCTTTGGGGAACTCTATTCAAAAAAACAGGACAAATTGAAAGGGGAGGCGCTTTATCCCAGACGTCGAAGGTCGAAGTCCGAAGAACGCACTGTCTCGCTTTTGCAACACGTGCCTTGCGGATCCATCCCTGCGGGACGGGCGCTTAGAGGAGAACGCTTGTTCAGGACAAGGCATCATCCGCCATGAAAAGAGGGCCTGCCCTCGGAATGGAGAGACAGGCCCTTCGAAAGCGCTCAGGAAGTTCCCCAAAGGAGAAGAAGAACGCGCGTCAACCGATGGTAAGGACCATGCGGGGCGTGCCGTCGGGGCTTCCGAGTTCGGCGGGATCACGATCCTCGGGCGCGAAGACGAGCTCGCAGATGCCGCCCGGGAGCCTCACGGCGAGGATGTCGAGGCCTTCATCTTCATTGACCACGCGCGTGAGGTCAAGGTCGAGCGCGAGGATGCAGGCGGTGCAAAGCCCGCCGATGTCGAGGTCGGCATCCTGGTCCTCGATGCAGTCAAGCATTTCGCAGAGGGCATCCATGGCCTCGTTGGGCTCGCCCGACCACATGGCTCGCATGAGTTCGCGCGTGGGCGTCATCCAGTCGGCTCCTTCGCTCATCACGAACCTGAGCGCCAGGACGGCCAGCAGGCGAACGCCCCAGACGGAGGCGTAGTCGTAGAGCCTCACATCGTCGGGCTGCTCATCCGCAGCCTCGCCGGGAAGCGGCGTCCAGAAGCCGAGCGTCACCATCGCCTCGGCAAGAAGGTCGAGCCTATCCTTGCCGAAAACAGCGGGGATTTCCTGAAAGAGCGCCATGCGCTTCAGATCCATCAGGCCTGCGTTTTGGAGTCGCTCGAGGAAGCGGGGCGTGAGCGCGCCGGACACGGGCGGGAGGATCCCGGCCTTCCCCTGGCGAACCCATTGAAGAATGTACGGTTCGACGTAGCGTGCGCCGAGTGCGGCATGGCGGTCCAGCTCCATCATGACGAGGTCGGGAACCATTGTCCTTTCCTCGGAGATGCGGGCAAGGTCCGCGCCGTAGAGAAGGCCAACCTGCTCATGGGAGATCGTGAAGAGCTCCTCGGTCTCGTGAGGCGCAAGAGGCTCGGCGTTCTCAAACGCTTCGCGGCAGATGTCCTTTGTGAGGCTCGTGAGGCCCGTCACGATGAAATGATGTCCATGTGTCGCGGCGATGCGTGCAAGCCCGCGCACGATGATCCCGCGCATTGCCTCTCGCTCCTCCTCGTCGTCCCAGGCCGCAAGGACTGGAACGTCGATGTCGGAAAGGAAGAGGCAGGGCGCTTCCGGATTGGCAAACTCATCAAAAAAGGCTTCGAGTTCGGCCGTATTCCCAATTTCACTCAGCTTGACGTGCCTGAGATTGAGCCCGATCTCGGCCGCGCAGTGCTGCGGATCGATGGGGAGCCAGTCGGCGCAGCCGATGCCCCAGCGGATGCCGCCTTTTTCCAGGATGCGGATGAGGGGCTTCATGAGCGTACGCTCGTTGTCTGTGGGCGTCAGAGGCGCGCCGGGAACGGGAAATCGGAGCATGCGATGGATCCTTGATGGGGGAACGGTGCCCGTAGTTTATCTGAAAGAGAATCGGACCACGCAGACGGTCTGCTGCAGGGATCGCCTGAAGGAGGCGGAGAGGTCCTCGAATGAGGCGCAAAAGCCCGGAAGCCGGAAAAGAGAAGGCCCCGCGCTTCGGGGAAAAGTGCGGGGCCCTTTGGGTTTTCTCAGTGAGTCCTGACCGGGGGCTTCACTTGAGAGTCAGGTTGTCAGGCCGGCTTGCAGCAGGTCTTGCAGGGGACGGCGGCCTTGTAGGCGAGGCCGAGGACGTAGCCGGTGACGGCGAACGGGACCCAGGCGAGGCCATACTGGGCGAACGGAACGTAGGCCTTGATGGCTTCGGAGATCGCGCCGAGGTTCATGCCGGCGGTTTCGAGACCGGAGATCGCGGCCATCACGAACGTGAAGGCGGTGGTGAAGGCGTAGACGCACTGTCGGCCGTCGAAGAGCTTGTCCGTGAAGAGCAGCACGATCAGGATCACGCAGAGCGGGTAGACGAACATCAGGACCGGGATCGTGGAGACGATGATGGTCTTGAGGCCGAACATGCCGATCAGGAACGAGACGATCGTGAAGAGCAGGCAGTACTGCTTGTACGTCAGGCGGCCGACGATGCGCATGAAGTAGGCGGCGCAGCAGGTGATGAGGCCGATGGACGTCGTCAGGCAGGCGAGCAGCACGATGACCGAGAGAAGGATGGCGCCGAAGTTGCCGAAGAGGATCTTGGCGGTTTCAGCGAGCACCGGAGCACCCGTGTCCTGCATGCCGATGGCGGTGACGGACTCAGCGCCGATCTTCGCGATGAAGAAGTAGATCACGGCGAGGAGCGACACGGCGAGGATGCCGGACTTGTAGACCTGGGAGGTGACTTCCTTCGCGGTCTTGGCACCGCCTTCACGGACGAAGTTCGTGACGAGCGTGGCGAAGACGAACGCGGCGATGGCGTCAAGCGTGTTGTAGCCGTCAAGGATGCCCGCAACCGTGGCGGTGAGGACGCCCGCATAGTTCGGCTGGGCGGCCTGCGGAACGCCGAGCGGATCTACGACGGACTTGACGATCAGAGCACCGAGCGTGAGCACGAGGGCCGGCGTCAGGATCTTGCCGACGCGGTCGACGAGCTTCTGCGGCGTGGCGGCAAGCCAGTAGGAAACCACGAAGAAGAGGACGAGGAAGATCCACAGGCCCATTTCAACCTGACCTTCGGTGAGGAAGGGACGCAGGCCGATTTCAAAAGCCACCGTGCCCGTACGCGGAATGGCGAAGCAGGGGCCGATGGACATGTAGACCACGACCGTATAGAACAGACCATAAAGGGGATGTGCGCGGCCGGCAGCCTCCTGCAGGTCATTGCATCCCGCATAAGCCATCGCCATGATGGCGAGAAGGGGAAGGCCTACACCCGTAATGCAGAAGCCAATGAAAGCCCAAACGAAGTGATCGCCGGAAGCCTGGCCCATGGAGGCGGGGAAGATGAGATTGCCTGCGCCGAACAGGATCGCGAACAGCATCAGGCCGATCGCGACAAAGCGCTTGTTGTCTGTGTTTTGCATAGCTTTTCTAATGCGGGAGGTGTTGTAGGACTCTTGTGTGGGGCGCCTTCGGGACCGTCCGTCGTTTTCAGCAGAGACGGTGCGGGCCTTGTGACCGATGCCCTTGAATAGGATTATATGGACATGTAGCTTATGGTTACATAGGGCAAACAGCTTACATGAGGCGGATTTCTGCAAGGTTCCGTCACTTTGAACCCGTTGCGGGACATGGATTCCGCCCAAAAAAGGCTCTGCTGTTTCGCAAAAGTTGCAGGAATCAACGCCTGAAATCGCACCTTCTGCCGACGGCAGCCGGGCCTTCAGAGGCGCAAAGCGCATAATTTTATATGTGGGGCGCGCGCTTTGAGGGCATCGTTCCCGATCGGGCCCCAAACGCCCGATTCAGTTCGCATGACGTGCGGCAGTGGCCGAAAGCCCACGGTCAGCGATAAGAGGAGGGTGAAAAATCAAAGGGCCCGAAGATGTCGTATCTGCGGGCCCTCGAAACAACGGTTTCAGGTCGATCAGCTGTTGCCGATCTCGTTGTTGATGTCAAAGCGCAGCGGATCACCGTTAGAGGCGAAGAGGCTGCCTGCGCGACCGACGATGAGCGGGTCGATGTTGCCCACCTTCTTCATGTCGCGGTTGTCGTACGGAATCGATTGCAGCAGCACGCGGATGGCGTTGAGACGACCGCGGCGTTTGTCTTCGTTGCGGATCACCGTCCAGGGCGTTTCGGCCGTGTCGGTCATCTGGAACATCCGGCGAACGGCCTTTGAATAGTCGTCCCAGCGGTCCATGGACGCGATGTCGACGGGAGAGAGTTTCCAGCGCTTCAACGGGTTCTCGCGGCGTTCGCGGAAGCGCCGGCGCTGTTCGTCCTGGCTCACGGCGAGCCAGAACTTGATGATGTGCGTGCCGCCCCTGATGAGGGACTGCTCGAAGCCCGTCACTTCGTTGAGGAAGATTTCGGTCTGCTCGGGCGTGCAGAATCCCATCACGGGTTCAACCACGGCGCGGTTGTACCAGGAGCGGTCGAAGAAGCAGATCTCGCCCGGATTGGGCAGGTGCGCGCAATAACGCTGGAAGTACCACTGGCCCGCTTCATTCTCGGTCGGCTTCGAAAGGGCCACCGTGCGCGCGCCGCGAGGATTGAGGTTCTCGGTGAAGCGGCGGATCGTGCCGCCCTTGCCGGCCGCGTCACGGCCTTCGAAGAGCACGATGATCTTCGAGTTCGTGCGCTTGACCCAGTCCTGCAGCTTCAAAAGTTCGACCTGCAGGTCATAGAGCTCCTTCTCATAGAGCTTGTTCGGATAGCGGTTCTTGTACGGATAGGCGCCTTCGCGGAGTTTGTCCGAAAGGGCGTTCATGTCGATGGGCTTCTTCGGGAAGAGGCCCGCCTGATGCGCCTCCCTGACGAGCAGCAGCTTGAAGAGCGCGTCACGCTCCGTCTGCGTCAGGTCGCGGTTGAGCATCTTGAACACTTCGGCGGCCGACTCTTCGGGGGAGACGAGCGGCGTGTCGCGAAGCTTGTCGCGAAGATAGGTGACGACCTGCGTCATCGAGTCGAACGAATGGGGTTCGACATGCTTGGGTTCAAGGGCAGCCACGGGATAGGAGGGCTTCGTATCAACGTCAACGACTTCAAGGGTGCTGCCGCCGGTGGGTTCGACGGCAGACTTGTGAGAATGATCCTTGGCCATGTGCGTACTCCTTTCTGATTTTCGCTGTCACGCATAAGCACGTGGGATAATATTATCGCCGCCTGTAACGAAATGTTATGGGCGATGTCCCCTAAACGTTACGACGCGCGGTCCTGACTCATGGAACCGCTGCAGGCGATCTGCAAGGGAGAATGGCTCCCGTTGCCGTCAATCATAATCCACGACGGCGTGCATGAGGATTTCCGCACCTGAGAGGAAATCCGAAATTCGCATCGCCTCATGCGGGTTGTGAGACCCATTCTGGTTGGCAACGAAGAGCATGCACGTGGGCACGCCCGCGCTCGTCATGACCGCGGCGTCGTGGCCCGCTCCGCTCGCCATCTGAAGATGAGGTATGCCGTGATCCGTCGCGGCCTTGACGAGCCGATTGAAAAGGATTGCGTCGGGACGTGCCGCCTCGCCTACGATGACGTCGTCAAAGATGAACTTCACACCGCGCTTATCTTCGATGGCGGCCGCCTCCTCAAGAAGGAGGTCGTGGAAGGCGCGGATCGTCTCCATCGAAAGGCTTCTCATGTCGAGCCCAAAGGAAACGTCGCCCGAGATGATTGAGATGTCGGCCGTCGAAGGCGTGTTGATGACGCCGCAGGTGAAGACCAGATCCTTGCCGTCATGGAGCCAGGCCTCCCAGTGCCTGTTCATCACGTAGAGAAGGTCTGTCAAGGCTGCGACGGCGTCGTGCCTGAATTCATAATCAACGGCGCCCGAATGCGCGGTCTCGCCCTCAACGCGGCATCGCTTGTGCCTCAGATACCCGCGGATTCCCGTGACGACCGCCGCACGGTTGACAGGTTCCTTGTCAAGCCTCGGTCCCTGCTCGATGTGAAGCTCGACAAAGGCCGCAATCTTCGAGAGATCCATGAGCGGCTCTCCCGACGCGATGCGCTCGACGTCGACCCTGCGCTCAAGAAGAACGTCCTTCAGAAGTCTCCCCGAATCCCTGTGAGGGAGTTCTAGCTCGAAGGGCTTGAGCTGGCCCGTCAGCGCCAGACTGCCCGCATAGGCACGTCCGAATTCCGGGCACTCCTCCATGCGGAATGCAACGATACAGAAGTCCTGTTCGGGTACTCTATTCGTATCCTTCAGATATTTGGCCACGGCGAGCGGCGCGACGATGCCGGCAAGCCCATCGAAATTGCCGCCCTGAGGAACGGAGTCGGTGTGCGATCCCGAGACGAAGGCTGGCAAATCCCTGTTGCGACCTGGCAAAGTCATTGAGCGCAGCGTCCGCATGGACCTCAAGACCGATCTCGCGCGCAGCCTCGGCGAGTCTCTCATGCACCTTGTCTTCTTCAGGCGTATATCCCTCGCGCGTGACGCCGCAGGTGTCGGCGGTAAGCTTTCGGATGTCTTCGAAGAGACGAGTACAGAAGTCTTCTACGTAGGCGGCGAATTCGGTCATGAGACGGTTCCTCTTCCTGATGGTTTCGGCCGGAGTGAGTGGAGTATGGATTGGTGGGATTCGGTCGATTTTTCAAGTGTACCGATCGATGGACCTGCGAGGGGAAAATGTTCTGCGGAGCGCGAAGCCATGCGGTAGCCGGTGACGAATCCTGCAGATCGTCGAAGTGCGGAATGCCGGGTACAAAAAAACCTCCGGCATTCCGAAGGATGCCGGAGGCGGGGAACCCGCCGCCCCGGATGGAGAGAGGGAGAAGGCGGCGGAGAGGGAGACGATCAGTATCAGAAGAGATACTTCACGTTGAGCTGGCCATAGAACTCGCGATGGTCGTTGTCGCCGAAGGCACCACCGATCTGGCCGCCGAAGGAGAGGGCGTCCTTGCGGGCTTCAAGACCGAAGCCCACGCGGCCGACGTTCTCGCTCCAGACGTCGAGGTTGGTGTTGATGGCGGCAGCGCCGAACTTCGTCGTGGCTTCGACGTCCGTGTCACCGAACGTGTGGACATAGGCCACGTCGACCGTCGGACGGAGCGTCCAGCCGGAGGCGAGGTCCATGTTGCCCGAGAAGGCCACGCCGATCGGCATGCTCACGAGGTTCTGGTCCATGTCATCCACGGAGAGGCCCTTGGCGGTGTTGTAGCCGTCAGTGGCGACGCGCAGGTAGTTGAGACCGACGTACGGAACAGCCTGGCCGGACTTGCTGAGCTGGAAGGCCATTTCGCCGCGGGCGCCGATCGTGAAGATCGTGGCGTCGATGTCGGCGGAGTCGCCGTCAGCGGACGTGACGTCGTTCTTCGTCGTCATGAGGCCCATCTGGCCGACGAGGTTGAACTGGCCCATGCGCTTGGCAGCGTAGCCCTGAACGCCGTAGTAGTCCACGTCGTTCTTGACGCCGTTGTTGTCGCCTTCGCCTTCAACGTCACCGGTGCCGAAGTTGCCCATGACGCCGAACGTCATGTCGCCCATCGTGTATTCACCGCCGACCGTGATGCCGCCGAGCTCGGTCTTCGTTTCGAGAGCGCCGGAGTCGCCGCCCATCTTGAGGGAGGTGCCCGTCACTTCAGCGAAGCCCGTCCAGCCGTCCTGGAAGACGTTGGTGAGCGCAGCACGCTTCGTGGCTTGGTCGATGCCCATCGTGGCAGCTTCAATGCCGGCCGTCTGGACGCCGCCAGCAGCAGCGAGGTTGAGAGCGCCGTTGAGACGGGCTTCGCGCTGGCTGCCGGACGTGATGGCGGTGTTGGCCTCATCAAGGAGGGAACCGATCACTTCGTTTTCGGCCATGCCGACGAGAGCATCGCCGTCAAAGCCGCCGAGGCCCGTGCCTGCGAGGTCGGAACCCGTGGCGCGTTCGAAGGTGAACTTGTTCTGGCCGTCTCCGACTTCAACAACCTTGAAGAGAAGGTTGTCGACGGTCGTCTTGACCTTGCCGTCAACGTCAACGGTCACAATGCCCTGATCGGCGACGTTCACATAGTGAAGCGTCGATCCGTCAGCAGCCTTGATGGTGCCCGTCACGGTGGTGGCAACATGGTCGTCTTCCTTCGGGTCCGAAGCGTCGATGATGAGCGTGCCGTTGGAGCCGAGGTTCACATTGGTCGTGACACCGGCGGCAACATTGCCAACATTGATCTTGGCGTTGGCGAGATTGACCTGTCCGCTCAGGTAGAGACCGGCCTTTTCGTTGTACTTGCCGAGGCCGTCGCGGGCGTCAGAAGTCCTGGCGGTTGTGCCAAGAGCAAGAACGCCTTCCTCGACCACGAACTTGTTGGTAGGAGCGACCGTAGACTGAACGGCGAGGGCACCACCTTCCTTGACGGTCAACGTCTGCGAATCGTTGGCACTACTGATTGCACCAAACTCGTAATTGCCGGTGACCTCGACGCTGGTCTTGCCGCCCATGTCATAGTCTGCGCCGGTAACGAGGTCGCCGGACTCGAGCTTGTCGAAGCCCTTGATCACGATGCGGTCAGAGCCATCGAGCAGGGCGACTTCAGAGGCTTCAGTCTTGGAGAAGTCATAGCCGTTCACGAAGTTGAGCGTTGCCGAATCAGCGCCGGAACCGTCGATGACGGCATCAGCCTTGAGGAACTTGAAGTCGGAGCCAATTTCAATAACCGCAGTGTCAACAGTCGACTTAGAAGAAGTGGAGTCCTTGATGTTGAAGCCGCCGGCATAAACGTCGCCGTTGAGAGAGCCATTGATGAGGCTGATGGTAGTCTCCTTCACGTTGGAAGAAGCAGTCTTGTAATCAGCGTAGAATGCTTCGTTCTGATAGCTCCCGGCTACGCCGCCGCCATACATATTCCCTGTGACTTCGGCGCCATTGACCTGAACAAGAGCCTTTTCAACGGTGGCCTTGCCACCAAGAGTTGCCAGCCCACCGGCGAAGACGTTGTCGTTGACCTTGCCGCCATTGAGAAGCAGCTTCACATCCTTGGTCGAGGACTCAGCACCAGCACCTGAAGCAACGCCGCCTCCGAGGATGGCGACATTGGCACCATCCTTACCCAGAGTCTTAGCGACCTGATGAACGTGGCTGTCACGGTTGGGAACACCCGAATGTTCGCCCTGGATGTATCCTGTGATTGGATCGACGTTTGCAGCGTTGATTTCACCACCGGTGACCGTAATGGTCACGTTTTCCGTATTGGCAACGGCATTGGAAGCCTTGGCGTTCACGTTGTCAAAAGCGATGCCGCCACCGAGAAGTCCGTCAACGCTACCACCACTGACCAGAACGGCAGCGGATCCGACATTGGCAGTGGCCTTGACAAGAGACCCACCGTTGCGAATCTCAGCCGTAGAATAGGCGAGCCCACCAGCTGTGAAGAGAATGTTTTCTCCACCGCTGATGACAAGGTTCACCTCATCGACGTTGGCGTTCGCATTCGTCTGATTGGCAGCCTTGGAGGCATCAGCCTTGTCGTGAGCGACAGCCAGCCCACCAGCCGCAGTAGCGACGTTGTAGCCGCCCTTGAAGTTCATGGTGACGGTATCAACATTGCTAGCGGCCGTCACAGTGCCATTGCCCTTATCGGTAACAAAGTAACCGCGGGCAAGGGCAATGCCGCCGCCGAGGTTGCCGGCGTGAACACCATCCACATTCACGCCGCCAGCAAAACCGGAAAAGTCTTTAACAAACTCCGTGAAATTCTTGGTCGTGATGTCCGTCTTGAGCTTGCCAAGATAGGTGTACGCAGCCTGATGCAGCTTGGCCTTGTTGTCGTCAGTTAATTTCGCCGGGCCGTCGAAGTTCATGACCACGTCTTTAACGGTTGCCGTGGAGGAACCAACGTTATTACCGGAAGAGTCGGCAAGAGCAAGACTGCCGCCAGCCAGAGCTGCAGTAGAGGATTCGGCCCCGACATTCATGATGATGGAATTCGAGGAGGTTGTGGCGGTTCCGGATCCACTGCCCTTGATCATATTGATAAACCAGTTACCCGTATTGCCGAACTGGTTAACCGTAGCATCAAAACTAACGGCCGCCCCGCCACCGAAAACTCCCATCACTTCGCCGTTGACAATGTCAACTACAGTTGTACCGTTGACATTGGCCGAAGACTGGCCCTTGCCGGTAGCTACGGAAACACCGCCGCCAAAGCCACCGATGACAATGCCGTCCAACTTGGAAGGATCAGCTTTCTTATCGATGTCGATGGTCACATGGGAGTTCTGGAGAACATCCGACTGAGAAACAGATTCGCGGGCGGCAACGCTCAAACCAGCTCCCGCGAAACCGCCCACATTGGCCTTTCCGGTAATGTTGAGAACGGTAGAATCAACCGACACAAGGTTCGTACCGGCTGAGGGTTTGAAAGTACCGATTGTTGAGAGAACTGCAGACCCGCCGAAGACACCCAGGCTGTTGCCGCTGACGATGTCGGTGGTTGCCGTACCAGTCCTATGAATGGCATGCGCAGTTTCCGTGGCTGCCA
>OCHH01001121.1_pt1 | contig 10501 bp, 7 predicted proteins | sample 1538781 | NCBI WGS metagenome assembly OCHH01 (sample SAMN04571726, study PRJEB22368) | human gut metagenome | biome: human gut; material: stool | host: Homo sapiens | place: Luxembourg | collected 2012-12-05
TCTTGCGCCTGGCATCCTATTGCCGTCATCAGTGCGATGAAGATTAATAAGATTGTCCTTTTCATACTGTAAATTTTTAAGATTAAAAGACTGTTTTTGTCAGTTTGCTAAATAATATTGCAAATATAATTAATCACTTTCAGATTTCAAAACGTTTTTGTTAATATATTTAAGCAAAGCGAGGTTTTGGCTTATGGATAATAACAATTTGCGCGTGTTTTGCGGGGATGTATAGGATAGATGTAAAAATGTCGAACTTTGCGCCATTAAACAATGGCAACGATGGCAGACTATCGTCGCGGAGCGACGACACTCTTCCGTAATCAGGCACGTGCATACCGTTTTTTTAGCATTATACCGTGTGTGAAAAAAGAAAGCAACCGGCGGGCATTGTCTGCCCGTCGGTTGCTTCGTTATGGATTTCAAATATCAGCGCACCACTTTGATTGTCTTTGCGCCGATGCGCACAAGGAATATGCCGTGGTTGCCGAGCGCTACGTTGTGTTCTGTAGCTGCCGTGTTGTCTTGATGCAGGAGTCTGCCGTCGAGGCTGTAAACTGCCACCGGAGCGGCTTCGGCGAGGGTGATGCGGATGCCGTCGGCTGTTGTGGCAACCGTAGCGCCGTCATTGCCGGCGGTTATGCTCTCTACTGCGTCGTTGCGTTTCACTTCCTGCGGTTCCGAGCGGTCGGACGTTGCCTCTTCGATGATTTTGCTGCTTGAATCAAGACGGAATGCCTGAACGGTGTAGGCATAGACGTCGCCGGCTGAATAGTCGGGGGTGTCGATTCTGCGACTTGTGTCGGAGGTCTCGTCGTATTTGTATTTCAGCTCCGTGCTTTCGCCTTTGTTGAGGTTCTGGCTTAATTGCAGGTCGTCAAACAGCACATAGCCTGTTCCTTCAGCGATTGAAATCTCGACGTAGGTGTCTTTCTCGCCTTTCTCAAGCGTGATGACTTGTTCGGCGAGGTCGGTGGTGACGGGGCATTCTGTCTTGAACAGTTCGTCGGCCTTGCCGTCAGCCTTGTCTTTAAGCACACAGATTCTCAATTTCGTGACGTTGCGGCCGAGCACATTGAAGCGGAGTGTGGATTTGCCTCCGTTGTGGCTGAGGTCGAGAATCGGCGAATAGATGGTGCCGGGAACGTTGTAGTCAAGGAACATGTTTGAGATGCCAAACATACCTTGTGCTGCCATCGGTGCGAATGCTATCCAGTCGCAGCGTGGGGCGAGGTCGTCGAGAAACACGCGGATTCCGCCGAGGCGGGAGTAGTCCCATGGGCTGTCGATTGTGCCCACTTTCACTGCGCTGAAGTCGGATTTGAACAGGTTAAACGGTTCGTTGTCGGCCTGGGCGGTGTGGGTGAGGATTGTGTAGACGGCATAGGCTGTGGCTTGCGGCACGCTTTGCCAGTTGGCGGTGAAGCCGTAGCTTGCCACGTTGGTGGCGGGAAGGGTGACTGGCGTCTTGAGTTTGCGTATCACGGTTATTGTGTTCGACGTGCTTGAGGTCTCTCCGTTGCGTTTCGAGCAGACGGTGTAGTAATAGTCGATATTTGCCTCGATGCCGGTGACGTCGTAGCTTGTGCCGCTCACTTCCTTGTCCTTGAAGAGATATTGCTCTGTGGCGTTTTTCAGCGTGTAGACGCTGAGCAGATAGCCTTCGGCGCCTTCAACAGCCTGCCAGTTGGCAGTGAATTGGGTGTCGCTTACGTTGGTGGCGGCTTGTGCCAATGGCGCGCCGGGCTTGCCGTTGTCGATTTGGGTGATGGTTATGTCGTCAATGAAGATTGGATAACTTTTTGCCGTTATCTGGATATCGTCTTTTGAGTTGCCGTCGGTGAATGTCAGCGTGTACTCTTTCCATTTTGTGGTGCCCTCGATGGTCTGAGAGCTGGTTACGGAGTTGCTGTATTCGCCCAGAAGGCAGTTCTGCACATAGATTTCATCGGTGGTGCTCGACTTTGACGAGGCTACACGCGCGCGGAATTTGATGGTGAACGAACCGCCGTAGTTCGACAGGTTGAGGGTAGGGGTGATGAGCCAGCCGGTGCCTTCTTCGGTGTCTACGTCAAGATAGGCGCAGCCGCCGGCTTGGTATACGAATCCGCCGCGCCAGCCTGGCTGTTGTGTGTACTTGGCGTCGATTGTGCCGTCGTTCCAGTCGGAAAGTTCGGTGCCGTCGGGGTCGTCCTCGCTTCCTGCCGTGAATTTGGCGAAGTCTTCGGAAACGAGCACAATCTCCGAACCTATTTCGCGGAGCGACGGCGAGTGGGGTTTTGCGGTGAGTGCCTCGAGTTTGGCGTCAATGGCGGCTGGGGCTTTCTGTGTGTGGCGCAGTCCCGCCATTGCGGTTGCCGCTGTGACAATCGCAAGTGAATAGAAAAGTAGAGTCTTTTTCATAAAACTGATGGTTTATTGCTGTTTGGTGTATTTGCCCTTTACAAATGTTTCTATTATTACCGCAAAAATATTGATTTGTTTTTGTTTGGGCAAGATATTTAGCGAAAAAAACCGGACATCTGTGTGGATGCCCGGTTTTTGTGGGTGTGGGTGCGTTGTGGTTAGCGCGCCACTTTTGTCGTCTTGTTACCTACTTTGACAAAGTATACGCCGTGGTTGTTGAGCGCCACAGTGTGGCTCAACGCGCCGCTGGCTGCGTTGTAGAGACATTTGCCGTCAACGCTGTAGACTGCTACCGGAGCGGCCTCTGCAAGGCTAATTTCGATGCCGTTGGCTGTAGTCGCAATCTTTGCGTTGCCTGCTGCGATGTTGTCAACGCTGCCTTCGCCTACGGCTACGATGTTTGAATCTCCGGAAATGTTGCCGTTGTTTACGGCGCAGACGTAATAGTAGTACTGCTCGCCTTCTGTCAGGCCTGTGACGTCAAACGAAGTGCCTTCAACGGTTTTGTCCTCAAGCAGGAGCGTGGCTATGTTGTAGACACCGCCATAGGTGTATGAAACGTCGTCGATGGCGCAATTGCCCACTTCCTTTGTGTACGACAGACGGAGTTTCACGATGCCTTCGTCGTCAATGTCCAAGTCTACAAAGTCGGCGAAGTTGGAATCAACGTCAGCGAAGTTGAGTTTGCCGAGGTCAATCCATTCTGTGCCGTTAAATCCGGAAACAGTTATGATGCTGCCTGCGCCGGCTCCCTGGTTCTTTACCCAGAAACTGAATTTTTTGATAGGAGCCGGAGCCTCCGGGGTCTCGATGAAGTCGCCGGTTGCGTCAAAGGCAAGGGCTATCTTCTCTGAATGGTAGTTGCCGCTTGAAGCGTAGATTTCGCGGCTTGTGCCGTTATCGCTGACGCTGATTGTCCAGCCTTCCGGCAATTTTGAGTTCTCAGTGTCGATGAATTTGTCTTTCTTGCCGGTAGCGACGATGCCGTCGAATCCTTCAGTGACTGTAGCCTCTTCCACATCGCTTTTGATGGTCTTGAACGAGAACACTGTGAGCATGTAGCTGGTGGCGCCTTCCACTGCGCTCCAGTTGGCTGTGAAGCTTGTCGGGGTCACGTTGGTGGCTGCCAGTGCCTCTGGTGCCGGAACGTCGATTTTTACTGTCTGGGTAACCTTGATGTCGTCAATGTAGATAGGCGACTGGTAGGCGTACAGCTGGATGGAGGCGTTGGCTGCGCCCGATTTGAGCTCTACCTCATACTCTGCCCACTGGTCGGTGATGGCCACTTGTTTGTAGTCAACAACGCCCGACATAGGATCGCTTTCGTTGATGTCGTCCTCGTCGATGCTGACGAATTCAACGGCGTCGGTCGCTCCTTCCTCTGCCACGCGTGCGCGGAATGTCACCACGATATATCCGCCGTTGCCCGAACCGTCGAATGTCGATGAGTTGAGAAAACCGGTGTCTTCGTTGTCGGTGCCTTCATCTACGATGCCGATATATGCGCATCCGCCGGCTTGAAACACGCCGTCTCCGCTCCAGCCCGGAGTGTTTGTCAACTCGTCGGCGATATATCCGGTTGTTGCGTCAGCCACGTCGGTGGCGTCGGGAGTGGCTTCACTTCCGGCGGTGAATTTGGAGAAGTCCTCTTCGAGAAGCACTTGGAGATTCGGAGTCTCGTCAGCGGCCTCGCCAGCTTTGCTGAGGGATTTCAATGACTTTACTGTGGTGGATTTCTGAATGTTGTCCACCATGATTTTTTTCACTTTGTGAGTGCCTGCCAGTGCAACTATGGCGCAGAAGGCTACGGCAAGTGTTGAAACAAGTAGAGATTTTTTCATAAAAACGTTGGTTTATAGGATTAAGCAAGCCACTCTCGTGCATAGTCTCGAGAGTGGCTTGCAGATATGTTTGTCGCTTAGTCGATGATGTCGAAGCCAGTGTAAGGCACGAGTGCCTTCGGAATGCGGATGCCTTCCGGGGTCTGGTTGTTCTCGAGCAGCGCAGCCATGATGCGCGGCAGGGCGAGAGCGGAGCCGTTGAGCGTGTGGCAGAGCGTCATCTTCTTGTTGGCGTCGCGGTAGCGGCAGTGCAGACGGTTGGCTTGGTAGCTTTCGAAGTTTGAAACCGAGCTTACCTCAAGCCAGCGTTTCTGTGCGGCTGAAAACACCTCGAAGTCGAATGTGATTGCCGATGTGAAGCTCATGTCGCCGCCGCAGAGGCGAAGAATGTGCCATGGCAACTCGAGTTTCTCAAGCAGCCCCTGCACGTGGTCTTTCATCTCTTCCAACGCTGCGTATGAGTTTTCAGGCTTCTCGATGCGCACAATCTCCACCTTGTCAAACTGGTGCAGACGGTTCAGTCCGCGCACGTCCTTGCCGTAGCTGCCGGCTTCGCGGCGGAAGCATGCTGAGTATGCGCAGTTCTTTTTCGGCAGGTCTTTCTCATCGAAAATCACATCGCGGTAGATGTTGGTGACAGGCACTTCGGCTGTCGGGATGAGATACAGGTTGTCAAGGTTGCAGTGATACATCTGTCCCTCTTTGTCGGGCAATTGACCTGTGCCGATGCCCGATGCCTCGTTGACCACGTAAGGTGGCTGTGTCTCGAGATAGCCTGCCTTTGAGGCTTCGTCGAGGAAGAATTGGATGAGCGCGCGCTGAAGTTTCGCTCCCTTGCCGAAATAGACTGGGAAACCGGCGCCGGTGATTTTCACACCGAGCTCGAAGTCAATCAGATTGTATTTCTTTGCGAGTTCCCAGTGGGGAAGGGCGTCTTCCGGAAGGTCGGGCATCTGACCGCCTGTCTTTTCTACCACGTTGTCCTCGGCTGTCTTGCCTTCCGGCACCATTGCGCACGGGGTGTTTGGAATGGAGAGAAGAATCTCGGTGATTTTGTCGGCGGCGCTTTTCACCTCTTCCTCAATGGCTTTGTTGGCGGCTTTGAGTTCTGCCACCTGTGCCTTTACGCCTTCTGCCTCGTCTTTCTTGCCCGACTTCATCAACGCTCCGATCTGTGCGGCGAGTTTGTTGAGGTCGGCGCCGTTCTGGTCAAAACGGGCTTGCGCCGTGCGGCGTGCCTGGTCGAGTTCGAGAATCTCGTTTATGAGTTTTTCCGCATCGAAATGTTTCACCGCAAGGCGGCGCACAATTTCTTGTGGATTTTCTTTGATTGCAGCTAATGTAAGCATCTTTTTTCGTTCTTATAAAGTTCTTATATCTTGTTGATTATGCGAGCAGTTCGCGCACTTTTGCCGAGATGGCCTTGCCTTCTGCCTTTCCTGCCAGCTCTTTGGAGGCTGTGCCCATCACCTTGCCCATCTCTTTGGCTGATGTGGCGCCGACACGGGCGATGATTTCCTTCAGGGCGGCGGTCAGTTCCTCTTCGGAGAGTTGTTTGGGCAGATACTCTTCGATGATTGCCGCCTGTGCCAATTCTTCACCGGCAAGGTCTTCGCGGTTCTGTTCTGTGTAGATCGATGCGCTTTCCTTGCGCTGTTTCACCATCTTGGCGAGAATCTTCAGAGCGGCGTCGTCGCTCAGTTCGCCATCGCCGCCTTTGGCGGTCTTGGCCTCAAGAAATTCTTTTTTGATGCCGCGAAGCGCCTCGAGGCGCACTTTGTCGCGTGCCAACATTGCGGTTTTGATGTCGCCGCTTACTTTATCAAACAGGTTCATAATTGTATATGTTGTTTTAAAGTTTTTTAATCAAATTCAATCTCGCGCATTCCGTGTCCGGTTTCTTGTGCGGGCTTCGGTGCCATGTGTGTCGGCTCGGCTATTTCAGCCTGCGACTCGGAAAGCGTGCGCCATTCTTCGCGCAGGCGGCTGTCGGAGCCGCGGCGGAAGGTTGGCGTTTTCTCGATAAAGTTGATCAGCGTGTCGTTGTCCATTTGTTGCGGAGTGAGCAGGATGTAGTTTGCGCTCGCTTTCTTGCGGTTGCGCTCTGCCACTTTCTCCTTGCCGTATTCCGCGGAGATGCGTGAGTCGTCGTCGGCTGCTACCGGCTCTTGTTTCGGCTTTGGCTTGTAGGTGGTCTCGTTGCTGAGGCTGATGTCGAAGCCGGAGGCAAGGATTGTGATTTTCACCTTGTCGCCGAGAGTGTCGTCGACCGACGTTCCCCAAATCACGTCGACATCCTTAGCGAAATTGTTCATAAACGCTGTAATCTCGTTGGCCTCGCCCATCATGAACGGATGCTCGGATTTCTTCGAGTAGTACAGGTTGAAGAGGAAACGCTTTGACGTCTGCACGTCGCGGTTTTTCAGCAACGGAGAGTTGAGAGCGTCCTCGATGGCTTTGGTCACTCGGTTTTCGCCTTCACCGTATCCGGTGCTGATGATTGCTGTGCCGCCGTCTTTGAGCGTCGTGTTGACATCCTCGAAGTCAAGGTTGATTTTTCCCTTGAAGTTTATCAGTTCGGAGATGCTTCGGGCTGCGTCGGTAAGCGTTTCATCCGCTTTGTCGAATGCGTTGTCAAACTCCAGGTCGCTGTAGATTTCTGTCAGACGCTCGTTGTTGATAATCAGCATAGCGTCTACATATTTGCCCATCTCGTCGGCGCCTTCAAGCGCCTTGATGATTTTTTTCTCGCCCTCGAAGAGGAATGGTATCGTGACAATGCCCACGGTCAGCATGCCGCGTTCGCGTGCGATGCGTGCCACTACAGGTGATGCTCCCGTACCGGTTCCACCGCCCATACCGGCAGTGACAAACACCATTTTTGTGTCCTCGTCAAAGAGTTCGGCGAGCTCCTCTGCGCTTTCCTCGGCTGCTGCTTTGGCTTTTTCTGGCTTGTTGCCCGCGCCGAGACCGCGGGATGTGTTCGGTCCGAGAAGCACCTGCTCCGGCACCGGGGAATTATGCAGAGCCTGGCGGTCGGTGTTGGTCACAACAAACGACACTCCCGGGATATTTTGCTTATACATATAGTTGACAGCGTTGTTGCCGCCGCCGCCCACACCGACAACTTTGATGATTGCCGAGCCGTTTTCGTTGAAACTGCTCACTTGGCGTTCGTCGGTTGGGAAAATCGTTGATTTGGTTGCTATATCTTCGCCACTCATAGTCGTTCGTTTTTATTGTTCGTCTTCTGCATCTTCGAATGTTTTTTCAACGCCGTCGCTCATTTGTTTGATGAAGCGCGAGATGAAGCTTGGCTTTTTCGGTTTCTTCGGTTGCTCGTCGTGAGTCTCTTGAGGCTTATGGGTCGGTTGCGCTGGCTCGTTGGCGTCGGGATACTCGGGCATCGCCGGTATCGACATGCAGTTTGCCGCCTGCGGCTGGTTGGAAATCCACTCTACTACCGACAGAAGCTGCGGTATCTTGGAGAGTTCCTTGCCTTCGTCAACTCCCGGATACAAGCCGGTGCGCACTTTCATGTCGGAGATGTTGTTGAGAAGGTCTGCCATGCGCTTCAAGTGCATGCCGCGGCCTGTGGTGACAAAGCCGGCGGCAAGGTCGCCAGGGGTCATCTGGGCAAACTGCAGCTGGTTGAACACGTTCTCCATGATTTCACCTGCGCGCGCCGAAACGTAGTTTGACACGTCGAGAGCCGATGCGCCCGAGATGTCGGCGTTGGGCAGGTCTACGCCAACCGACATTGCGTCGCCGTAGCTGCGTTTTATCTTGTCGGCCTGCTCCTCAAGAAGGTTGAGCGAGCAGAGGTCGCGGGTGATGTTGCGTGAACCCATCGGCAGCACGTTGAGATACAGAAGGCTGTTGTTTTTGTAGACGGCAACGGTCGTTGTCTCTGCTCCGTGGTCAACGTAGACGCTGCCAAGACGGCGCTCTTCGCTGGTGAGCATCGACTGTGCGGCGGCTATCGGGGTGATGATGAAGTCGTTGATGCGGATTTTCAGACGGTCGAACACCATCTGGAGGTTGCGGCGCATCTGCGGACGGCACAGCACAACGTTCATCACGGCGTGCAGATGTTGTCCAATCGAGCCAATGGGGTTTGCCACGGTGCTGCCGTCGAGCTCATACTCGCGCGGAAGCACTGCGACAATATTTTTGCTGTCGAGCCCCGCCGAAGCCTCTTTTTTCAGCAAATCGATGAATTCGCGGCTGATGGGGACATCTTCGTTGAGGTCGCGGTCAATCTCTATTTTCTCTGTGTGGAGCGAGCGTCCGCCAAAGGCGAGATACACGCTGTCTATCTGGCGTGGAGCCACTCGGCTGTCGTTCTTGATACGGTAGAGCAGGTCGTTTGTCTTGCTGCACACCTCGTCGACGTTGACGATGCTGCCGTATCTGACACAGTCCAAAATCGGCACTTCGTGATAGCACACAATTGTTGCATTGCCGGGCGCTGTGACGCTTGCCACCACTCCGGCGATGTGTGAACTGCCAATCTCAAGGGCTACTATGTATTTCTTGTCTTCCATATCTTTATGGCTGTTTTGGTGTAATCGTATGTTTGCGTGTGGTGTCGGAACCTTCGCTGACTGCTACCGACACCAGCGGGTCGGGCGACTCCTCGTGGCCGAGGCTTACGTCCTGCTGTATCTTCAGGCGTGGCGTGTTGATGCGTTTGCTTGCCACAATCTGTCCGTGCCATTTCAGCGTGATGGTGTCGTAGAAGTCCCATCCTTTCACCGGCAGCACTTCTTGATAGAACCGCTTCAGCTTGGCGAATTTCTTGTCAAGGTCGGTCAGGTCGCCGAGGTTCACGGTGATTCCTGCCATCTGGGGGATGATGTAGACGTTGCGCGGGTTGGCGGCGTTGATTGCCGAAACCATTTCGTCTGCCTCGGGATGGCTGGAGAGGAAGTCGATAAGCGGCAGAAGCTGTGTGGGCTGAAACCGCTTGCTGAAATGTCCGCTTACGACGGGTACGTCGAGGAAGAATCCTTCGTTGGCTGGGACGTGCTTGCCGGCGCGGTTGATGTAGTACGACTGGTTGCCGTCAAAAACCCGCATCACGGGCTGTATCGGCTCCAGATCGATGCACAGGCTGTTGTCGCTGTTGGTGTAGCACTGCACGTGCTCCACGTAGTATTGCTTGTTGAATGTGCGTTCAATCTGCTCCTCGCTGATGTTGACGAGGCGTTTGCCCTTGACATTGAAACCGAGGCGGTTCATTTCCGACAGGATAAACTTGTCGGTGATGAACCGGATGGAGTCGTTGGGGTTTTCCACAGTCACGACAATGCCGCTGCACGTGGCGTCGCGCCGCGCGGCACTGGTCCAGAAGAATGAGCCTATGACGTAGGCAACAACCAGGATTGTCGATATGTAGAACAGTAACTTTTTCAATGTTTTTGCTTTACCACTTCACAAATTTGGGGCAGATAGTTGCAGATGTCGCCTGCACCAACTGTCAAAAGTACGTCAAAATTATAATTTTTTATTGTTTCTACCAAAGAATTTTTATTGCAAAGTGCTTTGTTTTTGCATTTTATATCTTTAAGTATGATTTCTGACGTCACTCCGGGTATCGGAAGCTCGCGGGCTGGGTAGATGTCGAGCAGCAGAATGTCGTCGGCGAGCGACAGGGCTTCGGCGAATTGCGGAGCGAAATCGCGGGTACGGGTGTAGAGGTGCGGCTGGAAAACTACGGTCAGTCGGCGGTTGGGGTATAAGTCCTTGACGGAGCGGATGCTTGCCTTGAGTTCATCGGGGTGGTGGGCATAGTCGTCGATAATCACTTTGCCGTTTTTGCCGGGCTCTTTGAGCCAGAACTCGAAGCGGCGCTTTGGACCGAGGAATGTGCCTACGGCATTGCGCATCACGTCGTCGGGCACGCCCACCAGCTGGCATACTGCCATTGCTGCCACTGCGTTCTCGATGTTGATATCGACAGGCACGCCGAGTTTGACGTCTTTGATTGTGCCTTTGGGGCTTACGAAGTCAAACACGATTTCGCCGTCGCCCTTGCGCACGTTTTCTGCGTGGAAGTCGCCCTCGTTGCGCGAGTAGTGGTAGACGGCGACGCCCTGCTGTGGGCGCGGACGCAGTTTCAGTCCGGTGTGGCAGATGAGTGTGCCGCCGGGCTGGATTAGCTCGGTGAAGTGGGCGAAACTTTCCAGATATGCCTCCTCTGTGCCGTAGATGTCGAGGTGGTCGGGGTCGGTGGCTGTAACAACTGCTAT
>OCHH01001125.1_pt1 | contig 10473 bp, 9 predicted proteins | sample 1538781 | NCBI WGS metagenome assembly OCHH01 (sample SAMN04571726, study PRJEB22368) | human gut metagenome | biome: human gut; material: stool | host: Homo sapiens | place: Luxembourg | collected 2012-12-05
CGTACACTTGTCCCCTTTGAACTTTTTCAGTTTATCCCTGTATGTCTGAATAAATTCATCACACAGTCTGTGCGCAGTAAATGGTCCATGTCTCTCCTGTCCCATTCCGGCCGCAAATGTAACATCAAAAGAAATGATATAATCATCATCTCCCGGTGTACCTGCACGGTTTAAGTATAACTGTTCTTTCAGATTCCCTTCCGATGAACCAAATTCGTGACACTGCTTTCCATTCACATCAACGCCTGTCAGCATTACATATACACCGGTTATGGTGTGAGTAATTCCTTCTCCCAATTTACCAAGCACTTTTGTTGAGATTGGAATGATATCCATGATCGTGTTCGTCCATCTGTCGTGGTCTCCCGGTTTTATGATCTGAATATCAATCTTCTCAATACAATCATCCTGTGCAACAAGCTGATCGATCATCTCTTTACTGACTGTCATATGTCCATCCGTTGTGATATTATTGTGTTCACCCCATTCCACATCTGTCATATGAAATGCTTTGATCACAAGGCGTCTTAAGTCTATCTCTTTCTCAGCCATCATGTCACCTCCTATATTCTTAAGGCATATCTCTTTCCTGTACCGTTCAGGAAATTAAGCATATCTCTGCCCCTTTCTATGCCTTCTCCATGTCTCTAGTATACAATATACTGCAAGAAATTCCAATATATTGTCTCATTCTTTTTTTAAAAAAGGGCAGATGCAAAATACATCTGCCCTTCTTAAGATCAACAATATTCTTTAAATAGAATTAGATCTTAGCAACATACTCGAATGGCAACGGAACAATCTTTCCTGGAGTTTCGATTTTCTCTAACTGCTCCAGAGTTGCCTTTACGATCTGTGTCTGCTGTTCTACGTTGTGAGGACCACCCGCATTAGCACCCATAGGTACCAACGGAGCTACCGCACGAGGAGTACCAGTCTGACGAACAACTGGTGGAAGAGCTGCAATAATAATTGTAGGAATTCCAGCTTCTTCAATCGCTCTCTGCACCAATACTGCAGAGCGGTGGCAGGTACCTCAGCCAGCGGTGAGGATTACTGCGTCAACATCCTCATTTTTGAACATTTCAGCGATAGCAGGACCAGTTTCATGTTTGAATTTCTCCTGGTTTCCACCACCACCCATGAATCCAGCATGTACAGGAGCACAAGCTCTGATAAATCCTTCTGCAGCTAATTCATGAATTCTGTCAATTGGGAACATACAGTTGATGTCCTTGTTAACATCACTGTTATCATATCCACCGTGTGATACCATCAGATCACTAGATGGTGTAGTGTTTTCGATCTTTCTCCATGTGAAGTCACCAGCAAGGTTAAATCTCTCCTGGCTCTTCTTGTGAACACCTGCTGCTGTTGCAAGAGCGATAGACATATCTTTTAACTCTTTTGTTACAGGAGCCCATACTGACGGTGGAGTAATAGGAACGAATATTTCAGACTGTAAGCCTTTAACAACCGTTAAACTCATTTTTAATCCTCCTTATTAGCATCCAAACGTGCTTGCATTTCTTGTTGTTTGCGACGTTCTTTTTCAATATTGCTGACGTATTTCTCATTTACTTCCGGTCCGAGCTGTTCCGGAAAACTCATGTTCCAGCCAACTTCCTGACCTACTTTCGGTTCTGTATCGCAGATGAACATTCTCTTCGGAGCTTTAAAGAACCCCAGACGTCCTTTCAAGTCGATGCTGATGCTACAGTCATCAACATCTACGATCACACCTTCCATATAAATGATCTTATCGCCATAGTGTAAACGTTCATTATCCATTATGATAACACCCGATCTTAGTCGTATTTTTCTTTACGTTTCTGGCTCATCGGCAGAGACTGTTCGTTGTCTACGAGTTCAATCTTCTTACCGCAAGCTGCTTCGATCAGCTCTACGTTTGTAGATTTAACGTTTGGATTCCACTTCTTCTCAGCGGCCTTTACTTCTTCACCAGCCATAGCTGCTTTAAGCATAGCAAGAGCACGGATACCCTCTTCCTGGCAAAGTGTATTACATCCAAGTACCTCATTCTCGATACCAGACTCTGATTTGTTATTGTCAACCATGTACTGCATGTACTTGTTACCAACAACAAGTGCACCCTGAACAGCGCAGAATGAAAGTCCTACTACAGGAATTCCTCTCATACCGATCTGCTCGATGTGGCTTGCGAAATCAATGTGGTTATTTCCGAATCCTTCTGTTGTAACGAAAGCTCCGTCAACATCCATCATTTCTACAGTATGTCCTACACGACGAGATACATAGTACTTCTCAGCATTGATCTGAGGTGATCCTACGAATACAACTCCGCAAAGGTCAACTTCTTCATCATGTAAAGCTTCAAGTACAAGTGGCTCTCTCCAGTAATGTCTTGACATCTCTTTAGATGCAGGTCCGATACATGTTAATGCATGGATACATCCATCAAGTACCTCAAGTGGAGATACGCATACAGGTACGTTTCCTAAGTCTACGTTAGCTCTTGCGCCAAGGATACCAACTGGTTCTACAGGAAGGATGAAGTTATCATGCATAGCTCCCTGTCCCATGATTTCTTTTACGATTACGACTTTCTTCTTACCTGGACGACGGATAGATTTCAGTTCTTCGTCTTCAACGATGAAGCTGTCATCTAATTCTTTCATTACTTCACGGATTTCCTGAGTAATGATATCGAATGCTGTATGTGCAGCCATAGGTCCACGACGTTCCATGTTAGTCTTTTCCTGAACTACGATGTTACCTTTGATAAAGATTTCTCCCTTATCCGGGCATCCAGGACGTCCCCACATGATGTTCTCGTCAAGGTATCCTTCTGAAGAACCGAACTCACCAATCTGAACTCCGCCTTCATCTGTTCCTGTCAGCATCATAACAACGCCGTCAAGTACTCTTGTTGCGCCTTCACCAAGGATTGCATCGCCTTCTTTTGTAGCGATTGGCTGAACATCCATGATTGTCTCTGAGTATGTGTGGTATTGGTCAGGAGTGATGATTTCAAGATGGAAATCTTTAACCAGTTCCTGATTAGCAATTACTTCTGCTTCAATTCCTTCACGGATGTAAAGAGTTGTTCCTTCGATCTTTGTCTCTGGTCCTCTCTTAACCTCTGTGATCTTAATGTGTCTTCTTGTTAATGTTCCTACTACTTTTGTTTCTTCAACAGGTGCTTCTGCTGTTGCTGTAGCTGCTACTGCTGCAGGTACTTCTGCTACTGCTTCTCCTGTTGCTCCAAGAGCTCCAACCGGAATTTCAAGATTGATATCTTTTCCTTCTCCGATATGGATCTTGAGTGTTCCTCCAGCTACTGTTGCTGCTGTTGCAACTGGTGCTGCCGGTGCAGCTTCCTCTGCTGGAGCTTCTTCCTCTGCCTTTTCTTCTGCTGGAGTTGTAGGTGCTTTTACACCATCCAGAACATCATTTGTTAACGGGCAAAGAGAATCACATGTTTTTGTAAGTTTTGCACCCAGTACTTCTTCAATAGTAAGGCATCCGTCCAGGTTTAATAATCCTGAATCTACCAGATCATCAAAAATTGCTGGATCTTCGAGATTAGCCGGCTCAATTGTGATACCAGCTTCTGCTCTACAGCACAGTACTGCAGGATCATGAGCATGTGCTTTTGCTGTTTCAGCTGTGATTGACATATTGTTTTCCCTCCTTGTTTTGTTTCGGTACATTGTCCCTTACGGGATATTGTAATTTTAATATATATACAGTTACATACAACATTCAGAAGAACCTCTCAATTACTTCTGGCGGGCAAAAGAATCGGGGGTCTTCTACCTCATTGTACGCAACAGTAATACCATAATATAATTTTGATAATATTGTGTCATTTCGGACAGTGATTAAAAATCAATATCCTGACTTACTTCTTTTGAAACCTTCAGGCTTCTGTACAGCGGATGTCCAACTGTTCTCATAACGTGGTCTGTCTGATGGAATACTTTCAGTCCCATCTTCGGTCCTGACGCCATTACAGTATTTGAACAGTCTGAGCAGTTACCGATCAGAATGTATTCACATTTGTCTTTCTTGAACTGCATATTGTTCTTAACCTGTCCAGGACAGTTACCAGGTCTTAAGCACTTCAGTGGTGCTCCCGGTTTATTTTCAATTGCCTGTTTACATTTGCACATAGATACTACTTTTGCATTCATCTTAGAAGCGATCTCACGCATACGCTCTTCGCTTCCGCCGCAGGCACATACAAGAATCCCCATTGTTGCTCCGTGGAGATCCGGGAACTCGACTGTTACAAGGATTGCTCCTGTCGTCTTGGTTGTTGGTGCATCTAATGTAGTAGACTTTCCTGTGAAAGCTCCACCCATGATGATCTCGCCATATTTTCCGTCGATTCCGCCGGCTTTTTCGATCATCTCTCCAACGCTTACACCTACCGGTACATCGAAGAATACATGTGCTTCATTTCCACCGTTTAATTTACCACGGACTGTCATATTCTTGCTGATACAAGGTTTCTTTTCATCAACCGCTTCAGCAATCTTACAGACAGTTTCTACATTGATAACAACAGATCTAGCTGCTGATGGAAGCTGTGTAGTTGTGAGTAATACCCCAAGACACTCTCTTACTACTGCACGTTCCTCACCCATCGGGTAGATATCAGCCATCAGGTGCATCTTGATATCAGGCTCATTCTCAAGAGCTTTCTGTAATACCTTGATTGCTTTATGATGTTTCTTCTTAATAGCAATAATTGCTTTCTTTGCGTGAGTGATTTCCATACTATATTTAATACCACGGATTAATTTATCACTCTGCTCTTCGATCTGTCTTGTGTTGTGTTCCAGTCCCGGTTCGCATTCAGCTGCATTTACAAGAATGTATCCACAATCCAGTTTGAAGTCTTTCGGAAGCTCTGGGTTAATCTCAGGATCAAGCTCACCCATCGGAGTTTCTTCTAAATTAATATTAAGTTTTACTCCTGTCGGGAATCCAGCTCCTCCCATTCCTACGATTCCGGCTGCTTTCACCAAATCAAGCTTTGATGACTCATCTGTGATACCTTCTACTGATTCGGTAACAGGAACGAATTCATCCGGCTGTTCAGCGGCCGGCTCGATGATGATGCGGTCTTCTGTAATCTCTGTTACTTTTCCATACACGCTTGAAAAGATGTTAGCTCCCAGGCCTGTTGGTGTAGCAATGAGAGTACCCTTTTTCACCTCAGCACCAACTTCTACACATGGTGCACAAGGAGCGCCAACATGCTGGCGTAATAACATCTGTACATTTCCCATGACACACTTCTCCTTTTTAATTTTTATTTTATCTAAGTCAAAACGGAACTATGCAAGCTCGTTTACTTATTCTAATTTAATTAATATAGAAATTTTCTATGAATTATTTTTCGCCATTTTTTTAACAAAAACTGTCTGTTTTTTTGGCGGAGGCATGTGGGAATCGAACCCACCCAGGACGCTCTTAACGCCCTACACTAGTTTTGAAGACTAGGAGGCACACCAGTTACCCAACTACCCCCATGTGCCTATTAACCATATCACATTTATCCTTATTTTTCAACACTTTTATTTATTTTTATAATACCAAAAAATCATTGACTTTTCAAGGGATTTCGTACATAATGAAATCAACAGATTGAACACGATACTAGAACATGGTCTATTTGTTAATTTTATATCGTAATATTTGTTAATTTTATATTTTTATTTTTTACCCATAGAAAAAGGCACTACGAAAATATAGATGTTTTCAATGTGTTTTTATAAAAACTTATAGATTGTTTCTATAAGAAAATCATAAGGAGGTAAGGATTATGAAGTTAGAAGCAAAAGTTAACTTCGACCGGTTTGAAGAGGCACTTCAGGTTGTAGATGCTCATACAGCCGGTGAGTTCTGTCGTATGGTCATCGGAGGATTCCCTGAGCCAGAAGGCAGCACAATGATCGAAAAGAAAAAATGGATGGAGGAAAAATACGACCACGTTCGTACAGCATTAATGCTGGAGCCGAGAGGACATCACGATATGTTCGGTGCTTTCCTTTGTGAGCCGATCCACGAAGAAGCAGATCTTGGGGTAATCTTCATGGATACAGGCGGATACCTGAACATGTACGGACACTGTACGATCGGAGCTGTTACAGTAGCCCTTGAAGCAGGTCTTGTTGAATGCCACGAAGGAGAGAACGAAGTTGTTCTGGATGCTCCTGCAGGAATCATCAGAACAAAAGCTCATGTAAAAGACGGAAAGGTAACAGATGTAACTCTTACAAACGTACCTGCATTCATTTACAAAGACAACTTAACAGTTAATATCGACGGAGTAGACATTCCTTATACTATTTCTTTCGGTGGAAGTTTCTTCGCACTGGTTGATACTACAAAGCTTGACATTGGCGAAATCAACGCTAAGACAGTTCCTGCTTATACAGAACTCGGAATGAAGATTCGTGATAAAGTCAACGCAGAAGTTAAGATCCAGCATCCAACTCTGGACATCACAGAAGTTGACCTGGTTGAATTCTACGGACCAACTCCGAATCCGGATCAGGCTACAATGAGAAACGTTGTTGTATTCGGAGATGCTCAGGCTGACCGTTCACCTTGCGGAACGGGTACAAGTGCCAAACTCGCTACTCTTCACGGATGGGGCGAACTTGGAATTGGTGAAGAATTTATTTACGAAAGTTTCATGGGAACACGCTTCAAAGGTGTGATCAAAGAAGAAACTAAGATCGGTGATTACGATGCTGTAATCCCTATGATCACAGGAAGTGCATATCTTACAGGTGTTGCTACTTACTTAATCGACTCTACAGATCCATTAAAATATGGTTTTCTTGTAGGTTAATGCATATTCGGGGTTGAATTAGATTGCATTATCATATATGATGATAGAAGCGGATTCATATGATCCGCTTCTATTTTTTTACTTAGACAGCGTTTTCATGTTCAGAGAACTATTATCCGGGCGTGTTCTCCTGTTATATAAATACCAAGAGAAAGGAATGATCCGAATGCCGCGTAAACGCAGATCCACAAAAAGCCGTATTGTCAAAGCAGCCTGGAATCTTTTCTACAAAAACGGTTATGAACAGACCACTGTAGAAGATATTATCAACGCCGCCAAAACATCAAAAGGCACATTTTACCATTATTTTAAAGGAAAAGAAGCGCTTTTAAACTCTCTTTCCTATCTTTTTGATCAGAAATACGAAGACCTTGCCGCCGTGATCGATCCGAATCTTTCCAGTTATGATAAACTATTATTTTTGAATCACGAATTATTCTACATGATCGAGACCAGCGTGGATATCCATTTGCTTGCATACCTTTATTCTTCGCAATTGATCACCAAAGACAAGAAATCCCTTTCCGACAAGAAACGGATCTATTTCAAATGGCTTACAGAAATTATGGAAGAAGGGCTTGCCAAAGGAGAATTCAAAAGTACAAGCACCGCCGCTGAACTCATGGATATCTATGCTATGTACGAGCGGGCTCTTTTATATGACTGGGCATTGTTTAAAGGTAAATTCTCACTGACTGAACGTTCTGACAAACTATTGCCTCATGTACTGGACACATTTGTAGAAGGAATTTAATATCAAAAAGGCGATGCTAACAGAAGATTTCGTATCTTCTCCTCTATTAGCATCGCCTTTTACTACACTAGACATTCATGAACATCTTCCTGTTCAATTCCGACATCTTTCATCACATCAAGAATCTGTTCCCTGTCTGTCAGGTCTGCACACCAGGAAAGTCCACAACCCGCTGAGATTGCTCTCGGAACCGGAATCAGTCTTCCCGGCACACTTCTTTCCTTGCATATCTTTTCCATCGCCATTGCATCCGATGTTGTATGGAATGTTACAACAAGTTTCATTACTTTTTTTCTCATGTTTACTCAATCACCACTTCGTAGTAACCGTCTTTCTGCACAGATGTTGGCTTTTTACCTTTATCTTTGGCAAATTTCTCAACATTCATCATCTGATGCGGCTCTGTGACAAGAATTTTCACAGGTCCTGCTGCTCCTTTTAATGCCTCTGCTGTCAGCATCAAAGGTTCCGGGCAAGAAAGACCTCTTGCATCTACTTCTTTCATAATTTAATTCCTTCTTTCCTAGAATACTATGTATTTACACATATTTCAATCTTATTTTGCTTCTTCTCTCTTATTTGTAAATGCTATAATGAAGCAGATCACAATACAGATGATACATGCCACTTTCCCATTTACCGGTACCGCACCTGCTACCACTTCTTTCGTCTCTGGATTCAGAGCTGTTCCACTTGCTGCAAGTCCAAAATTATGGCAGATTGCAGACATTCCGACAACCGTTACAGCCGAATCCGAAGAGCCCTGCCCTGCAAGAATCAGCTGACGAAGCGGGCATCCACCTGCAAGAACTGCTGCAAATCCCACAGTGTACATTCCCAGGATATTCCACAAATGTTCCGAATGTGCGATGACTCCCGGTGTATTGAATCCTACCACGAAACGTCCTGTCGCAATATTGAACACCAGCATAACAACAAATAAACCTGCAATCACGCTGATCAGATCGAAGTTCTTCATCAGGATGATATCTCTAATACTACCCGCAAAACACATTCTTGACTTCTGTGCAAATGCACCGAATACAAGTCCGCCTACTAAAGATGCGATGATTGGTGCATGCATACTTCCCGGTCCTGCCTGGCTTACTTTAAAAAGCGTTGTACATGTGGCAAGGATAAGAATTCCAACAACGACCGCCGGAAGCACTGCTCCACTTGACTTATTTGTAATATGCGCTCTTCCAAGGCTGAAACCATTCTTTAATGCAAACACTCCTGTTCCAACTCCAAGAATAAAGCCAACAAATGCAACCCATGCATTCAGATCACCTGCTGACATACGGATCACCATACGGAGCGGACATCCAAGGAATACCAGTGCACCGATCATAATGATTACACCAAGTACAAAACGAATCATCGGAGATGATCCTGCTGTTGAGCGATATTCTTTTGTTGCCACAGAAATGATAAATGCTCCCAGTACAAGTCCGATGATCTCAGGTCTTGCATACTGTACCACTTCCGCCTGATGCAGTCCCATTGCTCCTGCCGTATCGCGGATAAAGCATGCAATACAGAATGCCATGTTTGCCGGATTTCCAAGTGCTGCGAGGCATGCCGCTACAATACCACATACAACACCGGCCAGCGCCAGTTTTTTCTTTGAATCTGATAAATTCATTCGTATTTCCTCCTACACTCTCATTTTTGCATTTCCCCATAACTTATGCCTGACATACTTTTTTATGAATTTATATCATTTTTCATACATATTTACGGTTCTTCTGCCAGTTCGTGGATAGCTTTTACCGCTGTATCCACTTCTTCCTCCGTGTTGTAATGCGAGAAACTGAATCTCACAGCTCCCTGCTCTACCGTTCCGAGCGCTTTATGCATAAGCGGTGCACAATGTCCTCCTGATCTGGTAGAAATGTTATATTCCATAAGAAGCTCATCACTCACTTCTGAAGAATCATAATCACCGATGTTCAAAGTTACGATCGCACAGCGTTCTTTCTGACTGTAATCCCCATAAATCTTAACGCCCGGGATATCTTTTACCCCGTTATAAAATCTCCACATCAGTTCCTGCTCTTTTCTGCGGATATTGTCTATTCCTTCTTTTTTCAGATACCCAAGAGCCGCATGCAGTCCCGCAATGCCATGCCCATTCAACGTTCCCGCTTCCAAAGCTGTCGGCATCTGTACCGGATGTTCCTTACTGTATGTCTGGATTCCGCTTCCGCCTGTCTTCAGCGGTCTTAACTCTATTCCTTCTTTTACATATATTCCACCTGTTCCCTGTGGTGCAAGCAGTCCTTTATGTCCGGTAAAACACAGAATATCAATATTCATCTCCTGCACATTAATCGGGAAAACCCCTGCTGTCTGAGATGCGTCTACCACAAACATCAGTCCATGTGCATGCGCCATCTTCCCTATGACTGATACATCTACATAATTCCCTGTAAGATTCGATCCATTTGTACAAATGATCATCTTCGTATTTTCTTTTATCGAAGCTTCCATCTGACTAATGTCAGGCATTCCCTTCTCATCACACCTTATAATGGAAAGTTCTACTCCATTTTTCTCCATCTCATATAAAGGACGAAGCACCGAATTATGTTCCAAAACAGTTGTGATCACATGATCTCCCGGATTCAGGCTTCCCTTTATTGCAATATTCAGACTCTCTGTCGAATTCGAAGTAAATGCAATCCGTCTTGCATCTTCTGCCCCAAACAATTCCGCCAGTCTGTCTCTTGTATCATAGATAACTCTGGATGCACTGAGTGCCGCCTCACTTGCACCGCGACCGGCATTGCCCATTGAGTTCATAGCGTTTACTACCGCATCGATCACTTCCTGTGGCTTATGCATTGTCGTCGCAGCATTATCC
>OCHH01001130.1_pt1 | contig 10428 bp, 7 predicted proteins | sample 1538781 | NCBI WGS metagenome assembly OCHH01 (sample SAMN04571726, study PRJEB22368) | human gut metagenome | biome: human gut; material: stool | host: Homo sapiens | place: Luxembourg | collected 2012-12-05
ATTACATATTTTTCTTCAGAACCAAGGATCTGAGCTGAAACACCAGCAGAACGAGCTAACTGTCCGCCCTTACCAGGATGCATTTCAATATTGTGGATAGTTGTACCTTCAGGCATGTTACCCATTTCCATACAGTTACCAACTTTAACGTCAGTAGTTTCACCAGAAACAATTACAGTTCCTACTTCTAGTCCCTTAGGAGCTAGGATATATCTCTTTTCACCATCAGCGTAATTGATTAAAGCGATGTTTGCAGATCTATTTGGATCGTATTCGATAGTAGCAACCTTACCAGGTACTCCATCCTTGTTACGCTTAAAATCAATAACTCTGTATTTTCTCTTATGTCCACCACCATGATGTCTAGTAGTGATCTGACCCATGTTGTTACGGCCACCTTTTTTCTTATAAGGAGCAAGTAATGACTTCTCTGGAGTAGAAGTAGTGATTTCTTCTTTAGTCAAAGCAGTCATGTTTCTACGACCGTTACTTGTAGGCTTATATGCTTTAATTGGCATGTTTAATCCTCCTATTTAAATATCTGAAATGGAGTGCATTTCAATAGTTTATATTAATTATTCTTCTTCACCGAATAAATTGATGCTGTTACCTTCTGCTAAAGTTACGATTGCTTTCTTTCTTCTAGCAGTCTTACCAACATAACGACCAACTCTCTTAGTCTTAGCTCTAACGTTGATTGTGTTTACGCTAGTAACCTTAACATTGAACATAGCTTCAACAGCCTGTTTGATTTCAGTCTTGTTTGATGATAAAGCAACATCGAAAGTATATTTGTTTTCTTCCTGCATTAACTTCATAGTCTTTTCAGTTAAAACAGGTTTTCTTAGTACGTCAGTAATGTGAGCCATTATTTTAGTACCTCCTCAACTGCCTTGATAGCTTTTTCAGTCATCATAAGCTTTGTGCAATCCATAACGTCATAAACGTTTACGTTTCTAGCTTCGATAACTTTAACACCAGGAACGTTTCTAGCAGATAATACTAAGTTTTCTTCTAATGTATCAACAACAATTAATGTCTTTCTTGGGTTTTCGAAGTTACCTAAGAAATTAACAACATTCTTAGTCTTGATTGTATCAAAAGTAAGATTATCTAAAGCAACTAATTCCTGATCGATTACTTTCTGTGATAATACAGATCTTAATGCAAGATTCTTAACTTTCTTGTTAATCTTGAAGTCATAGCTTCTTGGAGTAGGACCAAAGACAATTCCTCCACCGCGCCACTGTGGTGCACGGATAGAACCCTGTCTAGCACGTCCTGTACCCTTCTGTCTCCAAGGTTTCTTTCCACCGCCTGAAACTTCGTGACGATTCTTCACCTTGTGAGTACCCTGTCTTAATGAAGCTCTCTGTAGTAAGACTACATCAAAGATTGCCTGGTTATTTGGTTCGATTCCGAATACGTTTTCGTTAAGTTCTAAATCGTTTAATTTTTCACCATTCTGATTAAAGAATGCAATATTCAACATTAGTTTTTCCTCCTTCCACTTCATTATTCTGCAACTGCTTCAGTAGCATAATTTACTAATTCAGCAGCTTCGTTTGTTTTTCCGTTTGCCTTGATACCAGACTTAACGATTACTAAGCCTTTCTTTGGACCAGGTACTGATCCGCTAACTAGTAATACGTTCTTTTCTGCATCAACTGCAACAATTTCAAGATTCTGAACTGTTCTTGTGTTTCCACCCATCTGACCTGGAAGATTCTTACCAGGAGCAATTCTGTTTGGAGCGATTGGACCCATAGAACCTACGATTCTGTGAGCTCCAGAACCATGTCCCTTTGGACCGATGTGCTGTCCGTGTCTCTTGATAACACCCTGATAGCCCTTACCTTTACTTGTACCTGTTACGTCAACTACTTCACCAGCTACAAAGCTATCAACAGATACTGTCTGTCCAACTTCATAACTCATCATTTCGTCATAACGAAATTCCTTAATGAAGCGCTTAGGAGCTGTGTTTGCTTTAGCAACCACACCTTTTTCTGGCTTGTTTGCAAGCTTTTCTCTCTTGTCTTCAAAACCAACCTGGATTGCGTTGTATCCATCAGTTTCAACAGTCTTCTTCTGAAGAACTACGTTTGGAGTTGCTTCGATAACTGTAACTGGGATTAACTTACCATCAGTTGTGAAAACTTGAGTCATTCCGATCTTACGACCTAAGATTCCTTTCATGAGTTACACCTTTTACCTTTCTTATAACTTAATTTCAATATCTACACCACTTGGTACTTCTAATCTAGTTAAAACATCAACTGTTTCTGGTGTAGGGTTCACTACGTCGATTAAACGTTTGTGAGTTCTGATTTCGAACTGTTCACGAGAATCCTTATACTTGTGAACTGCTCTTAAGATCGTATAAATTTCCTTTTCTGTAGGTAATGGTACAGGACCAACTACCTGAGCGCCAGACTTCTTAGCTGCAGCTACGATCTTTTCTGCAGATGCGTCTAGGATCTTGTGATCGAAAGACTTAAGTCTGATTCTGATTTTGTTGTTTGCCATGATTATTCCTCCTTGTCTATTCGTTAGACAACGCTCAATGCGAATTCCCTGAGCACTCTTCCGTTCATGACAACGGCTATCAGCGTTTCAGCAACCTCGCACATCTTCGCGTTTCACAACGGTCATATAATACCGTAATAAAACAGAGAAATCAACCCCTTTTTACACTTTTTTTAGGTTTTTTTAATAAATTTTTCATTGGTTTATTCAATGCTTTTTGAATTATTGATGTAAGCGCAAACATTTAGAAAATAATATAAAATTAGTTGATTTTCTTTTCAAAAGGTCGTTTTTTACGTATCTGAATCTATCTCAAATAAGATTGTATACAATGATCTAGTATTCAGAGTATAAGAAAACACACCTACGAGGGTGTGTTCTATACTTTATGCCTTTTAATTTTCTTTATCGCCTTACCAACAGTATAACCTGTACATAAGATAATAACCGCAATACAGATTGCGACAATATATTCATTGATCTTAATTGCATCACCATTGAGCTTAGCACCATCAAGGGTATCAGAAATACGATGTCCTCGTACAACTAAACGTTGTGTATTGATTCCATAGGGTGTACATGTAAATAATGTACATAAATCTTTTCCTTCTTCTATTTCAAATAAACTATAGTCATCTGGTTCTATAGTTGCGATATTGTCTACTTTATATGTTAATACACGGTCATAGACATGAAGATAGAAGATATCTCCTTTTACTAGTTCGTCTAATTCTGTAAAGAGTTTGGCACTTGGAAGACCTCTATGGCTTGATAAGACACAATGTATTGATTTGCCTCCAACAGGTAAGCTAGACCCTTCTAGATGTCCTACACCTACCTGTAGGACAGAATCATTCACTGTATGATGAATAGAGAGCTTACAGCTAATCTTCGGAATAACAATATAACCCATCATTCCTAAACCATCCGCATCCAATAAGCTATTGTATGTAGCTGATTGTTCCTCTGTAGGAGTAAAACGTGCATCATTTAATACCAAGGTCTTATTGTAAGCAACAGCCGCATCTATTGCAGCCTGTTTTTGTTTTTGTGTCATCTTCTTCATTTTATCAGAATAGTTTGCGACTACTTTTGATTGATATAATGAATTCCAACACTCACTTACTGTTGGATAAAGTAATAAGGAGAGTCCTGTAATAAAAATGAGTACTGCGATAATTGTCGAAATATGTTTTCTCATCTTTACAATCCTCTCCTTTAATAACTAATAGGGAATGAAGATCATTCCCTAAATAATATGTTTATATAATTAGTTAGTTCCTTCTTTTCTCTTAGAGAATAATACAATACCAGAAGCTAAAACTAAAATAGAACCTACAACATAGATTAATGTTGTACCCATACCACCGGTACTAGGTAAGATTGAACCTGTGTTGTTTTGTACTCTTACATCACCTGTAATTGCGTTATTATCTACCTTAATTGAACCATCTTCCAAAATTTCAATCTTAATAGATTTCTGAATTTTGTTGTAACCTTTGGGTGCTTCTGTTTCTTTAAGGTAATAAGTACCTGCTTCTAACCCTTGGATTTCAAAACGACCCTCAGTAGGAGAAACTAAAGTTGTGTTTCCACCTCCATTTGTCTGATCAATAGTATAACGATAAAATGCACCATTCGAAGTAAACTTGATTGCATCTGCTTCAGTCGCATTTTCTACTTTAGATAAAATGAACTTTGCGTCTGCAAGAGGTGTATTAGTTCCAGTGTATTTGAATACTGGAATACCGTAAGTATAAGTTTCTGTTTCAGATTTGTCAGTCTCAAGATTATTTTCACCATATGTTAAATATGTTGTGTTCTTCATTGCAGTATTAATAGGTGCTTTATTACCTACTGTTGCATAATACTTAACATAAATTTTAGTTAACTCACCTCTATCAATTTGTTGTCTATATGTTGTATAGAACAAGTTAGTAAATGAAAGCTCGAAAGTACATCCATCTGTAGGTTTTTCTGAGTTAAAAGCGCCTGGTCTAACATTAACCATCTTCTCATTCTCAGCACCTGTTGTAGCTAAGCTTGTATTCTGGTTTTTGCTATTAGGAAGATTACAATAAACTTCATAAACAAAAAAGTTTTCTAAGTTCGAATCCATTGTATCGTGTAAAACGTAATTTTTTGCACCAGGTTTTACATTGATAGTTGTTTCAAAGTAAACTGTTTCGCCAAGATTAACAGAGTTCATTTTGTGGTTATCTTTTACTACACCACCATGTTCAATTATCTTGTTAACACTTGGATTATCATGCTTATCTTTAATTGTAGCATCTGGATCAGTAGTTGTAATAGCACAAGCTGTTCCTGAAGTTGATTCAACTACATAGTAACCTAACTCTAAATCGTTAAATACAACTTTAGTTGTTTCAGTTTTAGAAGTTGCTTCTGCTCTTACAGTTTTTGTTGGTGTAACAGTATCTCTATTTGCCTGCGCAAAACCAATTGCATAAATTGCAATTTTACGAGCTGCAGTATCATTATCTGCAGTACTCTTAAGCTTCACATAGCCATTCTCGTTTGATTCAAAAAACTGAGTACCTTGTGTTGAATTAATAAACTTATCCCAACCATCGCCATTTCTCTTATATGAATAAGCTTTATCCTTAACATAACTTTCAAGTGTTAAAATCTTATAAACCTTATATTCGTCTCCTACAACTGCATTTTCAAGTGTAATACTACCTTTTGGTTGTGTAGCTGCTGCAGCAGACGTATTATCTACCGCATTAACACCAGTAGCCATTGAAATGATCATCACAAAAGTGCAGACAATAGCTAAAATTCTCTTCATTAATTTCATTTCCCTATCTCCTCTTCTTTTATCTTCTTATCGCGATTTCTATATACGATCAACAGAACAATACAACTAGCACCTACCATTGCTAGTCCTAATTGTCTGTAAATCAGGGTTAATCTGCTACCTGCAGAAGGTAGCTTCTTTGTACGGAGACTATTAGTCACTATGACTTCATCTCCTACTATTGCCTTACTTGTAGAATTACCATTTACTTTATAATCTACAACATATGGCAGTTTATTCACTTTTACTTCTTGAGAAGTATCAGTAATTGGATTTCCTTCATCATCTAATTCAAATACATAGTAATTTGTATTTAGATTAAGGTTGATGAACTTCGTGGTCTTCTCTTCTGTTTCACCTGTACTATAAGTAATTGTTTTTACTTGTAGTGGTGAACCAGTCCCTTCTGAATTCTCATATAGTCCAAATGTATATATTCCACTCACTGGTTTGTGAGAAGTACCCGCTGCATTATTAATAAATGCTTTTTTAACTACTATACCTTTCTGAGAGTTATATATAGTCAAGTTAAAATCCGTAGATGAGTATGCGACTTTGTATTTCATATTTTTTTGTTTCCTAAAATAAGCAATACATTGTTTTACATAGTCTGTATAATCATCACTATCTACACAGATAATATAGTAAGAACTATCGTCCTTCATATATCCATCTGGTGTATTTCTTTCCTTTACTTCATATATTGTGTTATATGAAGTCACAAATGGTGCTTGTACTGCATAGAGTCCATTTTCTGTTTCACCACTTGTTGTACTACCTTCAACTCTTTGAATCTTATCTCCATTGAGCTTACATTCATAAATATCAAATGTAACTCCACTCATTTGATTCGCATTATCCTGATCTATCTTCTTGATTGTAAGATGAGGATTATCCGTTGTTGTCGTACTACCACCAGCATTCAGGTTATAGCTGAAGTCTGGAATAACATCATTCTTACCACCATCATTCCCATAAGACTTCCAATAGACCTTATTAGACACTTTTGTAGAAGTATCTGGTGCTATGTTTACAGTCACTGTATAAGTAATAATGATCTTCTTTTCATTTGGAATTGAGATTTCTAAAGTATTTGTTTCTGGATTAAATGCTTTTTCTATTTGTACAGAATTTCCTGCATCATCCTTAGCCTCAATACTTGTGATATCTAATTCTAAGTTATCTCCTAACTCATCCACTAATGTCAGCTTATTACCATCATTAGATGGTAACTTCTGAGAGAATGTATTGGCAGTAATTGTATACTTGATTGTTTGTCCATTAAATGTTTCAGGATGGCTTTTATCTAAGCTGTTCTTCTCAAGTGCTGCAGTAGAACTAGAGGTTGCTAAATGTTCTTCTCCATCATTACTTTGTAATGTGACCTTATTCGCAAAGGTTTTAGACTGTCCACCAAGTAATACTTTAGAATCAGTCACACGACATACAACCTGTACATCGATAGAACAATCATCTCTTGTATGTTTATTCTCAAATTCACCTAGTTTAATAAGAGCTTTATTTGTAGTCTTATTATAGTAATAGGTTGTATTTTGACTTCGTCCGTTGTCATTCGTTTCTGTATTGGAATACGGCTTCCAATCACTACCTAAATCATCCATCGTTTTAGATACAACAGCTCCTGCTTGATTTCCATGCCACTTAATACGTATATATCCTAACTCCATACCTTCTGGAATTTCTTCTAATACACGATAGTCTCCTTTTAAGTCACCTGCATAATTGACTTTAAAGACCCAAGAAGCATATATGCCATTACCGGTTGTCTGTTTTAATATATTTGTTGCTATTTTATTTGTGTTTTTATCTGTACCGGGTGTAAGAATAGTGGCCTGTTTTCCATCATAACTAAATGTACAGTTAAATTCCTTCAATAAATCTCCTCCACCATGAAGAGATTGAGTCGCATCATTTCGTTTATTAAATGAAGTATCTGTCGTATCTTTTAATAACACTTCATTCTTGTAATCAAATGTTGCACGATTGGCCGAAGGGATCTTGGAAGGTTCTGTTTTCACAATAATATAGATATTTTCTTGATTTTCTAGGTTGATTGTTTCTTTTGTAGTAAGTGTTAATTCGCTCTTGTTGTTTCCACTAAAGTTTTTACTATTTGTATATTCATGATCAAATAGATCACTTTTATCTTTTAAGCCTTTATTTGAGTCTAAGAACTCTTGATAGTTCTTACATGCACCTGCCTGTTTTGTAAGCTTTCCTTGATAGATACCTACAACAGAATCAGAATGCAAATAAGAATCAGTGATGTTGTTTTCTTTTACTACTGCGTCTCTAATTTGAGTTCCTTTTCTAATAGCTGATCCATTGACTTCAATGACCCAATAGAATGCACCATTTTCCCAAGTAGTCGCATTTTCTACTGGTTTTTCATAATACCAGGCACTCTTATTTACATTGAGATTATAGAAACCATTGACCTGTGTTGTTTGAGAGGCTGTTTTATTATTGAATTTAAAGGTTTGATCACCTTTTACTACATCTCCATTTAATGTGAATGTATTAGTCACTTTAATCTGACCGATTTCACTTAAATCTTTCGTTTGTGCATAGTATTCAAAGCGATAACCATAACTGTTTGACCAGCCAAGCTCAGAGAGCTTTAATTCAAATGATTTCTGTTTGTCTATCTTTAACCATTTAGATTCTTTATCTTTATAGGTATTAGAACTTTCATCGTATTCATAAGCTGTAATCTTTACATAACCAACATAATGCATAATATCAGAACTTAATGCATCCTTTAAGGTTGCATGAGTGATATCAAATTGATTCTGTGATTGATTCAAATTAACAGTATACTTATAACTTCCTTGTGGAACTACAAAACTATTGACTGAAGAATCTTTTTCATAACCATTATTCTTCTTTACATAGACATCTGAATTCATCTGGATTGTTTGCTCGTTTGAAGTAAGATTACTATCTTTGATTTTTTGAATCCATGTATAGTCATTCAGAGTAAGTTTTGCAATTGTTCTATCCAGCATACCTGCGACTTTCTTTGCGTTATCTGCATCATTCGCATATATGTTTTGGATTAATACTTGTCCTGCCTGCATTGCCGCATAGACTTCTGGTTTAATCTTAAGTTTATATGTTACATAATATGAATCACCTGGATTAATAGTAATAGGATGATTTTCTGTACCACTTAACTTAAAACGTTTTGAATTACCATCATATGTATCTTTGTAGTTCGTACCATTTGTTTCCCATTGGACCTTATATAAAGAAGAATCAATAATCGTATCTGTGCTTCCTACAATTTGATGTAACTCTATAGAATTCTGCATATAAGAGATATAAGGTAACATCTTATTATCGTTCGCAAATCCACTATAATTTAAATAATCAAAGAATGCATAATTCTTTAAAGGATAGTTACTATTCGCATTTAAAGTGAAGTTTAATCTATATTGAACGATATAGTTTCCATCTTGATCCTTTGTATACTGTTTACCATTCGTAGAAATGATGTTTTTCGTCATACCATAGTTAATTGATGGAGTGAATGTTTTTTCAGAAGACCCCTTTAAGTATGTTTCATTACCTTTTTTATTAAGCACTGATGCTTTATTAGTAATATCCTTATTTCTGATATCTTGTTTATCAGTAAGTTTGACGTAGTAAATCAATGTTCTTGTTTCATTAGGAGCAAGTTGATCTACTGCCCAGACAATACTTCCCGGCTTGTTAATCTTAGTGCTATCAGTTACAGACTCAGGTATTTCTTTATCAGAATTAGGCTGATTCGTTAAATAAATCTGACCTGCTATATCTGTATTTCTTGTTTCATATGGCTTTTGTCCATCTTCTGTAGTACCTAGTTCTGTAGGTGTATGAGAGATATCCCCTGCATAAGTCACTAAGTTTTTATTAGTTGTAAACTTATCTACTACATAGACATTTTGACTGCCATCAGGACCTGCTGATACAGTGAGTGTATATTTGATATAATCACTGTTTGGATCTTTTGTATAAGACTTTTCTACTTTGACCTCACTGTACTTTTCTAAGTAGTGAGGACCATATTCTAATTTAATACTTCCATTAGGGAATGTGGCTTGTATAGAACCATTGTCTTTATCTAATGTACTCAAATCTACTTCTCCTTCTAAGAAGAAGTTTCCAGAAAGTGTTGCATGTTCACCTAGACTCTCTAAGAATTCTTTTGTATATGTGACAATAGCCTGTCCATTTTCTACATGAATTTTCCCAATTACTTTATTATTATCATCAATAATCGGTCTTTCTGTTGTACTTGTAGAACGGAAGAATTCAGGAAGATCATATGTAAAAGATCCTCCATATTGATTGTTTAGTATAGCAGCATGGATATTCTTAAATTCTACTTTAAGTTTCAGATATTTGGTATCAGGTGTAATAATACCATTTTCTATACCATCGCTATTCTTATCTGTAGATACCTTTACAGATGCTATATTGTTTTTCTGTAAGACATAGACGGGATGAGTAGACTCATCAATAGTAAGAAGTTGTAACGTTTCCTCGTCATCTAAATCAGATGATTGTGAATACGAAACATATGTGTAATTCTCTAAATTATGTGTTTCAGCCCCAGCATAAGTTGTCAATACAAAGGCGGCACATAAGACAAAGACACATAATAAAGCATATGTTAAGCGTTGATATTTTTTCTTATAGGCATTTAAATTTCTTGCATGTTTAAAATATTGAACAACTTTCATACGCTAAAGGCGCCTCCTTTCTATTGAACTATTCTAAATTTATTGAGTGGCCAAATGCTAAAAACTACGACTCCTTCTATTTCATCTTCTGAGATATCTCCAATGAGTGAACTTCTTGAATCAACAGAGACTTCTCTTTCATCTCCTATGCAAAACCAATGAGACTGGTCTACTTGATGAGGTAAGCTAATATCACATTTGCCTAAAGACAATTCTCCTACATAATCCAATGGTATTAAGTTAAACAAAACTAATACCATCAGGTAATTAATTTAAGGTGTCAGCTATATAAACGGCAGACACCTTTTCTGCTATTACTAAACACAT
>OCHH01001135.1_pt1 | contig 10394 bp, 14 predicted proteins | sample 1538781 | NCBI WGS metagenome assembly OCHH01 (sample SAMN04571726, study PRJEB22368) | human gut metagenome | biome: human gut; material: stool | host: Homo sapiens | place: Luxembourg | collected 2012-12-05
CGTATCGCCAATATTCCCCGGAATAACCGATGTGAAGGCGATTATCGAGAAAGTGAAAGGATATGCCGATTTGATCTGGCTCGAAAACCTGAATCTGCGCGGGCAGTTCAAGGGAGAGATAATGACGTATATCCAAGAGAAGCATCTCGACCTTTTTCCGTTATACGTAAAAATATACAACAAGAAGAGGCTTGATTACTGGCAGGCATTGGAACATGACATCTCCCAATATGCCAAGGCACAGGGATTTCCATACAGAATAAACGATTTGCCTTACGGACGCTCGGAAAAAGGCAAGCCGATTATCGTAAATTATCTATACCACGAAAAAATACGATTGAATAAATGATGGAAAGATATTGATAATATAGTATCTTTCCAAGTTTGACAGTTGCGTTTGTAATATGAATGCACACAGATAGTTACAGCGTTTACAATGTAGCTATATTGCAAACGCTGTCTGATTATTTAACATTGGCTTAACATTTGCGTGCCGCCCGGTAGTCTGCTCTCAGCTGCGCTGGTGTATTTATCTGTCTATTAATGTGTATTTTGGCTTGTTCCTGCAAGGCTTCTGTCAATGGCGTGTTGTTGAATGCCGGTATGTATCCGAAGCCATCAAGTTTCACAAGGTTCATTTCAGAGAGAGAGCTTTGCGGATTTGCCCTGCTGGATATTGTGCGCCAAGTTGTTTCTACATGACTTTGAGTATCAGCAGCGCTATGAAGCAGATGAAGAAGTGCGCCTTGATGCGCCGCGTGAGCGTCGCCGCCGGCATAGGCATGCCCTCCAACAACGCCAAGAAACAGACAAATCGACCGCAACGCGGTCCCGCTTGCAGTTAACCCCCGACAACGTCGGGGGACAGGCGATAGTGCGGCATGCGCCGCGTGAGCGTCGCCGCTGGCAGCCACCCTTCCGACAACGCCAAGAAACAGACAAATCGACCGCAACGCGGTCTCGCTTGCAGTTAACCCCCGACAACGTCGGGGGGACAGGCGATAGTGCGGCATGCGCCGCGTGTGCGTCGCCGCTGGCATAGGTATGCCCCGACTCATTTACACTTTAGGCTGCGATTCGGAAAAGAAAATCGAGCAAGCTCTTTTCTTTCCACTCATCTTGCACTATCTTTGTAGTTACTTTCATTTTTAAGACAATGGGCAAGACTGTCGACAATACGATTTTTGAGGTGTCACACCCCGAGGTGTGGTCTCTTGCTCTGCGTCTATGTGCAGACAGGCTGAAATTCACAATCCACAGCGACAGCGACGACAACTCGCTGATGTTCGGCGAATTGCCGTTTGCCGACACTTCCTGCTGTTACGCATCGTGCATCGAGGCCGCCGTCTACGACAACCCGTTCCTGCTACAGCCTTTCGGCAAAACTTCCGTGGTGACAGGCAGCGATAGGTTTCTGCTTGTCCCTGACGAGATGGCTGGCGGTGACGACGACGAGTGCCAACGGTATTACGATTGCATATATCCCGACGACAGGCGCAACGTGGCGGTCAACCACATCGTGGAGGCTGGATTGTCGATTGTTTACGGAATCGACCGCAACATCGAATCGTTTCTGAGACGCACTTTCTACAACCCGCAGATAATGCACTGTCTCACGCCGCTGCTGACATTCTTCAAGCGGAAAGACGCTTACGGCGGACGCAACAAGATGTTTGTGTATGTAGACAACGGAACGGTGGAGATCGTGGTGCTCAAAAGCGGTCGGGTGGCGTTTGCAAACGTGTTCCCGTTCAACTGCGCCGACGATGCGTTCTACTTCATCGCAAACGCTTGGCAGCATTGCGAATTGAGCCAATACGACGATGAGCTGCACGTTGTGGGCGATAATGCGGTGCGACAAGAGCTGCTGCCACGCCTGCGCGAAACGATGAGCAACGTGGCTCAAGTGATATTCCCCGCCGAAATGATGCGCCTTGGCGAAAACGTGACGGCGGCTCCTTTCGACTTAACAATTCTTCCACTATGCGAATAATCAGAGGTAAATACGGTCGCCGGAGGTTCGACGTGCCGAAAAACATTACGGCGAGACCGACAACCGACTTCGCCCGCGAAAACATATTCAACGTGCTTGAAAATATGCTCGACTTCGACGGGCTGCGCGCGCTCGACCTGTTTGCCGGAACTGGCGCCGTGAGCATCGAGCTGCTGTCGAGGGGTTGCGGGTCGGTGACGGCGGTGGAGAAGAGCAACATTCAATACAACTTCATTCGAAAAGTGGCGCAGGAGCTGGGCGAGAAAAACCTGACTCTGATAAAAGGCGATGTGTTTAAGTTTGTGGCGGCGTGCCGGACGCAATTCGACTTCATCTTCGCCGATCCGCCATACGACTTGCCTCGATTTGGCGAGATTCCAGGGCTGGTGCTCAACTCGGGCATGCTGCACCCCGGTTCGGTGTTCATTATTGAGCATTCACGCGACTACGACTTCTCTTCGATGCCGCATTTCAGCAGCCACAGGGTCTATGGCAGCGTGAATTTCTCAATCTTTGAGATTCCGGAAGAGGAGTAAGTTTTTTTATCCCTTTTTATTCAGATTCCGACATTTTGCACTAACTTTGCACACCAATGACAATGCGGTCCTGTAGTTCAACGGATAGAATAGAAGTTTCCTAAACTTTAGATCCGAGTTCGATTCTCGGCGGGACTACAAAGCGAAAGCGCGACAGCACATTTGTGCCGCCGCGCTTTCGCTTTTTTCAGCCGGCTGTGCGTCTGCCTACTTCTCCTCGCGGATGCTCACCATGCCGCGATATTTATTGTCGACCACAACAACCAGACTTGGCTGCATGCTGTAGCCGATGCGTTCGCCAACCTTCGCAAGCAGCGCCGTTGGTTCTGCCGGAAATACTTTGCCTCGGTTATGAACATCCGCGAGTTCTTCGCCGGCGACCTCGGCAAAGATATGGCCGATACAATCTCAAACGCCCTCACTTGCGACATCTCGCGACATCTCGCGTCGCTTCGTAAATTAGTTAAAATTCCTCAGATACTTTGCTGTGGCAGAAATAATTCGTAAATTTGCACTTAAATCAAAACCTCATTGCCTATGTAACATCGACCGTCTCACACAGACATAACATATAACAGAGCGTTTAGCTTTAGTTCTTGATTACTGAAATCTGGAAAATTTAAGTACACTTCGAGTGCATAAAGTTCGACGTCTGCGCTATACCTCTGGCGTGGACTTGACTTTATCTTAGTGTACAGGTTTTCCAGAACCTCAGTAATAGATAAAGCTCGGCTCCACGCCGGAGTTTTATTTATGTCTACACTATCCAACCAATCACTAATCGTATCAAGGAGCCCGAAACACTAAACTACAAAAAACAATGAAATTCAAAGACTTCTTCAAAATCTTCTTCATTGCCTTCCTTGCGTGCGTGGCTCTAACCGCGTGCGGAGGTGATGATGACGAACCCGATGATCCCAACAAGGGAAACGGCACAGAACAAACTGGCAATTACATTGCTACAACACAAGTCAAAACAGCAGAAGTGGGAAATGAAACTGGAAAGAATGGCAATATTCGTACCATCTATGAAGACTATAATAACAAATACAAGTTACAAATCGGCAATGGACAGCTACTGCTATTAGGCTATATTCGCATCAATGGTTCCTGGAAAAAGCTTTATGACTGTAATGCTTATGAATCTGATTTCAAGTATTCTGATCATAGTGGTTATGCAATTATGTCCGTTGGAAAGGTAAATGGTTTATCCGACATAACAAAGAAAACCATAATTCCGGAACCCTATGGTTCTATGTATTTGTTCCCTGAAATACAACCATATTACGGATACGCAGCAAAGTTCACAACTGAGGCTGGAGAAACCAAATATCTGCGCATATATATCAAAGATTACAAGCTCTATGAGTCCGGGACTTTAAAAAACATCACAGTTCAATATCAACTGTATTGATATTGAACATACATTGAGTTAAGGGGCTGTGTCAAAGTGAAGTGAACCCCGAAAGTTAGACAAAAAACTTTCGGGGTTCACTTCACTTTCGCTTTTTCGTTCCTACTTCTCCTCGCGGATGCTCACCATGCCGCGATATTTCTTGTCGACCACAACCACCAGGCTCGGCTGCATGCTGTAGCTGAGTTGTTGGCCTGCCTTCGTGCGGTAGACAAACACCAGCCCGCCATCGCCGTCGCCCTTCAGGCTCACCGGTTCAAGCTCTGTAAGACGGTCGGTGACTGGTTTCGACACCGCGATGACATATTGATTATTGAAGTCAATCTCCGTCGGACGTCCGTCATTGCCCATAACAGCTGCCATCCCGAACGATGCCTCAAAATCTTTCTGTTTGGAAATCTTTCCATTGGGCAGTTTCTTGACATCGTTGCGGACAAAATAACCGTTGGCTACCTTATACGGAACATCAACAGCCGTTGTTGCCGACGACACTGCGTCTACGTTAATCGTGAAATTATCCACCTTGCCCGACGTGTGGCACGCACTCAGCATCGCAGCCGACGCTGCCACTGCCAGAATCATTGCTTTTTTCATTATCACATTCTTTTTTTATTCCATAAAGCCTTTCCACCCTATTGCGGAAACGGCAATCCAAAATTACTACAAACAAGTCAATAACCGAACGCTTTTTCCAAAAAATGCCATTTCCGCTACGCAAATTCATAAAACAACGAGACAGAACCGGATGGAAAAGTCCTGTCTCGTTTCAAGGGGTTGCCCTATTCGCCGATGATGCGTAGGTGGGCTTTTGGATAGCGGAGCGTCATGCACGACGCTTCGGTGAGCACAAGGGCATCGGTGTTGCGCACACCGGCCTGCTTCAAGTTGAGCTGCTCGGTGGTGAAAGGGATATGGCTGTACTTCTGCAGGTATTCCGGATCGATTATCATGCCGTTATACTCCATTCCGCATTCGTCAAACACCTCCGACAGCAAGATATACAATTTGCCGAACTTGGAGTGCATTTCCGAGAAGTCGATGCCCCACTTGACGATGTTCTCGCCGGCCATGACAACTTTGGTCTGCTCCATCTGGTTGAGAAGCTCGATGAGGCCGCTGCCGCCGATAAGCACCTTGCGCTTGTTGCCGGCATTGCCGGTAAATGCCTGACGCATCATCGAAATCATGGACTTCTGTGTCAGCGACGACTTCTTGTAGTGGAACTCGCCGCCTGCCTGGTCCCAGATGCCGCCGGTGAGCATGATGGTTTCGTGCTTGCCGGGATCCTCCACTCGGCTCTTTACGCCAAATAGGAAGTTTTTCTCCATGCCCAGACGCATATCGTAGATTGCTGCCTCTTCCTGGTCGCTGAATGTCCATCCCACTTCTTTGTTGGCTATCTTCTGCAATGTGCTTTGCTCTATCTGCATCTTGAAGATTTGGCAATAGTTCTGCGACTTTTGGGGCAAGGCCTCAAACTGCGGGGTCTGCACGTCGAGCTCCGACGCGGCGCGGCCCATGCGCACCAGCATTGTGCCTTCGGGTATCGTCGGTATGCAGTTTTCAAACTCGCCGATGGTCTGTCCGTTGACGGTGACCGCGCTGATCGATGCTCCGTCTTCGCTCTTACGCAACACGTAAAGCACCAGGTCTTGGTTGCTCTTTGTCTTTCCGTCGGGCTTATAGCCGCCGACGCCTCTCACAAGCACCGTTTCCGACGCCTCGAAAAGGTCGGCGTTTTCAACCGGCAGCTGCACTTTCTGGAAACGCGAGGCGCCGACGTTGTCCGAACAGCCTTCCACGCTTCGCGTCACTTTGGTCGACGTCGGACGGGTGTCTACGCTGTAATAGTCAACAACCATGCTGCCCGACTTCTTGGAGCCTGCCCATCGCGACAACTGGTCGATGGGGGTTGCCATTGGACGGATTTTCACCAGTCGGCGGTCAATCTCGTTGACAAGAAGGTCGGGCGACTCTACGCTGGTCAGCGCAACGGTCAGGGGCTCGTTGATGACGTGCTTGCCGCCTGCCACGCCTGCCACCACACTCATCGCCAATGCCGTGCCGCCGGTGTTGTCGCTCATCGCGAATACTGCTGCAAGGGCGCAAATGCCTGCAATTGCTTTAATCATTTTCTTGATTGTGTTTTTCATAGTCTTTCGTGTTTTTAATGTTGATAAAATTGGTTGTTTGTCTTGACTCAGTCCCACACGCTGCGGCGGATGTTGCGGAGCAGCGGAAGGTCGTAGTCGGTAGGGGCGCCGCCGTCGTCTTTCGGACGTTCCTGCTGTGCGTTGCGCTTCTGCTCTACCGCCTCGTTGCGTCCGCGGAGATAGCCGTTGGCTGATGCGGCGTCGACATCGCGGGCATACCGGAGTCCCTTATACACTGCCTCAACAAGCTTGTCGGATTCGCCTTGGAGCAGCTGCATCATCTCATCGAGTGCCTGGTCGTCGTCGGGATGGTTGTCGGCAAGATACTTCAGCACTGCCTCTTCAAGGGCTGCACCGGTTGCCGGATTGTTGTTTTTCTTTTCTGTGTTTTCCATTTTGATTTTTGTTTTTTAGGTTCAACACTGCAAAATTATCACCGCCACAACCCAAGATTTCGGAAAAAGGAGACTTTCTGCGATTTTTTTCTTTCTTTTATGTTACAAATAGACTATGTTTGCGTATTCTTATGTGAAAGTAAATCGGAACATGGATACTGAACAAAAACCTCTGACATCGGCGTTCTCGGAAATGCGGGCAAAAATCCTGCGGTTCGCGGCGCGTTTCTTCCCTTCGGAGGAGGATGCGGAGGACGCTCTGCAGGAGGCTTTCTGCCGACTGTGGTGCCGGCATCCCGACATCTGTTCCGAAGCGGAGGCGGAGGCGTTTGCAAAAACCACGGTGCGGAGCATTGGCATCGATGAGTGGAGGAGGAAACAGGCGCACCCAACAGAGCCGCTGGCTGCCGACGCTTATGCCGATTGTGTCGACTCCGAATCTGCCGACGAGATTTTCGAACGGGTGCAAAGGCTGATCGACTCGTGCCTGTCGCCGGCACAACAATCCATAATCCGCTTGCACGACTACGAGCAGCGCGGATATGACGAGATTGCAAACCGGCTGAATATGGAGCCTGCGGCGGTGAGAATGCAGCTGTCGAGGGCGCGCAAAAAAATTAGAGAATGCTATAACAAACAATAATGGCTATGAACGATTATTCCGACAATGACTATTGGAAAGCGCTTGCCGAACGCTTTTTCGAGGCCGGCACTTCGGAGGAGGAGGAGCGCGAATTGCGCCGATTCATCACTTCCGGACTGGCGGGCAGCGAATTCAATGATGTAAGGGCGGTGATGGGACTGGCGGCTGTCGGCGCAAGGCGATACAACCGGCGGCGCCGCCGCACGGTCTTCCTGTCGGCGGCAGCGGTAGCGGCGGCGGTGGTGGCGGTGGTAATGACTGCGGTATCGCTGGCCGCCGACGGAGGCGACTCTTGCGTGGCATACATCAACGGCACAAAACACACCGACAAGGCGATTGTCATGGCTCAGATGCATTCCACTATGGATGAAATGGCGCAACAGGCGCAGGAGTTGTCTGTCGAAAGGCAGATGGACAACTTTTTTGTCGAATCTTTCAATAATTGACTTCATTATGAGAAATTTTCTGATTGTTTTATCCCTTTGTTTCTTTTCCTTCATCGCGGCTGGCGCGCAGGAGAATCTTGCAATCGCTCAGATTTTCAACAGCGGATATGCGAAACGGCAGGACGTGGAGGAAATTATCCTGAAAGGTAAATCGCTGAAATATGCAAACCTTTCGCTGTTCAGAAGCGTTAAGGTGACCGGCAACAGCGCGATTGCCTCTAAAATGGAGAAATTGGTTGCCATCGACGCGCGAAAGGCGTCCGACAAGGAGATGCGGGCGAAAGGCGGACAGCTGGTGTTTGCATTCCTTGCTTTCAAAAAAGAAGGCGGCGAATATGCCTACATCTTTTTCCGACAGTCGCACCAAAAGACCAAGGGAGTGGCGGCTGTGGTATACATGGAGGGTAAGATGACGCCTAACGAAGTGAAACGAAAATTCTTAACACGTTAGATATGAAAAAATCTGCTTTGCTCCTTCTTCTCGGAGCTTGTTTCTGCAGCGCTTTCGCGCAGGATTATGAAGAATGCGACTCGGTGGCGGATAACGCCGTCGACTTATCGCATCGGGTGGTGAATCCGGATTCGGTGGTCATCGACCGGTCAAACGGAATGGTTTCGGTGCGAATATACGGCGAGGACGGAAACCACGAATACTCTTACGCCTACAGTCAGGAGATGCCGTCCGACAGCGACGAGACGGTTTCCGAACACGACGACTGGAATTTCGACCTCCCGTTTGTCGACAAACTGACAAACCATAGCTCAAGGTCGAAATTCGCTGTGAGTTGCGGTGGTTTCGGCTTCGGATTTGTAAACGCTATCGACTGCCCGCCGATGATGAATACTAAAATGGCAAGCTCTTACGAGATTTTCTGTGACAGGATTATCGCGGTGTCTTGGAGTCCGATGCGCAACGGGACATCGCTGAGGCTGGGTCTCGGTCTCGACTGGAAAAATTTCCGAATGACGGGAAACACTCGCTTCGTGAAAGACGGCAAATTCGTTAATTTCGGCGAATATCCGCCGGAAAGCGACCCTAAATTCTCTCGTCTGAAGGTGTTCGCTCTGACAATGCCGGTTACGTTCACACAGAAGTTCGGAAAGGGCTTCTCTTTCAGTGCGGGAGCGGTGGTCAACTTCAACACGCACGCGAGCATGAAGACTAAATACATCAACAACAACGATGAGGTTACGCTGGCAAACAGCAACATCCATCAGCGCAAGGTGACTGTCGATGTGATGGGACAATTCAACTTCAAAGCCATCGGTGTCTACATCAAGTACTGCCCTATGTCGGTGCTCGACCCAGAATTTGGCCCTGACTTCAAATGCTTCTCAACTGGACTTACGCTGTTCTATTAAAACACACTGACTATAACTGCAAGCGCCGCCACGGAAACCTCCGCGACGGCGCTTTTTTTCATGTGCACCGATGCCTACAAGCCAACCAATCTTTCGCACATCGCCAACCATCGGTTTTAATTTTTAAGCAAATTCTGCTTTTTTGATTAAAAATATTAATAAAAACGTTTTGAAATATAAAATTGATTGCTTAGCTTTGCAATATCGTTCATCAACCTGACAAAAACAGCCTTATTAATCTTAAAAATTTACAGCATTATGAAAAAATCAATCTTATTGATTTTCATCGCACTGATGACGGCGATGGGAAGCCAGGCGCAAGAGGCAGAAGTCGTAAAAAGCAAGCCAACGCTTCGTGGATATAAGGCGTTCTATGAGGCAGAATATGGTTTTGACATCGATAATGAAGAAGTCGACAATAACGGGGAAAAAATATCCAACTATCCACACTGCAACAATTTGATGATTTCAACCACACAAGGTTATCAAGTGAACAATTTCTTTTTTGCAGGTGGAGGCGTAGGAATATTGCATTACGTTGACGGCAACCGCACCGTCATGCCAATATTTGCCGACATCCGTTTCAACCTGCTGGATAACAAGTTCATTATGCCGATTTTAAATGCCAGAGTAGGATATGTTGTAGGCAGTTGGGGCGGTATATATTCATCAGCATGGGTAGGAGCGCGGCTAAATCTGATGCATAACCATGCGGCATCTATTTCTGTCGGTGTGTCGCACCATAACGACCAATTTTCTTCCACAAATAATGACTTCGAATGGACTGCAACATCATTCGGTATAAAACTCGGCTACGAATTTTAAAACTACGGCATCATGAGAAAGATAATATTCCTGATAATCATTACATTGACAGCAACAATAGGTTGTCATGCACAAATGCTGGAGAAAGGAGATTCCACGCATGTCAAATTCCGTTCACTCCAAGGCGTCAAGGCATTCTTTGAAGCCGGCTACCTTTGGAATATTGGTGATAGTGAGTCAAACAATGCTGTAATTCCAGAAGACGGATATAAACCATGCAAATTAAGCATGTCCGCGTCTGCTGGCTGCCAATTCAACAATTTTATTTTTGTAGGTATGGGTGTCGCAACCGACGTTTACAACTCAATGGGGACCACATATGTGACCGCACCCATCTTCATAGAAGGACGACTGAACATCTTAAATGCACGACGCATCACGCCATTTACAGATGTACGGATTGGATATAGCGTTGGTGATATGCATGGCCTATACTGGGCTTATCAACTTGGTGTAAGATATGCGCTGCCGAAGAAACGGGCTGTGTTCCTATCATGTGGCTGCGACTTTCAAATCAATCAAGACTATAGAGTCTTGAAAGCGAACCACGTCAATTGCAATTTGGGATTTAAATTCGGCTTTGAATTATAGCGGCAGCACACGCAGTAGCAAACCGACAAAAACATC
>OCHH01001138.1_pt1 | contig 10386 bp, 9 predicted proteins | sample 1538781 | NCBI WGS metagenome assembly OCHH01 (sample SAMN04571726, study PRJEB22368) | human gut metagenome | biome: human gut; material: stool | host: Homo sapiens | place: Luxembourg | collected 2012-12-05
ACTGCAACCATCAGTGAATTATAAGCCAGAACAACAGATGCCCACCAGCTTATGGACACCGGCTGTGTGGAGCTGCTGCTCCGGGATGGGAGAATGATCTCCATCGACTGCACCGGAATCGCGGATGCACTGGATGTGACCATGGCGCAGAGGTCAGAACTGGATTATCTCATCTACAATGACCCGCTGGGCTATGCGGATTTGATTCTGAATGGTGACCCGGAGAAATACTTGAAAACCGTAACCGGGAGCCATGGGTTAAAAGATTAAAGGCAAAACAAAAACAGGGTGCGCCCCTGAATAGGACGCACCCTGCCAAAGACCACAGACAATAGCGATATGTAAAACAGGGCGTTTCCCGTCGGGAAACGCCCTGTTTTTCGTTGTTTGCATGATGAGCCTGTTCGGCTTGCCCGATCATCCGGGAAGCCGTTGAGCCGTTAAAATCTGATGCCTATACGGCAAGTAATATGCTGCTCAGAAATGATGCTGAATCGGTTTTTTCACCCTTTAGAGCGCTGCATGCGGGAAGGTACCCGCGACTGGCAGAAAGACGAAAAAGTTCTGCCGCTTTTTGGCGGCACGAGCGATTCTGGAAAAAAAGTACGGCAAGATAGTACAGCGCACAGCCGCTGTTATTTTGTGCGGCAGCACCGCGAAGAAGCTCCTCCGCCATCTGGTGTGTGTTATCGGCCAGCGCTGCGGAACAGGCGCGGAGCAGGTGTGTTGCTTCGCTTTCCGGCATGGCGGCCATTAATTCGGGAGCGGGCTGGCGGCTCTGAGCAAGATCGGAAAGGAGCTGCTGTCGGATGCAGCGGAAATATTCCGCATCGCGCTGCATCAAAAGCCGGTTTACCTCGATCAGTGCAACGGCTGGGGATGGCCGGCTGGCGGGGGAAACTTCGGTCAGGCTGAAAAGCAGGCTTTTGATCTCCGGGCTGAAGGGAAAATCGGCGGACTTCTGCCGGAAGAGAGCGGGATCAAAATAGTCGTCGTTCTGTGGGAACAACAGGTGGAACAGCATCACACCGGCGCTGTAAATGTCTGATCTGCCGGCAATAAGCTTTCCGCGCCGAATGATCTCGGGGGCTATGTGGTCGCTGGAACCGCAGACGGTGAAGAAACTTCGGTCGGTTCGTGTATGGAATGGTCTTGCCAAGCCAAAATCACTGAGCACAAAGCGGCTCTGGCCGGTGGCTGGATCGTGCCGCAGGAGGATGTTTCCGCATTTGACGTCCCTATGTACAATTCCTGCGTCCTCGGTCTGGCACAGTCCTTCTAAAACGTCTCGCATGATTTGCAGAACGGCTTTCTCCCGGTTTGCCGGGTCCAGTGCGACCAGATTTTTGGGGTCAAGGGGTGTGAGCAGTTCCATCCGCAGAAGGAAGCACATGGGGGCGTCCTGACCGCGTTCGCGGCTGAGAGGGATGGAAGCGGTATCGAAAAGCCTGACCACGGTTTCGGTCTTGGCAGTCAGTTGCTGATGGTGCTGAATCTCTGAACGTCCCCGGCGGTTGGCGTCCTTCCGGCGGGCGGGGTCCCGATAGACAGAGGTATCGATCACCTTCAGCGCTTCGCTGTGCCCATCAGCAAACGTCAGTTTATAGACCACAGCTTGACCACCTCGTCCAAGGAGCTGCCCGACTATAGGGTGGAGGGCGGGCCATGAGGTGTCTAACAGTTTTTGGACAAAGGTGCGCTCCTCTGCTTCTGTCTTGACGATCTCCATAAAACTTCCCCCTGCTTTTTTATAAGATATCGATCAGCACAGCGGTGGCATTATCGCTGTGCGGGACGAACGTGGCGGCGTTTACTAATGTGTTTGCGGAGACCCACCGCATCCCCAGCAGCTTTTTGAGCAGTGCTTCCGGCAGCTGCCCATAAACACCGTCGCTGCAAAGCAAAAATCGGTCGCCCGGCCACACATCGTCTATATTAACGATCTGGATACACCGTGACCGCTCCAGCTTTTCCGCTGGCATTCCAAGAAAGGACTGTAAAATCCGCTTTTCGAAAACGCTGGTCGCAAGCCCCGCTTTCTTTCGGCTATAAAATAAGTTCTGCGGGTAATTAAGGAGCTGAACCGGTTCGCCCACCTGCCGGTGCGGTCGATACCAGAAACATGCACTATCGCCGACCGAGACCATCGAAAAGTGTGTGTGCGGCTGGACATCCGGGTCCGGGTTTGGAGCAGGGGCAGTCAGGCAGCAGCCGGTCAGTGTACAGCCGCCTTCTGCGTGGAGGGTCTGCAAAGCGTCGTATACGGTATGGGCGGCTTTCAGGACCCCGCAATAAGGCAGATCAGCATGGAGTTCGCCGCCGCCCGGAATGTCGTAGAGAGAAACAGGGGGGACAGCCTCAACGGCCTTGGCAAATGTTTCGCAGGCAAGGCGCGCGAGGTACTGGCTCGCGCCGCTGCCGATACCGTCAGAGACCGCGGCATAAAGAAAGGGAACTTCCACTTCCTTCCGGTCAGCCCAGAAGCTTGTCTGTTCGGGACATAAGCCGGTGGCACAAAGGCAGTCTTGATTTTCGATGTGAGAACCTTTGGCGGTGCAGGCACTGATTTTAATTTTCATGTTGTTTCCTCCCACGCGGGATGCAGACGGTCGATGGCGGCAAGCAATTGTTTTGCCAGCGGCTTCAGTACACTGCTCATTTCGCTGGACTTTTCCCGCATTAAAACGGCTTCATAGGCGTTGCCGTCCGGGTAGACCAGAGAAAACGCCAGATAGATGGTGTAAAGCCCGGAAGTGCCTACCTGCGCCGTTCCGGTTTTGCCGAATACGCGGGCGTTTCCTGAAAGGGCCAGCCCATAGGATTTTGCCGTTTCCGAAAAGACGTCCTGTAAGGTCGTCAGGGTCTCGGGACGGAGGTTCAAGCTGCGGTGCTCGACCTCGTATGCTTCCGGCAGAGGGGTCTCCTCCGTGCTTCCATCAGGCAGGGTGTGCTCAAAATGGTCTGCAATGCGGAGGGTCGTCAATTCGCCCGTGGCCACTGCACCTAGCCATGCCATGGATGTCAGCGGTGAGACCGAAAGACCACCCTGCCCGATGGCTTGGAGCCGTGCTTCACTGCGGCTAGAGTTGGCGGTCAGGGTGCTCTCTGCCGGGAGAACGGAAGTGCCGAGACGTAGGAAGCTCTGGTTGATGCCAAAAGCTTCCTGTGCGCGGAGCAAATCGCTAAGGCTCATTCTGTCCGCGAGTACCGCAAAATACGGATTGTTACTCGTTCTGGCTGCCTTGTACAAATCTAAAGCACCGCCCGGCGCACGGGAGGCAGTGCGGATTCCTTTGTACTCCCCTGTGCTGTCCTCATACGTCAGATCCACGCCGGCTTCCACAGCGGCGGCACTTGTCAAGATCTTTGCTACGGAGCCGGGAGGGTTCACATCCAGCCATGGGGGGAGAAGATAGCCTTCTGTCTCTGTATATAACGAAAAGTTCTGCGAAAAATGATTTGCGTCAAATTCCACGTCCCCGTGGCAGGACGCCAATGCATAGACCGTCCCGGTCCGGGCGTTTGCCACACAGCAGACCCCTCTTCCCTGCCCCTTTACCAAATCGTATGCAATCTGCTGGAGCTCTGCGCAAATGGTCATGACCAGACTGTCTGCGGTGCCGCCCCCCTCTTCCCGTGCGTAATAGAGTGTATCACCAAATTCACGGCGCAGACCGGAAGAGGAAGTGGAAGTCCTGTAGCCAACAAGAGAACTGTAGCAGAGTGCGGTCACCAGTGCGGGCTTTCCGGGCTCCGAAGCGCTTGTAAAAGGGATCCCATCGCGGGAGACGATCGCGCCCTCGATGGTGTTTGCTTTCCGGGCGGCTTTCTCAAATTCGGCGCGCTGCGCTTCGATCTGGGGCCGCTGGGCACTGTCCAGAAGCCCGAGGCGTTCCAGCAGCAGCACTACGGACCCGGACATCCCAACTGCCGCCGAGAGGGCCAAAAGCAGCCTGAGAAATAGACGGCGGTTCATCATCATGATACCTCCTCTGTGATTTGTGATGCAGCGAGCAGCTCCCGGCTGCCCTGCCGTGTAGGAATGGTGCTGCACAGCAACAGGGTGATTGCGGCCCAAGAGCAGATGAAGCTGCTGCCCCCTGCGCCCAGAAAGGGAAATTGCACGCCGATGAGGAGCAGGCTGGCTGTAGAGAATAAATTGACAAGCCCGGCCAACCCGACAGCACAGCCTGCACCGGTGCCCACACAGCTCAGCCAGCCGCCGCAGCGCGTACTAAGCAGTAAACTGGCCAATATAAGCAAAAACGTGCCCAATAGAGCCAGGAGAAGACAAATCCAGCCGCCCCTATTCGCCAGTGTTGCCAAAATCAAGTCGGAATCTGCTACCGGTGTGCTGACCCGGTAGGGCGAGGCACCCATGGGACGAGCCAGAAGCAAAGAGCGCCAGGTGGTATACGCTTGGTACGCGGAGCTGCTGACCTCTTTTGACGAGAGTGTGGAGAAATCGCTGATTCCAAAATAGTGCAGCCGGACTGCTAGTTTGCGGTATACCAGCTGCCCAAGCCGGAAAGGCCCTGCCGGGTTTTGCATCCCGCTGCACAGCTTTAAAAACGCATATCCTACCCCACCCGTCAGGGCACCAAACGCAACGAGGGAAAGCGTGTGCTTTATCGAACAATAAAGCAGCGCCATGACCCCGCAATCCAGAAGACAGACAAGCAGCGTGCCTAGCTCGTTTAGTACAAAAAATCCTCCGGCGTATACGGCGAGCAGCAGCAGCGCGGCGCGGAAGCGGACCCCTTCGTGCCAGGCTTCATTTGTCACGGCAGCGGAAAATCCTATAATGAGAATCAGCTTAACGACTTCGGTCAACTGGAAAGAGTGCCCTCCAACCGACACCCATGCATACGTGCTGTTGATGGGTTTAGAGAAGAACCGCAAAAAGAGGAAGGACACAGCACTTCCAGCAACACAAAAATTGTAGATAAGCGTCTGCTGCGGCAGTACGCGCAGCAGTGCAAAAACAAGGGCGGTGCAGATGCAGCCCACAAAGGACAGCAGGCAAAAAAGCTTCAGCTCATTTGCATTTGCGGGATGCAGGCTTACCTGCAAGGCCATGCCTAAGGCACTGAAGATGGCGGACACCCGCAGCGGAAGGGCTGCGCCACCGGCCCAGTAAACCAGCAAGGCCCCGCCGGCGCAGCAGACGGCCAGAGTGGGCCATACGGTGCGGAAAGCCGCAGCGGCTTCTGCGCCGTCCGTGCGGGCAACATAGCCTTGCAGCGCCACACAGAGAACGACAAAGGCCACCGTGTCGCGCAGGGCTTTGAATGCAGGGTGCTTATGCTTATGACGGAACATGCGGCCTTCCTCCTCTCGGCGGCGGGATTAATTTTTGAATGTCGGACGGCGGGACTGCTTTTTCGGTGCGGCATCGACACCGGCCTGCTGGAACAGGAGGTTTTGGATTTTGTCCCCCATGGAGCGTTTGGGCGGCTCGGTTTCAATGTTGTTGAGGTCTGCCTTCTGCGGCTCTGTCTCCGGTTCATCGCCGGGCAGCAGCACGAAGGCCAGCGGGCTGCCACACAGCTCAAAGAGCTTCGCCTTGCTCGGGTCACGGGTGAGCACATCATCCAGTGCCATTTCATCCTCGATGACTTTGCCCTGAAAACGACTGGGATTGTGGTTGTTTCCGTTCAGCTTCAAGTAGTAATGATCGTCTTTTTCGCTCCGATAGATGAGCATGGGTGCATCATGGGAGATAAACTTGGCATTATAACCATTTTTCCGTAGTGTTAAAAAATTAACGCAGCCTTCGGAGGGCAGTCCGGCAAAGGGAACGATCGAGATGAAATCGCCACTGGATGGCAGTCCGATGACCTGTGGAGGCAAAAACTTCTCAGGGTTCTTTGCGCTCTTTTGGTAGACCAGCAGCTTGTCCTGCTTGTCAAGAATGAATGTATCATCGCCCAAATGCACGGCATATTGAAGCCGGTTTTCGACGTCCTTTTTGAACTGTGCGCTTTTGCGCTGGACCTCAGTGCGACCGTTGCTGTGATACAGCATCACGAGTAGGACAAAGACAATAAGCAGGGCAGCAACAATACATACAACGAGCAACAGTAGTTTCATTATCGATCACTCCTCTTTTTTGAACGGGATGGGTGAAAAATACGGCTGTCAGGCAGCGCTTTCAGCCTTGGCGGAAGAAGCGCGGCTCTGGGCGATCTGTCGGCGGATTTCAAGGGCGGATTGGACACAGTAGACAGAAATTCCATCCAACAGAAAAGCGAGCCCACAGCCGGCAAAGGAGGTGAGGTCGTGGTTATACCACAGCATTGTGATTGCCTTCTGCACGAGGGTGCGGTCGCCTTCCAGTATCTGTCTGGTAAGCTCATCGATCGTCTCCATGTGCTTCGTCCGGGTGGACAGCACCGACCCGGCCAGCGCCGTGCGGAGAGTGCTGAGTTCGTGGCTCCACAGCTCCTTCACCTGCTGCCATGCAGCATCGGCATCTGGGTCGCCAGCGGCCTGCTCGACGCTCTCCAGCAATGCCGCTTCCGCAGAGACGCGTTCGGAGACCGTTCGGTTGAGCTCTGCAAGCTGAAGATAGCGTTCAAGGTGGTCCCGCAATGGGAGCGGGTCGGTTTTGAGCCCGGCGTTCAGAGCGGCGGTAATGAGCTTGTTGATTTGCTCGGACAATGCCGATGTATCAACACTGGCCTGTGCAAGGAGTAATTGGATGGCGTGAGCCGTCTCTTCTGCGGTGGTGGCGGCATCTGCGTTGAGAGCCTGCAACCGGATGCGGAGGGACTGCACGTCGGCCTTCAGTTTCTTCAAAGTGGCGCCACTTCCCTCTTCTGCTTGAATAGCATTCATGAGCGCGTATGCACGCTCAAGGTCGTTATTTTGGAGCAATCCAATTAGTTGGTCGAGTTCAAAGTATTCGGTCTGCTTCTTCTGGGCATCGTTATAGCGGCTGCGGATGAGGTCGTAATCCCCTTCGGTCAGCATGTTGTTGGCAGTGTTCTGTTCCTGCATGACCTGTGCTTCGGTGCGCAGGGCTGTCAGTTCACCGGAAATCGTGCTGTATAGGCTGCCCATGTCGGAAGAAATAGCGGACTGCACATCGGGCAACAGCTGAGTGGAGTAGGCGCTGTTTAATGTGGTCATGGCGTGGCGTATGTATACAGAGGTCGGTGTGCCGATGTTGATAAAGCTCATAGCACTGAATGCCACAGAGAGCAAGAACGCGGCGCAGCCGGCGAGATGGAAGCGCTCCGCACAGACCAGCTCGATACCCTGCACGAGCAGGCTTGCCAAGAGGGCGGCCAGCACCGCCGATGGAAAGAATACGGTATGAAAACCTTCCATCGTGCTGAACAGACTGATGCCCGCAGCAACCAGAAGGATGCCCTGCAAGACCCAGAGCTTGGCCTGCTGCCGCCAGCTGATTTTTTCTTTGTCCGTCATGATCTCCTCATGCTCCTTTCTGGATGCGGGTGGGTGGTTCGTCCGCGTCCTGCGGCTGCGCGGAAGGGGCGGCCTTAAACAGGTCGTCCAGCAAACCATTCAGGTCGGAAGGGATGGCATCCTTTTCCTCTGGCGGGGCGGCAGGTTTGGGCGTCGGCTTGCCTTTGTCTGGCTCCGGGAACTGCTCGTTTTTATCGATCGAATGGATATCAAGGAACCGCAGAATGGCGATAAGGCCGTCCAGCAGCCTGTCCAGACAGTGGCTTTTCCAGAGCCGGCAGAAGAGCTTTCCGGCCACGCCACAGCCTGCAAGAGCCGCCGTCAGGGTCAGGGCTCCGATTCCGGCATCCCGGAGCAGCGGCAGCATGGCGGGGAACGCTGCCAGCGCTTGTAGCAGTTGCAAAAAAACTTCCCCAACTGAAGGAAAAAGGGCGGCGAGACACAAAACGCAAAACAGAAGAAGGCAGGTCAGCCAGCGCAGCAGAACCCCCGCTGCTGTACGGTCCAGCGCGATGCGGAACCGGTTCTGTTCCTGTGGTGCAGTGCCCTGCGCATCATCGTCGATGTTGTTCAAATCGACGGCCTCGCGGGGCATTTGTCTGCGGTCATGCTTCATGTCGGTTCGCCTCCTTGGCTCTCTGGGGTGGTTCGTTCACCCTCATGAACGAAATCCGACACAGAAGGATGACTTCTTGCAAAAAACTTCACAGAAAGTTCACATTTCGCACTACTCGGCCAGCGTATCCAGAATCTGCTGTGCATCACGGAGAAGGTTCTGATCGGCATTCGATGCCCGCCCAAGCAGGATGCTGTAACCGGTCTCAGCGGAGGGCAGCTTGCAGTGCAGATACAGGCAGTGCATCTCCTCGCCGTTTTCTGTACGGCAGATGCCGGTGTCCACAGCCGCCAGCTGTGCGCCCTCGGGTGCACGCAGACCCAAACTCTCGGCCCGGTGCCGGAACACTTCGGCCAGCTGTGCCTGTTTTTCTTCCGGCGGCCCGACCTGCCGAGTGCTGTTGACCGGGGTCGTGCCATGCTCTGTGCGCCGAAAATCGTTCGGCGCAAGGCATTCAAACTGAAAACGCAGGCAGCCATCCGCAACGCTTTCGATCCACAGCAGGGGCAGCAGCAGGCTGCACAGCACGGCACCATTCGCGATGCGGGAATAAGCGGCACGGAAAGCTTCCTGCGTGGCAAGATCTTCGTCGTTGAACAAAAAGCCGCCGTCTGTCTGCAAAAGTGCGCCGTTGGGCAGCGGGCACAGCAGTCCTTCCGGGGCAAGATAGTGCCGCAGCACATCGCAGTAGCAGCTGCTGTCCAGAGCTTCTGCCGCCAGTGCAGCTTTTTCCTCTGCGGAAGCATCCGGTGCAAAGGGGATATCATACTCCAGCAGTGCGGCAGTGGTGACGATCTCCAAAGCCCCGGACGCATTGCACAGGACGTTTGCACCCGAGGAATAGCTGACTGCGGGGCAGTAATAAAACAACAGGTCGTTGACGCTTTGCGAAAGAGAATTTTCTGCCCAAGCCTTCGTTTCGCCGGATTGGCGCACGATGGTAAAACAGCGGCCGACGCCGAATGAGGAGTCTTTTGGGGGCAGCTGATAATACACCAGATCCTGCAGCGGTTGGGACAGGCTCAGGCAGACCGGCTGGCCGTAGCCGTTTGTGCCCAGCTGCGGATCATACAGGGTGTCGTACAGGATGTGGCGCAGGCCGAAACCGTTGTCGGGATCGCCAAAATTGCGGCCCAGAAACCAGTCAAACGCCGGGTCCAGCGTCTGATTGTCGAATCCCGGAGAGGAAGTTTCGCCATCGGTAAGCGGATAGCCTTCGCAGCTGTAAATGATGCCTTCCCGTGTTCTGCGGAAGGACAGTTCACGGTTCAGCACCCAGTATTCAAAGGTGCGGCTGGCTTCTGCAAACGTCCGATGCAGCCCACAGGCCGTGGCGGCAACGGTACCGGCAGCCAGAGCGGCCAGAAAATCACGACGGCTGATCTTATGCTTCGTCATAGCGGATCTCCTCCTCCATTTCAATTTGCTCCGGCAGCAAAAGCGGCTGCGCAGCGGTCTGCGGGGGTGCGATCAACAGTCCGGTAAGGAACATGCAGCCGCAGCGGGCAAGCAGTCCGTTGATCGAGTATTCGTCCAGCCAGGGCAGGTTCAGGCCAAGAAAGCTGGGCAGCACGCCTGTGCAGGCCAGGGTGTGCAGCAGCATCTGGGCGGCAAAAAAGCTCACAATGAGCACCGCCATGGTGCTGCGGCGGGAATCGCCGCGGTTTGCTGCCATACCGCCCAACAGCAGCAGGGCCAGCAGTGAGGCAAACAGCACCGCAGCAGCGGGGCCCAGACGATTTGCCGCGATCAGGATCTGCCCAAAGAAAGCCAGAGTGGTTTTGTTCGTGCCGGCGCTGCCGGAGCTGACGACCAGAAGCCAGTGCTGATTGGCGGCGACTTCCGACCATGTGGGCCCGCGGGGACCGACTGCAAACTGCCCGCCGCACCAGTCACAGAACGCGTTCCACAAGGCTGCGGCGTAGGGCAGAAGAAAGCCTGCTGCCCCGCCCAGCGCCAGAAGCAGGCCCGGATGCCGGACAGCGGGGCGCTTCCGGCGCTGCGGATGAGGCTGCGGCGCAGTGACCAGAAGAACCAGTACACAGAGCGCTGCGGTCAGGAGCAGATCTCCGCCGGGGCAGCCTCCGCAGTAAAGCAGGATGCAGTGGAACAATGCCGCAAAACAGGCTTCCAGCCGACGATGCCGGAAGGGCTGCAAAAAAGCAAGGGTGCAGAACTCCAATACGATCAGAGGAAAAATCATGCTTGTGAGGAACAGGTTGATGCGCAGACCGGAAAGGGCAAGCATGCCATTCTGCCCCAGCAGCAGGAAAAGCAGATAGACGGCAATTTCTGCCAGCCGCAGCCGGCGCAACATACAAAACAGCGCGGCGTCA
>OCHH01001139.1_pt1 | contig 10386 bp, 5 predicted proteins | sample 1538781 | NCBI WGS metagenome assembly OCHH01 (sample SAMN04571726, study PRJEB22368) | human gut metagenome | biome: human gut; material: stool | host: Homo sapiens | place: Luxembourg | collected 2012-12-05
TTTTATAGTCACCTTTTCTCATTACCCTCATTGGATAATACATTGTGATTTCATGGAATGTATGTGAAGCGAAAATCCTGTTCCATCCTTCGTGAGATTCACTCTCTATAACCGGTAGGAAGGAGCGTCCCATGAATCCTTCATCTTTGGTGTTTATACCTGCCATGTCGAGTATGGTAGGGGTCATGTCGACCCATGAAATCATTGCACCATTTGTAATTCCTTTTGACTTAATGAATGGTGAGCTAATGATACAAGGTAACTTTAGCCCTGGCTCATACACAGTAGTTTTTGCTCCAGGGAAAGCCATGCCATTATCTGAAATATATATAATTATAGTATTGTCAGCTTTTCCTGATTCTTTCAGATATGAGAGAAGTTTACCCATTCCCTGGTCAACTCTGGAAACTGATTGATAATATTGTGCAATTTCTTCTCTCGTTTCTTTGTTGTCAGGGAGGAATGAAGGAACAATGACACTGTCCGGCGAATATACTATATTGGAACATCCTTTGTATCCGTCTTTTCTGTTACCGAATGGATTGGGCGAACTCCAGTCGTCTACTTTTTCTGTAAATCCGCTACGGTGTGGGTCGTCAGTACAGAAATAGAGGAAAAACGGTTTTTCAGAATTGAAGATCTCTTTACAGTTTTCAGCCATTTCTACAGTATTTCTTGGATTGCCTGTATATACTTTATCGAAATGATATACGGATTCAGGGGCTACATGATATTTGCCTATTCTACCTGTAAAATACCCATTCTCTGAAAGGATTACAGGAAGGGAACGCACATCCTTAAAAGTACTGAAATGATGGTAGTCGTGTGTATGGCCGTATGCTCCGATGGCATGTCCGTATTTACCTGTTAGCAGGACGGAACGGCTTGCTGCTGAACTTGCACTAGTGCAATATGCCTGAGTGAACCTTACTCCATTAGCGGCAAGCGAGTCCATATTAGGAGTTTTGATAATGTTGTTTCCGTAGCATCCCAATGCATCCATACCATGGTCGTCTGTCACAAACAGTATGATATTAGGGCGTTTTGAGGAGGTGTTTTCTTTAATTTTTCCGGTGCTGTCACTGCATCCGTAAAGTGTGGGTATGAATGTCAGTGCATAACCTAAGTTAATTATATTATTGTTCATGACATATTATTTTAGTATATATCCTTGTTTTTTGTTAAGTCCCGTGCCTTTAAACTCTTGAAGTTGTTTCATCAGCTCTCTTTGCATCTTTTGTGCTATTGCTTTCTTGTCTGCATCATTATAGCAGTTCTTAAGTTCAAACGGATCTTCTTTCATGTCGATTAGCCATGGCGATTCTTTTTTGTCTATTACCAGTTTGTATCTGCCGTCTGTTGCAGCAGCCCACCAGCCTTCGCATTGTGCAAAATGTACTATTCTGTTGCCATTTACAATTTTATCTTTGTTTGTGAAGTCGGCAGAAGTATCCTTACCATGGAATTTTACGTCAGTTTTTATACCCATAAGTGAAAGTATGGTAGGAGCAAAGTCTGTATTCACATATGCTTTGTTTATGACTTTTCCCGCCTTGATTTTTCCAGGGTATCTTATTACAAACGGTATGCGAGACGAGGCTTCGTACCTTCTTTTATGTTCAAAGAACATATCTCCGTGGTCGGATGTAAATACCACTATTGTATTGTCCAGTAAGCCGTTGTCTTCAAGGAATTTAAGAATCCTGCCTACACTGTCGTCTATGTGTTTTACCATACCAAAATACTGTTTCAGGGCCTTTGTATCGAATGTCTTTGCCTCGTTCTTGTCTTTTTCGCTGCCTTTTCCCCAGCTTGGTCTTTGTGATGCATATTCAGGTTTCATCGTAAACGGCATTTCCGGCTTCAGATTTTTGTACATATCGTGATATGGTGGGCGTGCATAGTCCGGTGTATGCGGATCCGGAATGGACAGCATGAGGCAGAATGGTTTGTTTTTGTCTCTTTCCAGTATATCGAGTGCCTTGTCGGTAAAGAAGTCTGTAAGATGGATTGTTTCATTCGCAGGAAGTTTTGCGGCAGCTTTATCCCCGATACCTGCCACTACTTTACCGTTTTTTATATGAAAGTAAGGAGCGTGTCCTCCTGTCATCATGTATGTATTGTCTTGGAATCCTCCATTATATTTTATGCCGAACGTGTATTTATTCTCATCTCCTGCAAGATGCCATTTGCCTACATACGATGTGACATAGCCATTTTCGCTTAATATGGATGCAAATGTAGGTATTTTATCACTTAGGAACATTCCGTTCTTGGGTGCTCCTGTGGCTTGGGGGTAGAGGCCTGTGATCATTGAAGCTCTTGAAGGTGTCGACACCGGCGAACTACAGTAATATTTCATACATATAGCTCCTTCATTAGCTATTCTGTCTATGTTGGGGGTTGTTGAATTGCATCCTTTTCCCCAAACAAAAGCTTCTTGTTCAGGCATAAGGTTCTGATAACAGCTTAAGGTTCTGAAACTGTGCTCGTCTGTATGGATTATGACCAGGTTTGGTTTTTCGGCAGCTGATATTCCTGTAATTGGTGCGCAGCCTGTTAACACCATTAATGTAAATTTATTCATCGCTTGTTATTGTAAAATTGTTATTTGATCAATACTTGGTGTAGCATCATTGCTTACACTTTTTAAGGTTATATTGTTTGCTCCGGAATATATGGTTATAGGAACTGACATTTCACGCCAGTGGAAACCAACACTTCCTGTATCGGTAAATTTAATTCTTTCCAACAGCTTGTCGTTATTATACAGCTCCATATATGAATATGTGCTGCTACTTTTCTGTGAGTATCTTATAGAAATTTTGGCATTGAATTTTCCACCATCATTTTCCTGATACCATGTGATAGAACCTTTACCTGCTTTCGGTATAACAAATCCGTCGCCGAAATACCCTTCGCCATCTTTTTTAGTTTTGACACAGTTAGTGAGACTGGCTGTTTCAGCCTGTTCTCCATTGAACTCGCATGCCGGTTCTCCTGGCTTTCCCCAATATAAGCCTTCGTTTGGACCAAAACTTTCCTGCATGTAAATTTCATCTTTACCATTTATATATATAACAGCTTTAACTGTAGCCGCCTCTTTTAGCGAAAATGGGGCATTGTATTTTTTACAATTCTTGTCAGGTTTCCTACCATCTGTAGTATAATATATCTCAACATTATCTTGGGGACTCTTTCCTCTTAATGAGATGCTTTCATATAAAATTGAAACTTTGTCTGAAGCCCATAATTTCTTATCGCCTGATATACATCCAAGATATAATGTAACGGGCGAATTTTCATTATAACCTGTAGACTGGATGAAAATCCTGTTAAGTCCAAAGAAACATCTTTTTGATTTTGCAATGAAGTTTGTTTCTGTATCAACAGGGTTACCGCTTTCAAATGATAGGATTCTTGCATCACCTTTTATATTGGCATGTATTCTGTTTTCTCCATACGGGTATAATATTCCGTTGTTGTCTTTTTGACTTATGGATATAATGCTGATATCTTGACAGTCTGCTTTCAGATTCTTGTTTTCGATGTCAATATCAATTTTAGCAGGTGTGCCCGCTGTGGCTTGCGATGTCCTGGCTATTTCTTTTCCCTTTCTGTATGCTATTGCTTCAATCTTTCCTGGTGTCCATGGGACTCTGAATTCACATTGCATTTCATTCCATTTTTCCCCTTTTTTTATTTTCCCAAGAGAATTCCCATTGAGTAAAAGTTCAACTTCATCGCCTGTTGTATACACCCATACAGGTATTTCTGTTCCTTCTTTCATTTTAGGATGTGTCCAATGTGGCAGAATATGAACCATATCCTTTGTTGTCCATTCACTTTGGTAGAGAAAGTACAAGTCTTTTGGAAAACCTGCCAAATCAAGTGCACCAGATTGGAAAGCTCTGAACGGCCATCCTCCATGTACATATCCTGCTTCGCCAAGGTAATCAAAACCAGTCCATCTAAAACTTCCGGAGAACCAGTCTTTGTCTCTTAACGATTCTATGATATGTCTGGCTGTAACTCGCACGGTGGCATTATCATACGAAGAGTTGAATATCTGTTTTGCACTCTTTCTTCTGTCTGGTGATGTCCAGTCATATGAGAAAATCTCTTTATCCGTAAGGTTGGGTATGAACATCGGATCTTGTTTCTTATTGGGGTACTTGTCTCTATACCACGTCTGTGTTCTATAATATCCTCTAACTTGCCATGTATGAGGGTTTTCTGTTCCTATGAATGCTCTATTTCCCGGCTTATATGTTTCAAGAAAAGTTTTCTTTTCGCTCCATCCGTTCACGCCATATACATCCATATCTTCAGAGTTTGAGTCTCCTGAAGTGACTAATCTCGTATGATCTTCCTCATGGCATATTTTTACCATCTTTTTGGCAACATCGCCTTTGGTTTCATTCCCTATACTATATAGGAACACTGAGGGATGATTCCTGTCCCTTCTAATGAAATCTCTTAAGTCTCTCTCATACCAATTGTCGAAAGCCTGGAATCCATAGTCAAAGTCTGCTTTTTTGTGCCATCCGTCGAATATTTCGTCCATGACGAACATTCCAAGCTCATCGCAAACTTTATAGAAAATAGGCAGATGAGGGTTGTGAGCCGTTCTGATGGCATTACATCCCATATCTTTAAGAAGTTTAACTTTCCATCTGATGAGTTGTTCTGTTGTAATGGCTCCAGTAGGACCTCCTTCCATATGTTCGCATACGCCTCTAAGTTTATACTGTTTTCCGTTCAGTATAAATCCTTTATTGGGACTCCATTCTATATATCTGAATCCGAAATCGATACTTTTCGTTTCGATTATATTGTTATTTCTGTCGGTAAGTGTTATTCTTGATGTATATAGGTTAGGATTTTCAGGAGACCACAACTCGGTCTTTTTGATTTTTAGGTTGAAGTTGATTTCTGCATTGTTGTTGTTAGTGGAAAACTCTAATGTTTCCGATTGTGCTTTGCATTTACCTGCTTTGTCAAAAATTTCCAGTTTGGCTAAATAGTTGGCAGATTTTTCGGCTGAAATAACTTTTGCGTTTACACAGACTTTGTCTTTCGAGGGGGTAGTGATAAAAATTCCATCTTTTTCAAAGAAAGCATTTTTGTGGCTTCTTAATGATACATTTCCATATATTCCGCAGCCATGATACCAGCGGGCGCTGGGTTCCATACTATTGTCTACTCTTACTGAGATGATATTTCTGCCTTCCACAAGGTATTTCTTTATATCGAATGAGAACGGAATGTATCCGTATGGTCTTTCTCCTGCAAAGTTACCGTTTATCCATACCTGATTGTTCATGTATGAAGCCTCGAAGTCTATGAAAATAAAATCATCTGACAGGTCTTTTTCAGTCAGATATATCTCTTTGCGATACCATCCTATACCGCCTCCAAGGTAGCCACCCTTGTCTTTCTGTGAGGCATTTGCTGAATATCCGTTCTCAAAAGCCCAGTCGTGAGGTATGCGGATGTCTTTCCATTCTGAGTCATCAAAATCTACATATTTTGCTTCTGGTATGTCACCGTAAAAGAATTTCCAGTTATTGTTCAAGTTTTTTATATTTGCTGAGATATTCGCTATGTTTAATAACAGTAAAAGTGTTAAGATAAATGTATTTCTCATATAGGGTATAGGATTAGATTGTTTATTGAGTTTTACAATATTTATAGCATAGGGAACATCTGTCTGCTTAGTTTTTACCTATGATAGTAACAGATGTTTCCTATATTTAATGCTATAGAAGTAGTAAAAGGTTCCAGTATCTTTTTATGTTATAAAAGTTCTTTTGGAGTAGCTTCTTCTATCCACTTGTTCAGTCTTTCAAGCATATCTTTTGTCCTTTCCGGATATACGTTGATAAGATTTGTGGTTTCGCTTTCATCATTGCTGATATTATAGAGCTGCACCTTTCCGCTTCTGTATTTAATCAGTTTCCATTCGCCGTTTATTATAGCAGCATTCTGGTCTTCGTAGCTTCGGAACATAAACAAGTCTCTGTCTTTTAGTTTCTTACCCTTTAGAACTGGGACGAGGCTCTTTCCTACTACCTGTTTGTCCTTACATGGTTTGCCTGAGGCAAGTTCTACAAGAGTAGGGTAGACATCGATTGTTTCTACCGGCTGAGTTATAGTCTTGCCCATCATTTTCTTATGAGTAGGGTCGTATATGATGAATGGTACGCGTGAACCGCCTTCAGCCAGTGCATCTCCTCCTATCTTGCCACCTCTTAAATGTCCGTTCTTGAAAGCCCCTCCCTGGTCGGAAGAGAAGATTATAACTGTATTGTCAGCAATTCCTTTTTTCTCTAGCGAACTTCTGATTTCTCCTACAGTCTCGTCAAGCGCCTCAATCATCGCTGCATACTGTGCGTATTTTCCGGTAAGCCCTTTCTTTTCATATTTTGCCACTAAGTCTTTTCTTCCTATTTGAGGGCCATGTACTCCATAATACCACACGTTGAGCAGGAAAGGTGTCTTTTTGTCGTATTTATTAATGAAATCTACCGCTCCGTCTCCAATGAGATTTGTCAGATAAGTATTCTTTCTGGCTTTTGGGAAAGGATTGTTAGTCTTGAAGAACGGTTGGTAGTAGTTGTTCGGATGTCCGTGTTCGCATGTACCGTACATAGCGTCGAATCCTTGTTTTGTAGGGAAATATGGTTCTGTGCCAAGATGCCATTTACCTACAAACATGTTATAGTAACCGAATTCTTTAAGTCGTTCAGCATAAGTGATTTCTTCCAAGGGGAGATACGCTCTCGACTTCATTTTGCCGGGGTCTTTGTCGAATGTTTCAAATTCAAGGCTTGTATCTTTGCCGTATATATGTCTTACGAATCCGCATCTTAACGATTCTTTGCCTGTCAGAAGCGATGCTCTGCTCGGGCTTGAAGTAGCACTGGCTACATAGGCTCTTGAAAAATACAGTCCGTCGGACTTTAGTTTGTTGATGTTTGGAGTATCGAATACAGGGTTGTTATATCCCAAATCAGCCCATCCAAGATCATCTACAAACAGCATTACTATGTTGGGCTGCTCCTGTGAGAATGCCGTTACCTGACTTCCTAGCAATAGGGCAGAGACAGTTATTAGATTCTTCATAATTATTCGAATTTCAGATTTTTATTTCCTTTAATTTTCAAAGTTTCTCTTGATTTCTTGTCGGCTTCCAGTACTTTAGCCGGTTTCAGTCCTGTGTGTATATTATCCTCGATTGTGACATTTTTGCAATTCTCCAACTGGAAAACCGGTGCGTCAGGGAACGGGGCTTTTTCCTCATTGTTAAGGTTTATTCTGTTGCCTTTGATAATAAGGTTTTCTGCTCTGTCCGCCCATACCACTCTCGGATTAAATCCGTCAATCTCATTGTTTATGATATTGATGTTCTTGTCGTAGCACTCAGTCTGGTCGAAGTTCTTGCCAAGTCGTGGAGTGATGTATATTGCGGCATGAGGTTTTCCGCAGTCGGCATAGTTCTTGAACTTGTTATTTCTGATTGTCACGTCGTTTACAGCACCGGATTCAAACCAGAAGAATGTTTCGCCTCTGAAGAGTATTGCCGACATCATTGATGACAGATTATTGTTTTCAATAACAGTTTTCAAAGGGGTTTTCAGAATGAGATTTCTTGCCCTATGGTTTCTTATAGTACATCCTCTCACTGTAAATGTCGGATTCCATGTTTTGTTTTCCACTACATCTCCTGTTTTCAAATCAGACGGAATAGCATTGGCGAAAGTCAGATCCATGTATGTTTCGTTAATGATGTTGATTTTTGTGACTGTATTTGTTTCAGCTCTGGCCGGTGACGGATACTTTATGAACCAAACCTCGTCGCCGGGGGCAGCAAATTTGAATCCCAACTGTTCGAAGTGTTTCAGAGCTACTCGTATCGTTTTGGAGTCGATAATCTTGTTTACTTCCACATATGTGCCATGTACGTTAGTTCCGTCATCAAGCATATTCTCAAATGTGCACCCTTCAATCAGAATATCTCCCTTACAGTTGGCAAAATGTGTGGCGTCTGCAGTAGATGAGATTACTCTGTCTGAATTAGGGGGAAGAACAACTTTACAACCTCTTATTTTTATGTTTTCAGAACGTTCGAAAAGATATGCCATACCTAGGGCATGATGTACCGTTACGTTGTTGAGAGTGATGTTCTGACACTCCTTAAAATCGAATGCAGGAGCATATCTGTCCTTTTCTCTGTCGCCCTTAGAGCTTAGCAGTGAGCCGATTGGTGGATAGTATTTTTGTTTTTCGTATATACGCAGGTTTCCGTTAGGAAGCTCCACCACCTTTGACGGGTCACTGTGCATATCTTGTGCACCGGTTACTACTTTCTTCTTTTCCTTGTCGAAAGGCAATGTGCTGCCTAATATGGAATAGTTAAATCCGTCAATGTTAGGGAACATTATTTTATTCTTCTCTATTTTCCATGAGAAACCATCCCTTAATGGTCTTACTTCCCTCCATCCTTCTTTGCGATTGATGTCTATGACTTCAGCAAGGAATGTAAAAGGTATGTCCCAGTTTATGGTAATGCCTGATATATTCACTTCATTACATTCCTCTATCAGGAAAGGGAATAACTGACCATGACATAAGATGGTAGCTCCGTTGCCTTCTATTTCCACTTTCTTGAAGCCTTTGATAGGGAATATGATTTTCTTTGAACCATTGCCGTGATTTGTTATTGCACAGTATTTTTCTGTTGCATAGTCCGGCTTGCAGAAATATGTTCCTTTTTCAAGTACTATTTTTATATCATCTGTCTTCGCACTTTCTATAGCCATTCTTATATTCATAGTTACCTCGCCATTCTGTAGCGGAATGTTGATGATTTCTTTTGCAGCTGTATATGAATTTGTTATCAGTGTTAATACAGACAGAAATGTAATTCTTTTCCAGATTTTGGGTATAGTCATAAATTTTTGAATTATTTTAAGAATAAATATCCGGACAGTGGAGTGTAAAGATTATCTCCACTATCCGGCAGTAATAGATTTATTTTAGAGTTTCTCCTTTTTTATTCGGATTGTAGTATTTTCCTACAGAATTTAGGAATTCGGCCTTCATTTCTTCAAGCATTTTGCCTTCTTTAGCAGCCAAATCTTCATTCTGGGCAAAATCATTTTTCAGGTTATATAAAGCAAAATCTTCGACAGTTCCGAGTTCATTTCCTGTTTTGTTTACCTTTTCACCTTTGTATGGAGGTATAAGTGCATAGTCGCCTTTTCTGTATGCAAGGCGGCCCATTGCTTCAGTTATAAATGATTCTCTACCATCAGTAGATTCTCCCATGAACACCGGTAAGAAGTTCTGGCTGTCAAGTCCTTCAGGAATTTCTTCATCTATCAGCTCGGCAAATGATGCAAGCATATCCATATGCGAAATAAGGGCATCCGATTTGACCGGCTTGATATGACCTTTCCAGTAGACAAAGAATGGAACCCTTGTTCCTGCTTCGAACAGACTGTATTTACCTCCTCTTAATCCGCCTGCCGGTTTGTGGTCGCCAACAAGTTCCGGTGACTGGTCTTTGTAACCGTCGTTAAGTACCGGGCCGTTGTCGCTCGAGAATACTATCAAAGTATTTTCCAACAGGCCTTCTTTCTCAAGCTTCTCTATCAGTTGGCCAACACACCAGTCTGCCTCTATAATAGCATCTCCGCGAGGTCCCATTGTCGTTTTGCCGGCAAAACGCTCTGGTGCGGAGCGCGTGGCACATGTGGCTGGTGAAGTCCATAATAAAGGAAGAATGGCTTATCTTTGTTTTCGTCAATGAAGTTCATTACTTTACCTACGAAATAATCAGCCATATCTTCATCCACCCATTTAGCTTTCTCTCCACCTTTCATATAGCCTATACGGGGAATACCGTTTACTATTGAATTGTTATGTCCGTGCGCCCAGTGCATTTTCAGCATTTCCGGATGGTCTATGGCTGTAGGTTCTCCTTCAAAATTCTTTTCATAGCTTACCTGAATAGGGTCTTCAGGGTCAAGTCCGACTACTGTACCATTTTCAACATAGACTGTAGGTACACGGTCGTTTGTCGCTGCTATAAGACATGAATAATCGAAACCTATTTCATTTGCCCCGGGAGTTACTCTCTTGTTCCAGTCCGGATTTCCCGAACCCATTCCAAGATGCCATTTGCCAATTGCCGCCGTAGTATATCCTGCATTTCTGAACATTTTCGGCATTGTAAACTGTGCTGTGTCAATCAGAAGGGGAGCGTCGCCAGGAAGAATCTTGGCATTCTTGTTTTTCCATGGGTATGAACCTGTAAACATCGCATAGCGACTAGGTGTTGATGTAGCAGAAGTGGCATGCCCATCAGTAAAACAAACA
>OCHH01001151.1_pt1 | contig 10313 bp, 10 predicted proteins | sample 1538781 | NCBI WGS metagenome assembly OCHH01 (sample SAMN04571726, study PRJEB22368) | human gut metagenome | biome: human gut; material: stool | host: Homo sapiens | place: Luxembourg | collected 2012-12-05
TGGTGAAATTCCGGAACCGACAGTATAGTCTGGATGAGAGAAGAACACGCGATATTTACCATACGTGCTCATTACCCCGGATATGATCCGGGGTTTTTTATATGTTGAAGAAAATCTTCATTATATAGAAAGCTTGTGGAATTTTCTTTTAACAGGATATGAGACATATCCATAAAGAATAATTTCAAAGGAGAGAAACAGTATGAGTGAACAGGTATTAAGAAATGGAAATGCGATGGCAAGGAGTAAGACGAGAACCGTTACACAGATAGCCATGCTTGGCGCTATCGCAGGAATTTTAATGAATCTGGAGTTTCCGCTTCCTTTCCTGGCACCGACTTTTTATCAGCTGGATTTTTCAGAAATCCCGGTACTGGTTGGCTCATTTGCAATGGGACCGATCGCAGGTGTACTGATCGAGCTGGTGAAGATTCTTGTGCATCTGGTAACAAAGGGCTCTATGACAGCAGGTGTAGGCGATGTGGCAAACTTCATCTTTGGATGTACATTTGCAGTTCCGGCAGGTCTGATCTACCGCTATAAATCTGTTAAGAGCAGAAAACATGCAGTGATCGGAATGGCAGTTGGAACCGTACTTACAGCAGTAGTTGCATGCTTTATCAATGCATTCGTGTTACTTCCGGCATACGGAAAGGCTTTTGGAATGCCGGTAGAAGCATTTATTGAAATGGGAAGTGCAGTACACAGTTCTGTAAATAATCTTCTTACATTTGCAGCAATGATCATTTTCCCATTCAATATCTTTAAATACACACTGACATCCCTGATCGTATTCTTTATTTATAAGAGAATCCGTGTAGTGCTTAAAGGTGACTGATGGCAGACATGTCCGACGGAAGGGGAGCAGTGAAGGTCATCTTCTGTCCTGTGATGGGATGGGGGAATTCCATGTGGTAGGAATGTAAGGCCTGGCGGGTGATGTGTTCCATGTCAGGGTTGTAGAGGTAATCTCCAATCAGGGGATAGCCCAGATATTTCATATGGATACGGATCTGATGGGTGCGGCCGGTTTCCAGCTGAAGGGAGACCAGGCTGTGCCCATTTTCTTTTTTTACCAGTTTATAATGGGTGATGGCTTCTTCTCCATGGTCAAAATCTACGGTGCGCTCAATGATGGAGCCTTCTTTGCGGGAAAGAGGTGCTGTGATGGTTCCTGTGGGTGGGGTGAGGTCACCCTTTACGATTGCCAGGTATTCCCTGTGTACCAGGCGTTTTTTTGTCATATCGGCCATAATGCTGGCGCTGACCAGGTGTTTGGAAATTACGGTAAGTCCGGAGGTATCCCGGTCCAGGCGGTTGCTGCAACGGAAGATAAAAGGCTTTCCCTGATCCTGGTAGTACCATGCCAGGGCATTGGCCAGGGAGTTATAGTAGTTTTTCATGGAGGGATGGATAGGCATTCCGGCAGGTTTGTTGATCACCAGGATGTCTTCATCTTCATAAACAATGTTCAGGGGAAGCTTTACCGGTGGGATTTTCTCTGAGGATTCTGTCTCGCAGATACAGACCTGGAGATGGTCGCCTGCAGCCAGAGTCTGACGCATATAGTAGTGGATTCCGTTTACCAGGATACTTTGAGGCATCCGTTTGATTTCTGTGAAATTCTGCCGGGAGTATCCCTTTCTTCTGAGAAATTGTTCTACCCGAAGTCCGTTCTGGGATTCCGGGATTGTATATTCTATGGTTCGGTTCATAAGTTTCTCCTTTTGGGTGTGAAATATAGAAAGATATGGAGATTTCGGAATTATAGGAACAGCAGATCGTGATTAATGGTTTTATAAAATAATCTTCTGCATTCTGGGAGATCCTGTGTCTGGCCCAGCACCCACATCATTTTGGTAACAGAAGCTTCCAGAGTCATGTTATAGGATTCCAGTATGGGAAATTTCTCCTTGATCACTTTTCCAACCTGGTAGACTTCCATATCGCTGCCCTCATGGGTTACCTGAGTAGCCATGCATACCAGTTTACCGGCAGAGATCCAGTCTGAAAGTGCATTCAGAAAACTGTCATTGCCATAGTTTGGAAGAACGCCTACGCTAAAGGATTCGATGATAAGCCCGTCATAGGAGCCTGCCAGAGTGTCCAGGATCCGTCCGTCAGTTCCGGCAATTACTTTGCCGCCAAATACAATGGAGATACCGTGAGCCCTGTCGTGGGAGGCAAAACGCAGGCTGTCCAGCAGATTGGAGCGGGCATCTGTGATTGCCAGGTCAATGGACTGGAAATTACATTTTATTGCTTGATTCTTGGAACAGTAATTCATGACTGGACGGAAAAATAAAACAGGAGAATGTACATCAGCAATTCCCTGAGTGAAAATCCTTTTATCTCCTCATTATCCCAGACGCCGGCAGGATAGTAGCTGGCAAGGAAGGTATCCGGACCACAGTAAAGCCCATAGAGAAGCAGTCTCTTTCCTTCGCGGATTCCTTCCGGTTCCATGATCAGTCCCCAACGGAGCTGATCCATCAGATGGAGGTAGAGAGACACACATAGAACCAGATTGCTGTTACGGTTCCTGGAGAGAAAAACATCTTCCAGTGCAGAGGCCTTTTCAAAACAGACATTCCAGGTGTTGAAAAATGACTGGTGTTCTTTATAAAAATCCCACATGATACCTGGGGTGATTCCATATCTGGCAGTTCGGATAAGTACCTGGAACTGCCTTGCACCGCTGGCTGCGGTCTGTTTCAGAAGTGCCTGTGTGACTGCAGTGCTGACTGTTCTGCCGATAAGCTCTCCCAGTTTGGAATGTCCGGAGGCGTCTGTGAGGGTGGTTTTTCCATCCATACAGGCTGCGATCACAGTTCCGTCTGTGCCTGAGCCGGTAGCGATTTCCTCAGAATAGCAGCTTCCAAGTAAAAGATGGGAAACAGCAGCAGCTTTTGCTTCTGAACAGAGCATCAGTGCCCGGCCTATGGCCGCGTCTGTAAGGTTCTGGTTGATATATACAAAAATATTGATGGTTCCGGGAGGCAGCATTTCATAAAAACCATTGTGCTCACAATAGGAGGAAGGGTCTCCCGGACACATTCCATTGGAATCAATTCCTCCTGTGACAGCAGCAGTTACAGATAATTCCTGATGCCGGAGCGTTTCCACTGCGCAGAGCTCTGTCCAGGCGGCTGTGCTCAGTGCGGTGGCAGTCTGTGGGTTGATTTCCAGTCTTTGTGCATGTACCATCAGATCCTTCTCATAGGTATCTCCCAGCATTTCGCATTCATAATCACCGTTCATGCAGTTAATATTTAGTGCATGGGTAAGATGTGTGGTGATTCCGCCGTTCAGAGGACTGGTGCTGAGAACCTTTGTCCTTCCTGGAAAAGTAAAAATCGTACTTCCGTTTTTCTGACTGTAAGTAAATATATCATTCATTATAATGCCTCTCTAATATTCAAAGATATTCCACTTTAAATCCGGACTCCTGACAATATCGGTCTGCTTTGGAGCCTTTATAGCAACGGATCGTAGCTGCACGGTTAATGATCCATTCTCCGATATACTCCGGATCATGGCGGATTTCCAGGTACTGCAGGCGGTTACATCCGTGAAAAACCCATTTTCCGATATAACGGACATTAGGCGGGAGAGTAACAGTAATCAGGTTATTACATTTGAAAAAAGCACTTTCATCCAGAATTTCCAGTGAATCGGGGAGCTCCAGGGAAGTCAGGCCACAGGAATAAAAAGCCTGATTACTGATTACCTTCAGATTTTCCGGAAAATGGACTTCACTCAGATTTTTGCATTTGTAAAAGCTGCCGTTACCTATCTCCTGAACCGAATCAGGAAAAGAGATTTCTCTTAATGCAGAGCATTCTGAAAAGGCGTCTGCCTGGATTTTAAGCAGCCTGCTTTTATTGGAAAAAAGAGTTTCTGATAATTTGTGGGCGTTGCGGAGCATGCCCTTTGAAATTGTGGAAATATATTGAGGGATATAGATAGAGGATAAAGTGGTACAGTCGGAAAATGCTTCCTTTCCAATCTGGCACAGACTTTCAGGAAGAAGCAGATGTTTCAGGCGGCTGCATCCCGAAAATGCGTTTGAGCCGATCTGTTTCAGACCATATGGAAATGAAACAGACTGGATCATGGATCTGTTCTGGAAGGTTTTTTCAGAAATAATGGTACAGTTTGCCGGAATGTCTATGTCTCTTTTTAAATATGGGGTACAGTTACAGCGTTGAAGTGTCAGGTTTTGTTTTCTGCCGGATATATTGTATGTCATAAAAAAAACTCCTTTGCAATAGAATATTTGTTTTCTCTGCAACGGAGCAATGTAATACTTTCATAAACGGGCAGGTTGATGAAATGCATGAGCAAAAACCGTCAGGTTGCCGATACTCCGTATTCCGGTAAGAAACAGAGAAAACATCTGGTAAAAAGGGATCTTTCTTTAGTACAAAAATGGGTACACTAAATAAGATCACCCTTCCACTTCCCATTGCGTGTAGTTGGTGGCGGCAGCCTTAAGCAGGTATTCTGACTCACGCAGTGACGCTGTAATCTCTCCTTCTCACATGATAATATGCAATGGATATGAGACCCAGCTGCACGTATACAGCAGCACGACTGTCCAGGATTCTGACCTGATTCCCTCTTGGCTGAAGGTCCGACATCCTGTGCCGTGACCAGCAGAACTTAAAACCGGTAATTGTTAATAAATATTCAATTTGTTCTTATTATAAATGTTTTGTAAAAAAAAGCAATCATTTTTTACAAAATATGACAAAAATGATGAGTACTGGTTGTGTGAAAATATATGATTAATATTTGACATTTATTTTTCAGTGTTGAATATTGGATATGAGAAAATAAGTCTTGCTTTTCAGAATAATGTAATTTAAACTGTAGTCATAGTGAAAATTTATCACCTGCCGCCTGATCTGGCATTTCAAGGCAGGATTATCTGGCGTTCGCCGACATTTTCACCAGAATTTTTTTATTTTATAATACTGACAAAACAAAATTGTTGTGGGTATCGTGATATTCTGCCTTTTTGTTTTGTCTGAAGGAGAGGAGGCAGAAACAATTAAAAGTGAATTTTTTTGTAGTCAACCGTAGTTCGGGGTTTTAGAAAGCTTGTGAAAATGCTATAATGAAAGCGAGGGATTTAATGAATAATACGATCTTCGATGACGTATTTCGTACAATGGTTGAGAAGATACCGCAATTAGCAGTACCGTTAATTAATGAAGTATTTCAGACTTCATATCTGGAGGATGTAGAGATTATACAGCTTCGAAATGAGCATCATCAGGAGAATGGTGAGATTATTACAGACTCCTGCCTGAGGATTGGAAGGAAGTTGTATCATATCGAATGTCAGAGTGTTGATGATACCACAATGGCAATCCGGATGATCGAGTATGATTTTGCTATTGCTTTAGATTCGGCCAGAAAGTACGGACGCAGATACCGTATCCCTACTGTAAAACTTGATGAATATACAAAAGATAAAATTTTCGAGAAGAATCTGCTGATGTTTTTGCCGTTTTATATTATGCGGTATGAGAAAGAGATACATAGAATAAATCAAGATCCGGAAAAGCTGCAGTCTTTGTTGGATGAATACGAAGATATCCGAGTAATGCTGGAAAAAGAACTGACAGAAACAGGAAGGGCAGAGTTATACACGAATTTAAATAAACTGATTACAAAAATATCGGATTACATTTGCCGTGATGAGGAAGTAGTCCGGGAAAGGTTAGGTGAGACTATGGGTGGAAAAGTGTTAGAATTGGAATCTGAAAGATTACGTGCGGAAGGAAAGGTTCTGGGAGAGTCTATTGGAGAAGCACGTGGAGAGGCAAGAGGAAAAGTCATTGGAGAGCTTCAGGGCGAAACGCGTCTTGGTGTTTTGATCAATCGTCTGATCCTGGATGGAAGAAGTGCGGAAGTTCAGGGTGCTGCGACGGATGCTGAGAAACGGAAAGAACTTTATAAAGAGTATAATATGTAACGCAAAGGAAACTTCCTTCTGCTGGTCGGAAAATAAGAATAACTGGCAGGAGGAAGTTTTTGGTCATCTTTGGATTTTCATTTATGTAAAATTGTGAAAAAGATTGACAAAGCACTGGGGGGGGTGTTAAGATTAGTTTGTTAAATAAATAGCGTTTAGCGCATATGTACAGCTTATTACTACGGTAATGATTGAAGAATCGTTGGGTGAGAATCCCAAACAGGGTTCCGTTCCCTTGCAGTATATTTAGTCTGCAGTTCACTGTATTCTTGTAATGGTATTCAAAGGGAATACTATAATGCGAAGGATATGAGTGAAAGTTCAATCTGTACATTATATTCCCTGCCAGTATGGTGGGGATTTTTTTTGCACTTTGATAACTGAATATCGGAAGTCGCTTTTTATCCCTTTAGTTTTCGGAAATCCGGTGAGATACCGGTACGGTTTATCCCCACTGTAATAAGGACGAACACTGCGAAACCATTGGAAAGATCCTTTCCGAGAAGGGCAGCAAGTAGGTTGGAACTTTAAGTCAGGAGACGGACTTTAGTAAAAATAAAAAACAAATATCTGTAGGCATAACGGAGGTTTATTTTTTATACCCTTTTTTATGGAAAACAGGTATCAAACGTGGTCTGAAAAGGATGCGAAATGATATATTTTGCAGGATAACCTGCAAAAAAATAATACATTTATAGGTAATTGCGAAACTCGCGGTGCTCGTTCGTAACCTTGAACCAAAACAAGGAAGAATTCGCGAAGAGCACGACTTGTGGAATGAAAAATGGATAATCGCACATGTTAGGCGCACTTTAATAAGCTATGGACTTTATGAAAGTGGTAAGTCCTAAGCTATGAGTGGTTTTATGCTTCGAATATATTCGTGGTGATTGATCTTATCTGCGAGAACAACAGTAATAAGTTGTGTGATCCCGGCAAGAATCAGATCAGCATGCAGAGTCCTCTCATTTTGGGTTCGGCGTCCTGCAAGACAGAGATTGTCTTTGATGTGGTTGATATCTCTTTCGACAACAGTCCTGATTTTATAGGTATCATCCCATTTTTCGGTGCCGCGGATCGTTCCGGGATAAGCACGAAGATCCTTTTCCGGGTAGATGTAGACCATCCGCCCACATTTAGAAGAAGTACAAGGGTTGTCACAGAAACAATGACGATGGGATTTTTGAGTTGATTTATCATAAATCCATTTCATTCTTGGACAGACAAATTTATATCTTGTTACTCCACTGTGAAGTTTGGAAGTGCCTTCGTACTTCATTTGTAAAGAAGGATCATGGGGACAACACGGAATACCATCTTCATTGATGGAATAATCCAGATTTTCAAGTCCGGATCTTGCATTCAGCGGAATATAAGCTTTCGAGAAATGTTTGTCATTACCAAAAGTGTCACCGGTAAGAAGGCTCTTATAGAGTTGTGCGGTATCGAAAGCAGCATCACCCAGGAAGGTTTTTGGATTAATCAAAGGATGCTTGGAAAAGAAGTCCTTAAGTGTGGGGATTAAAAGCTTTGAATCATGAACACATTTATCTTCGTCAGGGGAATCGGATTTCTTTTCGACAACGATATCAGGATGTGAAGCCATAAAGTTTTTGTTATAAAAAGATATGTGGCGGATGATGCCCAATCCGTTAGTGACAATGCCGAACTTGAAGACATAGCAAAAATGCCCATTGATATAGAGCTGCTTAATCTCAGGATTAGCAGAAGCATGAGAAGGCATGGAACCATAGGCAGCTTTATAAGGATCATAGGATTTATCAAAGCCCTGAGCTTTCGCGTATGCCTTAAGCTGTTTGATGATCCTGTTAGCATACTTGGGATTATTTTCGGTAACAAATGCTTCTATGCCGGAAGAATCAAAGATGGTCATATCCGCTTTTGCAGAGTCAATCGCCTGACAGATAGGCTCGGTAACATCAACAAGGTTATCGAAAACAAGCTGGAGGTCATCTAAAAAATCCTGTTTGAATCGGGTGATTTTGGAAGCGTCTGGGACTTTAGTAAAACCACAGAATTCCCGAAGTGATTTTGAGTAAGCGAGAAAAGTCAGGAGAAGCTGATCCGTAGGGATAGAGAAAATACGTTGAATAATCAAAGCCCACAGAAAAGCTTGCAAAGGGTATTTACGGGTTCTGCCCGTCGATGCATAGAAATGATTTCTAAAAGAAATCGGAATTAACTCATCAATATCGATATGGGTTTCTAATAGAGAAAGAAAAGCAGGTTTGTCATTTTCAAATTTTTCATGGCAATCTGAAAAAATATCTGCCAAAGAAAGCTGTTTATATGGTATCATAAGTATCAGAATAACTCCTTTCTTGGATGTAGGTTTATAGTTTTTAGTCAACTCTATTATACCATATCCGGTGAGGAGTTATTTGTTTATAGGTAACAAAAAATGCCGTATTTATGCGGCTTGTGGCGTTTCGCAAACGCCTAAAAATTAATACATTAGGAGAGGAGGCATTTCTTGATAAGTTGATTGAGCTGCTGGATGTGTAACTTTCTTTTGAAGATAATAAATGCACTGGATTGATTGCAGTATTTTATGGAATCGATATAAATATCAGCAGCCCATCACAGCAGTATATAAGCAGTAAATCTTGAAAAAGGTTTGCTGCTTTTTTGCGCTAATTCCCTTATGAGCTTATTTGCTTAAAGGGGAATCTGATCCATATACTTCCAGCATAGACTTGTAATTACCTGGGTCTGTTTGGGTAAAGTTGATTTTATATAGTGAACATTTAACTTCGTTTGGAAAAGTTGTGTTTTAACAGGAATTGTAGAAGAAATGAAAATTGCAGAACAAAAAATATGAGAGCCAGACGCGTAAGACACAGAGCCGTTAATCCTGATAGTTAAGAAATATTCAGGATTATCGGTTTTTGTTTACAATCATTCGAAAGGAGACTAAAAAATGGGAAAAAGTAATATTATGATTCGTTTAGAGAAAAAGGAAGAACATCAGAAAGTAGAAAATCTGGTAAGAGAAAGTTTTTGGAATGTGTATCGTCCAGGATGCCTTGAGCATTATGTATTGCATCAGCTCAGAAATGATCCGGCATTTGTTCCAGAACTGGATTTTGTGATGCTTCTTAAAGAAAATGATGAAGAGGGTAAGCTGATTGGTCAGAATATGTTTATGAGAACGAGTATTAAATCGGATGATGGAAGATATATTCCAATTATGACGATGGGACCAATCTGTATCAAGAATGAATATAAGCGGAAAGGATATGGTAAAATCCTGCTTGATTATTCATTGGAGAAAGCAGCAGAGCTTGGCTGTGGAGCATTATGCTTTGAAGGAAATATTGATTTTTACGGTAAAAGTGGATTCAGGCAGGCAAGCGACTATGGTATCCGATATCATGGATTGCCGGAGGGAGAAGATGCATCATTCTTTTTGTGTAAAGAACTTGTACCAGGTTATCTTGATGGGATTACCGGAGAGTATGCCACACCGGAAGGCTATCTTGTAGATGAGCAGGAAGCAGAAGAGTTTGATAAGCAGTTTTTAAATAAAGAGAAAAAGAAACTGCCGGGACAGTTATTTTAGCGAAGTGGTTCGTGAATATTCGCTTCGCATGCAGAGAACAGGAGGCAAAAATTGTAATGAAGTCAATGAAAAAGGACTGTTATAAAAAAGGTTGGACAAGTGCGATGGCTAAAATAATGGAAATTATTGCAAAAGAAACGAAGGGAAAGAGCTATCACAAACAGGAGATGAGATAAAAATGAATATTCACAAAGATAAGATGCTATGGTATAATACAAGTTACTGTATTAGGGTTTCTTATGAGAGAAGCTGAAATATGGGAAAAGATTTAAAAGGCAAAGAACTTGGCAAGGGAATAACCCAGGAAAGTACGGGATTATACTCAGCCAGATTTGTAGATTGGTTTGGAAAGAGAAAATAATGGCCCACTAAATGGTCCACTTGCAAAAATAAGTATGCTGAAATCAAGGAATTTATAGGAGGAAATAAAAAATGAAATTAGGAATCGTAGGATTACCAAATGTAGGAAAGAGTACACTGTTCAACTCACTTACAAAGGCAGGCGCAGAATCAGCAAACTATCCGTTCTGTACCATTGACCCGAACGTAGGAGTCGTAACCGTACCGGATGAGAGATTAAATGTACTGGGAGAGATGTATCATACCAAGAAGATCATCCCGGCAGCAATTGAATTCGTTGATATTGCCGGACTTGTCAAAGGAGCTTCCAAAGGAGAAGGTCTTGGAAACCAGTTCCTTGCCAATATCCGTGAAGTAGATGCTATCGTACACGTAGTAAGATGC
>OCHH01001163.1_pt1 | contig 10205 bp, 8 predicted proteins | sample 1538781 | NCBI WGS metagenome assembly OCHH01 (sample SAMN04571726, study PRJEB22368) | human gut metagenome | biome: human gut; material: stool | host: Homo sapiens | place: Luxembourg | collected 2012-12-05
ATCCTGGGCATCGCCCTCGTCCGGCACCAGCTGGTGGCAGACCGTGTAGACCAGCCCCTGATACTGCCGCACCAGCGCATTGAATTCCAGTGTTGTCAACGGTCCGCATCCCTCCTTTCCTGCCGCTCTGTAATTGAATACGAAACAGAGCGCGGTTTTCCTGCAAAAATTTTGAAAAATAAAAAAATGGATCAAACCTCTCAGGCGCTTCGCGCCAGTACGGGTTGCGGCTCCCAGCATCCACTTCGTGCTGTAAACAGCACTCGTATCTTGCTGGCCGCGGCCCCAACAGCAACGCCCTTCATCCGCCACTGGCGGCGGTTGTTGCTGTTGCTCCTAGTAGGGGAGCCCTTGGCATAATGGGCAAGTCTCTTTTGCAAAACTTCAAGTTATGCTATACTGTTATTATACTATAAGAAGGAGGCGTTTTCCATGGGGGGAAGCACCAAACAGGCCCTGCTGCAGGCGCTTTCGGCGGCAGAGGGAGCCTATATCTCAGGCCAGCAGCTGGCCGAAGCGCTGGGCGTGAGCCGCGCGGCTGTCCACAAGGCGGCACAGGCGCTTTTGGCCCAGGGATACGCGCTGGATTCCGCCCCGCGCCGGGGCTACCGGCTGGCAGGCGGTGACCCCTTCTGCGCCGAGGCGGTGGGCCCCTACCCCGCCCCCATTCACATCTACGACACGCTGCAAAGCTCCAACCTGACGGCCAAGCAGCTGGCACTGGGCGGTGCACCCCACGGCACGCTGGTGCTCACGGCCCATCAGCAGGCGGGGCGCGGGCGGCTGGGGCGGCGGTTCGAAAGCCCTGCCGGGAAGGGGGTCTACCTCTCCCTCATCCTGCGGCCCGCCCTTTCTGCCGCCGATGCCCAGAGCGCGACCATCAGTGCGGCGGTGGCCGTGGCCCGGGCTGTCAAGGCCCTGTGCGGGCTGGAACTGGGCATCAAATGGGTGAACGACCTTTACTATCAGGGCCGCAAGGTCTGCGGCATCCTGACCGAAGCCGGGACCGACATGGAGAGCGGCCAGCTGGAATGGCTGGTGGTGGGCATCGGCCTCAACCTGACCACCTCCCCTGCCGACTGGCCCGAGGAGCTGGCCCGCACGGCAGGCAGCCTTTACCCCGGCGGCCCCGCGCCCGTGAGCCGGGCGGTGCTGGCCGGGGCCATTGCCCGGGAGCTGCTCTCCCTCTGCCCGGCCTTCGACTGTCTGGACGAGTACCGGACTCGCTGCTTTGTGCCGGGCCACTGGATCACTGTCTGCACCGGGGCCGAGACCTATGCCGCAAAGGCCCTTTTCATTGACGATGCGGGCCGTCTGGTGGTGGAGCGCGAGGGCGGCAGGCAGATTGCCCTGCAGCACGGCGAGGTCAGCATCCGGCCCACCTCCACAATATGAAAAATGACCCCTTCCGCCACGCCGACGCATGACGGAAAGGGTCATTTTCTTTTAAGAGATATGTACCGCTTCCAGCACCCTGATGCCCTCCTGCTCCATCACGTCGCGCAGGGCCTCGAGGTAGCCGGGCTTGTCCACCTTGTTCTCAATGCAGCAGGTCAGCACGCCGTGCAGGCTGGTGACCTCCATTGCAAGGGACGCACCGTCCGGCAGCACCCAGGTCTGGAAATCGGTCAGGTACGCTTCCAGCTCCGGGCTGTGCGGCAGCAGCGGGCTGCCGATGTAGCTGACCCAGAAATCTGCCGGGAAACCGCTGATGTACTCGCCCATCTGGAACACACGCTTCTTGATCTTGAGCGCGGCCTTCTGCCGGAACACCTGATACACCCAGCCCATCTGTTCGGTCATGCGGAACAGGCGGCGCTCCGGGGTCAGGCTTTCCCGGATCTCATGGTCGAGCCGCTTTGCAAAGCTGTGGAACCGGGCCTGCGGTTCCAGCTGCAGGGACAGCTGAAAGGACGCAATGCAGTTGTACAGGGCATGCGGCACCCCCAACGCCGCACGGGTGTCGGCGGCATAGCTGTACACAAGATCGTTCTTTTCCAGATACCGCTGCGCTGCCTGGCAGGTCAGCCCCATGAGGGCGCTGAAGGGCTTCACGCCCTCCTTCTGCGCCAGATCCATAAGGCTTTTCCTGTCCAGCCGCAGCCGCTGAAAATGGGGCGTGCCCTCGTGGATCTGCAGCACATCCTTCTGCATGTCGTTGGCCACCTGGCTCTCCGGGTAGCGGGCCAGCAGCTGTTCCACATCGTAGGGCGGGTCAGAGGCAAGGGCCTCGCACACAAAACCAGCGTTGGAGCGCAGGTTGCAGTAGAGCTTGAGCAGCAGGGTGAAAAAGGGCGCGCCGCCCCGGCCATCGGCCAGGAAGTGGAACCAGTCCAGATAGACCGTGTTCCCCTCATAGCCCAGCGAGAAGAGATAATCGTTCGTCTCCTCGGGGATCTTTGGCTGGGTGCTGCCCTGCCGCACACGGCAGGGGGCAGTGTTGGGCTCCAGACGGGCCTCCCGCTTTTCCCACACCACATGGCAGAAATAATACTCTGCCAGCGGGCGGGCCGCATCCAATGCCTGCTGCAGAAGGGCCGGGTCAACGGTCTCCTTCAGCGTGGCCTGATAGCGGCAGAGGACCTGATTTTCACGGTAGTAGTAGACGATGCCCTGAAACACCGCACGCTGCTCTGCATTCATCCGGAATTTACCCCGCGTTCTCGGCCAGATAATCGGCCAGATCGCCGATGGTCACAAAGTTGCGCAGCTCCTTTTCGGGGATGCGCAGACCAAAGGTCTCTTCCAGATCGGCCACGACGGTCAGGATCTCCATAGAGGACAGATCCAGATCATCCATCATCACGCTGTTTTCGTTGACATCCTCGGGCGAGATCTCTGCCACATCCTCCAGAATTGCCAGGATCTGAGACATGATTTCTGCTCTTTCCATCAAAAAATCTTCCTTTCCGTGAGGGATTTTTTATCGCCTGCAAGGGCGCAGTTTCAGTATGCCACGCGCCGGGCCGGTTTAGCCAGCCGGCGGAGCATTCCTGTGTTTTATAATACCTGTTTTATGGAGGAAATGCAACACACCGACCGCCCGGTTTTGCGCTTTTTTTACAATTTCCGCGCTTACCTGCGCAGCAGCTTGCCCATGGCGTTGCGGGGCAGGGGCTCGGTGCTGAACTCCACCGCCGTGATCCGCTGGTACAGCGGCAGGGTACGGTTCACCCCAGTGATAAAGGTCCGGACCTCCGCCTGCTTTTCCTCGGCACAGCAGATCAGCGCGCCGATCTTTTTGCCCATCTCCTTGACCACGCACTCCTGCACCTCAGGGCAGGCGTTGAGCCTTCTTTCCAGCTCCTCGGGACTGATGTTCTCGCCGGTGCCCAGAATGATCAGGTTCTTCTTCCGACCCACCATGTAGTAATAGCCGTCCTCGTCCTCACGGGCCAGGTCGCCGGTGTGGAGCCAGCCGTCTTTGTCGATGATCTCGGCGGTGGCTTCGGGGTCTTTATAGTAGCCCAGCATCACACAGCCGCCCCGGATGCAGATCTCGCCGGTCTCATCCAGCTTGTACTCGCAGTGGCCGTCCGGCTTGCCCAGCGCCCGGATATGGGGCTCTGCCTGGGCGTAGTTCACCAGACCATCGCCGCAGGTCTCGGTCATGCCGTAGCACTGGGTGATGTACATGCCGTTTTCCACCAGACCCAGCAGCATCTCGCTGTCGAACATGGCAGAGCTGCCGCAGGGGTTCCACAGGCCGTTCAGCTTATCGGCGCGGCCGCGCTTGACATCCTTGTAGATGCTCTCCATCAGCACCGGGGCCACGGCAATGGAATCGCTGTGCATCAGGCCCAGATCCCGGTAGAAATTCCGCAGGTCACTGCAAAGATTCAGGGCCCAGCCCTTGAAGGGCCAGGAGAACAGGCAGATAAAGGTGCCCAGATGGAACAGGGGCAGGATGGCAAAGTTGCTCAGGACATCGTTTTTGTCCTCGGGCAGCTGCCGGTGCTTGAAGTCCAGCAAGTGGTCGCCCATGGCAACGTGCATCTGCATCACGGTAAAGAAGTTCCGCTCCGCCAGCATCACAGCCTTGCTGCGGCCGGTGGTGCCGGAGGTGAACAGCATGACCATCAGGGCATTGGGGTCGATCTTCTTTTCCAGCCCGCCGGGCGCGGTGTCCTTCCAGACATCCATCGGCCGCAGGCGTTCCCCATACGCAGCCTCCAGCTGGTCACGACAGCCGTAGTCCACCCCATCGTTCAGGATGAGGGCAGGCTCTGCCAGCTCCAGCTCCCAGCTCAGTTCGTCCCAGGTCTTTTTCTGGTTCATCGTTACCAGAACAGCCCCGGCCAGCACAGCGCCAAAGGTATTCACGCCGTACTCATAGCAGTTCCGGCTCAACAGGACCACCCGCTTGCCCTCCACCTCCGGGATGTTCCGGGCAAACCAGGCAGCGGCGCGGCGGATATCCTGTGCATACTCGGCATAGGTCTTTTCCTTCACGGTGCCGGTGGCATCCTCTACCCAGCGGAACGCCACCCGCCCGGGGAATTCCTGCTCCATTGTCCGGGTGACAAGATCATAGACATTGTTTACCATGGTCTGCTCCTTTTTCTCCCGTTTGATTTTACTTGCGCAGCAGCTTGCCCAGCGCGTTGCGGGGCAGGGGCTCGGCGCTGCACTCCACCACGGAGATGCGCTTGTACATGGGCAGGGTGCGGTTCAGCTCGGTGACAAAAACCTTCACCTGCTGCTGCTTGTCATCCTCACAGCAGACCACGGTGCCGATCTTCTTGCCCATCTCCTTGACGATGCACTCCTTGATGGCATCGCACTTGCCCAGCAGCTTTTCCAGCTCCTCGGGGCTGACGTTCTCGCCGCTGTCCAGAATGATGAGGTTCTTCTTGCGGCCGGTCATATAGTAGTAGCCTTCCTCGTCCACGCGGGCCAGGTCGCCGGTGTGGAACCAGCCGTCGGCGTCGATGACCTCTGCCGTGCTTGTCGATGGTCTCTGCCGTGGCCTCGGGGTCCTTATAGTAGCCCAGCATCACGCAGCCGCCGCGGACGCAGATCTCGCCGGTCTCGTCCACCTTGACCTCACAGAAGCCGTCCGGCTTGCCCAGGGCACGTAGGTGGTCGCCCTCCTGGGTCACGTTCAGCAGGCCATAGCCGGCCAGTTCGGTCATGGAGTAGCACTGATTGATGTAGAAGCCATTCTTCACCAGATCGCTCAGAATGGCGGGGTCAAGGATGGCAGAGCTGCAGCTCAGGTTCCACAGCCCGTTCAGGCGGTCGGCATGGCCGCGCTTGACCTCGTTGTAGATCATCTCCACCAGCACCGGCGGGGTAGACATGGCATCGCTGTGCATCAGGCTCATATCCCGGCGCAGGTCGCGGGCATCACAGCAGAGGTTCAGGGTCCAGCCCTGTATGCCATAGACAAAGTAGCAGATGAAACCGGCCAGATGGAACATGGGCACCAGCGTAAAGTGGCTGAAGGTCTGGTCGAGGTACTGGGGTACCAGCCGCTCCTCATAGTCAAGGACGGACTTCAGGCCATCGATGTACATCTGGCAGGCGGTGAAGTAGTTCTTCTCGCTCAGCATCACACCCTTGCTGCGGCCGGTGGTGCCGGAAGTGAACATCAGCATCAGCAGACCCTCGTGGTCGATGCGGTTGACCATCTCAGCCTCAGGGGCAGCGGTCCAGGCATCCATGGGGCGGAGCTGAGCGCCGTAAAGTGCTTCCAGCTGGGCGCGGTAGCCGTAATCGATGCCATCATTGAAGATGAGGTCCGGCTCCACCATGCCCAGCTCATACTCCAGCTCGGCCCAGGTCTTGCCCTGGTTCAGGGTCACGATGACAGCGCCTGCCATCATGGTGCCGAAAACGACCGCGCCATACTCATAGTTGGTGCGGCTCAGGATAACGATCTTCTTGCCCTTGGGCTCGCCCAGCTCCTGCTGCAGGTAGCCGGTCGCTTTGCGGATATCCTGCACATACTGAGCGTAGGTCTTTTCCACCACCGTGTCCTTGCCCTCCACATAGCGGAACGCCACACGGTCAGCATACTTATTCTGCATCGCAGAGATCATATCAAAAACGGTCATCGGCATATTTGCCACGGTCACAACTTCGTTACAAGCCTTGTTTGCCATTATTTTACACTCCCTGTTTATTTTTGTCAAATTATTCCCTTTTGTTTCCGCTAAATGGAATCTTCTGGGTACTCTAGCCTAGAGTATACCGCATAGGAGGCTCAAACGCAAGATTTAATTGCACAAATATGCAACTTAAACTTGCAGTCAATCTGTGCACCCGGATGTAAATCCTGCCTTTTGTTGCGGGCAGGCCGTGAGTGTGGTACACTTTTCCCGGTATCCGCCCACCGTGCTTTCTCCCTGCGTTTGATTGACAGCAGGGGCAAAAAGCATTATACTTATTATAAATATCTCTAATTTTTAACATGATGCGCCAAAAATCCGGCAATTCTGCCATCCCGGGGCGGGGTGCGGCGCAGAGGAGGACCTTTTTATGGAGGGAACCAAACGCCGTGCCGCAAATTCGCTGGGCATGTTCGATCTGCTCAAGGGTGTCGGCATGCTGACCATCGTCTTTGCCCACACCGGTGAGCTTTACCCCATGGGCGATGCCAGCCACATCAACCCGCTGACCTTTTGCATGTTCGCCTACCGCGAATCCCTGATGGCGGCCTTTTACATTGCCAGCGGCTACGGCTTCCGCAAGCGCTCCATCGGCAAGTGCATCGACCAGCAGTTCAAAACGCTGCTCAAGCCTTACATCTATACCGGCATTGCCACCACCGTGTTCCATTTTATCATCCATTACAGCCTGTTCGGCAGCCTGCACAACGCCACCTACGAGACTTACAAGGTGCTGGGCGGCTTTGCACTGGGCCTGCCCCACACGGCCACCTATTTCGGCCAGCTGTTCTTCTCCTGCGGCCCCATGTGGTATCTGCTCTCGCTGATGATCGCATGGGTCCTGCTGGATCTCATCCTGAATATCTTCCCGGAGCAGTACATAAACTGGGCGGTGCTGGGTACCATGCTGTTAGGCTGGGGCATCTGCATCACCTGGGAGGCTCCTTTTTGCATCGGCCAGGGCATGGTCACTGTTCCGGCTCTGTATGTGGGCTACCTTGCCAAGAAGTATAAGATCTTTGAGCAGCCCCTCTCGCCCCGTCTGCGCGGCGGGATGATCGCGGCGGCGCTGGCTGTGGCCGCACTGGTGCTTCTTACCAAGAGCACCGACTGCGTCTCGATGGCCGAGTGGACCCTCGGCCCCGTGAGCATCCTGCTGGATGCCGTGACGGGCCTGGGCATCCTTTCCATCGTCATCTGGTTCCAGCGCAGGGTGGAGAACGTTGTCACCCACGCCATTCAGGCCATTGGCCGCCGTTCGCTGTTCATCTTCTGCGTCCACACTGTGGAGCTCACGGCCATTCCCTGGTACCTGATGCCCCAGAAGTTTGCGGCTCACCCGGTGCTGGGCATGGTGCTGCAGTTCACCCTTTCGCTGGGCTCCACCCTGCTCATCTGCGAGTTGCTGGTGCGCCGCCGGGACCTGAAGTTCTGGCTCACCTCCCGCCGGGAGCAGAAGGCGGCGGAAGCGCCCCGCCGGCGCAGCGCCCGCGCCGAAGCGCCTGAGCGTCATTTTGCGGCAAAACACTGATTTTTTGCAGAGGGGCTCCCTCTGCTGAAGTGAAATAATATTATGAGGAGAATCCGGTTATGAACAACGCAGCTCCTGAGAACACTGCGGCTCTGCAGGAAAAGATCGCCGAGCTGGAACAGCAGCTCAAGCTTTCGGACGAAGGTGCTTCCCATCTGGCAGAGCGCTGCCTTTCCCTGGAACAGAAGGTGCAGTCCTACCTTGCGGCACACCCCCAGCGCGAGATGCATACTGACTCGCCCACTCTGCTGCAGCCGCTGCTCTATTATGATGCAGGCTTCGGCTTTTCGGAAAAGGACACCCTGACCGCGCCCGACTGCACCACCGATGAGCTGACCGGTGCTGTGACCGCGACCTTTGAGCTGCCGGTGGCCGTGCAGGCCCTGCGGTTCGACCCGGGTGAGCTGCCCTGCTGCATCACCAATCTGATTTTTTCAGACGACCGCATCATCTGCGTGCCCACCAACGGCCTGAACCTTTCCGGTGGGAGCACCCTGTTCCTGGGCGATGACCCCAACTACCGGCTGGAGGGCACCACCCACTACCCCGCCGGGATGAAGCTGGTGGTGAGCTATGGCTACTTCCCGCTGGAGACCCTGACGGACGAGCCTTTGTTCTGCGCCGTGCTGCAGGGCGTGCAGCAGCTCCAGCTGCGCAAGGACAGCGAAAAGCAGCATATCCAGCAGCTGGAGCAGAATGCCGCGGCCCAGCAGCAGATGGTAGCCGCCCTGCAGCAGGAGATCGCACAGCTGCACCAGAAAAACGCCGATCTGCAGGCCCGGAGCACTGCCTACGAGACCTCGCTGGAAAACGTGTTTTCCAGTAAAAGCTGGAAGCTCACTGCTCCCATCCGCAGCCTGATGCGCCTGTTCCACCGTGGAAACTGAGAAGCGGAACGGAGGAACAGCCATGTATAACAATTACACCCCCCTGCAGCAGCGTCAGCTGGCCCTGCAGGAGTACAGCAACACCCAGAGCACCTATCTGCTGGTCTGCGCATCGGCCCGCAGCACGGCCCTGAAAGCCACCCTGACTGACCAGCTCCACCGCAAGTTCCGGTTGGTGGACCGGCTGGGCGGGGAGCTGACCGCAAGCGTGGACGGCGTGCTTCTGGCCGCCGAGGACGTGGAGCTGATGTCCACCGCCCTGATGTACTTTGCCAAAGCCCTGCAGGATGGGGCGGATTACGCCGTCTGCAACGCTGTGTTCGGCTTTGGCGGGGCGACTGCCCTCTATCAGAGCCAGCCGCTGCAGGCGCAGAACCGCTGCGCCGTGGTCAGCCGCACCCTGCTGGAGCGCTGCCGCGCCGCCGCCCATGACCCCGAAAATGTGCCTGAGCTGCTGGCGCTGGCCGCGCAGCTCTGCACTAAGCCCGCTCTCATCCCGCAGGCCCTGCTCCACTACGAGCGCGGCATCTGCGCCGAGGATGCGTTTTCGGCCCACGGCAAACGTGCCTTTATTATGAGCCATGTGCTGGATATGACCGGCGCGCCCATCGTGCTGGTGAGTGCCGTGCCGGTGCTACGCAGCATGGGGTATGAGGTACTTGTGCTGGGCCCCAGTGATGGCGGCTCCCTGCATCTCTTCCTGGATGCCGGGGCTTCGGTCATCACCCGGTCGTCCTGCCGCAATGTCTCCGATGCCTGGGGCATGGCTCTCTGTGCCGACTTCGTCATCGCCAACACGGTGGTCATGGCCCGGGCTGTCCGTGCCCTGAGCGGCACCGCCGTGCCGGTGCTGTGGTGGCTCCACGATGCCTTTGCAGGCTATCCCCACATTGCCCACCAGATCCCCACCCAGCTGGGAGAGAATGTCCGGGTCTACTCGGTGGGCAGCCACGCCGCCAACGCCATGCGCGCCGTGCGGCCCGAGTTCGAGATCCGGCCGCTCATCTACGGCCTGCCCGATTACGCGGCAGAGAACTTTATCCGCACCGATCTGGGCTACAACCGCGGCCGCCCGCTGTTTGCCACGGTGGGCTCCTTTGAGCGCCGTAAGGGCCACGATATCTTCTGCAAGGCCATCCGTCTGCTGCCGCCCGAGGTACGGGAGAAGGCCTCCTTCCTCTTTGTGGGCCAGGCCGCTGACAAGGAGATGATGGACTCCGTCCGCGCCCTGACCGCAGACTACCCGGAAAACGTGTACTACTGCAAGCGGCTCACCCGTGACGAGATCAAGAGCCTGATGGAGCAGTGCACCGGTTTGGTCTGTGCTTCCCGCGATGATCCCATGCCCACCTTTGTCACCGAGGGCCTGATCTTCGGCAAGCCGTCCATTGTATCGGAGCACACCGGCACCGCCGGGCTCATCTCCGAGGGGCGGAACGGCTTCGTTTACCACAACGACGACCCGCAGCAGCTGGCTGTCCTGCTGGAGCACGCCATTGAACACCCGGAAGAGCTGGCCTCCATGCGGACAGAATGCCGCAAAATGTACGAGCAGTATTATTCCAAGGAGGCTTTTGAGCAGACGCTCCGGGCTGCTGTGGAAGATCTGACAGCGAAAAAGTAACACAAAACCTCTCCGTCATTGCTTCGCAATGCCACTTCTCCTCATAGGGG
>OCHH01001164.1_pt1 | contig 10201 bp, 9 predicted proteins | sample 1538781 | NCBI WGS metagenome assembly OCHH01 (sample SAMN04571726, study PRJEB22368) | human gut metagenome | biome: human gut; material: stool | host: Homo sapiens | place: Luxembourg | collected 2012-12-05
TTGATGGATGGAATGTTTATTTTAAAAGTTTTTCTTCTATTTGTTTAATAGATATCTTTCTGATTTCAAGAAAAAATGTTATTTTTAATGAGCTAATAGTCAACAATATGAATTTAGAAAATTTCTTCCAATTAAATTTCTCTTACAGGATGGGTCAGGTTTCATTTACCAACGAATGAATCTTGTTTAATATTAACTATTTCTTTATGGAATTCTATATTCCGACCCAAGATAGGATATGAACCTTACCTCTTTTTCACACGGTCACAGATCGAGCGACTGCTTTTTTATAAATTAGTAGATGGTAGAGAAAATCTTATTTAACGGTGAATTTCTAAATGCGTTTGCTTCCTCTCGATAACTTTGTTACGAAGTTTATGTTATAGAAAAAAGTTTCGGGAAAGAATAGCCTGTATCACACCTCAAGCGTGTCTGTTGCCTTTGAAGGCACTTTTGGAAAACAGTTCATTCAAAATGACGGTAACATCCGTTTCAAGCAAAGAATAATCCTGTGAATTTTCTTTTCTGTCATATCAGTTGTATTCCGTTTTTCAAGGCTTCCTGTACTACCGGTGAATCCTCATGGTCACCGATGACGTCAATCTTTTGGTCGCCCAAATGCAGTTTCAAGCGTGCGGTCATGCGGATGCGTGCCAATACACCCTTCTTTTCTCCCGTGCTGCGGACTAATAAATCAATATCTCCTCCGCGCTTTTCGTCATTCAGACGGGAACCGAAGAGATATACCTGCACTGTTTCACCATAAATATCTTTGGCTATTTGGATGATGGTCTGTATTTCCTTAGATTGCAAACGCATGCCTTTATTCTCCTTTCTTACCGCAAAGCTACAAATTCTCCTCCACATTTCCTAGCGTCCGCCATCCTTATTTCATCTTCTCCACAAACCCTACCGGCATATCAACCCCAGCACATCCCAGCAAATCCAGTCTTACCACCACTTTCGCTTTTCTATCCACTTCCACCAGTTCTCCTTCCAGACCCTTTAGCGGACCTTTGACCACCCGTATCAATTCTCCCGGAGCCAATGGCGCGGTACACATCTCCACCGCCTCGTCCGAATAATCCAGCATAAATTTGAACCGTTCCATCTGTTCGTCCGGAATCACCGCCGGAGTATGTTCGCCATGCAGCACCATATACCGGCTGATGGCCGACAACGTGAGCACCTGCGAACGTTCCGCCGCATCCACATGGACAAAAATCATCATGGGGATAACCACCCGTTTTATTTTCTTTTTCCGGTAAGTCCATTGGCGGATTTCTTCTTGTACAGGCAGGAAGTTCTCTATGTTCATTGCGGTCAGCCGTTCGGCCGTCTTCTTTTCGTGGTGAAGGCGGACATACGCCACTAGCCATTTTTTCATATTCGGAGGAAGGAAAAGTAATGTTAGATGTTCTAAAAAATGAAAGAAATGATGCCTCTTGAGCACGCTACGCTGTTACCTGTGTCATTCCCAGGTAAGCTTGTCGTTAAATTCTGATGCAAATATAGACATTTTTTTACGATAACAAGCTATTTGTTCGCAAAAAATGAAAAAATTAACAAGAATGACGTATTTATTTATACTTTTGTGCTTTTTATATTTTAAATGATATTAACATTGTGGAAAAATCAAGATTTATAAGAAAAATAGTGGCAGATTGAGCTTCCTTCAAGAGTTGGAAAAAATCATGGCCGGATATCGCCTGTCCGGTGAAGGCTACACTGATGAGGAAATGAGAGTTCTGAAGCGCATGTGCAAAAGTATGTTGGCTGATATAGACGAGTTTCTGCGGAAAAAGGAGGAAAAGAAGAAGAAAGAACGGAAAGAGAAGAAAAAGAGGAAAGAAAGGAAATAAGGAGCAAAATGTGAAAAGACATTAAAAGGAAGTCTCCCGGTTATTTGTACACTTGTATCATAAATGGGTATTGTAAATCAGTGCTTTACGTTGGGTAAGTGTACAATTTTAACTTTTGATTGTATGGGTTTGCAATATACTTTTGCTTTCATGGTGGAGGGAAATGCCCTCCTTTTGATAATTTAAATTCATACATGAATGGTTTATACCGATTTATGCTCTTTCTATTTCTCGGTGTTCGATGAACATGCCGTGGATATGACATTGAAAGAGTTTGTGAAACTTCTGCGTGGCGAACGCTGGAAGGTGCAAGTAGAAGAGTATCAGCGCCTGAAGGCTTCGGGCAGGGAGACAGAGGCCAAGAAGTTAAAGAGAAAACTGGCCGCGCTGGTGATAGCCGGGCGTTGCGATGGGAGCCATGCCGAAACCAATCTGAAGCAGTGGAGCGGGGACGCCATGCTGGATGTGGATAAATGTAACGGCCGTGTGTCTGAGTTCTTGCAGGTATTGAAGGACACTCCTTGGGTGAAGGCGGCATGGCGCAGCGTTTCGTACGACGGGCTGAAACTGGTGGTGCGTGTGGAAGCGGAGAGTGTGGACGAGTATCGTATGGCATACGCATTGGTGGCATGGCACGTGGCGCAGCTTCTTGCCTTTCCCTGTGACATGAGTTGCAAGAATCCCACCCGTCCTTGCTTTGCATCGTATGATCCGGAGGCTTTTTTTCGTCCGGATACCGAAGTTTTTCCCTGGCGGCGCTTTGTGACGGAGCATCCCGACAGGGTGGGGGAGATTTTGGCGGAGCTGAAAGTGAAGACCCCGGCAGGTGCGTCCGGGCCTCCCGTTGCGGCTTCGGGCATGCTGCACACATTCTTCAACGAGTTCCTGGAGCAGAATCCCTTTGTGGATGGCAAAAAGAATGAGTTTTTGTTGAAGCTGGGACGTATCGCCCGCTATAAAGGAGTGGGCGAGGAAGAGTTGGCACGGCTGAAAACGCTGGCGGTGGAAAGGCTGGCGGGTATGGGGTGTGCCGCCGGGGATATACCTCCGCGCATAGACTCCGGATACCGGTATGCCGACATGAACAAGGGGCCCGAAACACCTGCTTCCAGGGCTCACAAGGCTCAGGGCTCACCTATGCGGTATTCTGAGCCCAATGAGGGGGAGGAAGAGGTTGAGTTAGAGAAACTTGAGGCTGACAAGTTGCGTCGTGAAGTTCCGTGTCTTCCGGATGAACTGTTCGACCGTTTGCCCGACTTTTTGAAGCGTGGTTTGACGCACGTCCGCAACAAGCGCGAGAGGGATATTCTGTTGCTCTCCATGATTACCAACATCAGCGGTTGTCTGCCGGGGGTGAGGATGAATTATGGAGGAATGGTTTATTCCGCCGATCTCTACCTGGTGGCTTTGGCCGGTTCGGGCAGAGGAAAGGGGGTGATGCAACTGGCGGCAATTCTGCCCGCAGCCATTCAGGAGTATTACGATGAATTGAACAGGAAGGATGAGCGTGAGTACCGGCAGAAGCTGCTGAAGTGGAATCTGGAGGAACGGCTTGCCGCTCAGGAAAAGAGGGTTCCCGATTTGGACCAATGCCCGGAGATGCCGGTGGAACGCATCCTGAAGGTGGCTCCCAATATTTCAAAAAGCCAGTTGATACTGGCTTTGGAGGCGGGTGGAGCGGTCGGCTTGGTGATGAATGCCTCCGAGCTGGACATGATAAGTTCTGCCATGCACCAGGAGTATGGAAAACATGATGATGTGATGCGTGCCGCCTCCCAGCACGAGGAGGTGTCTTCTTATTTCAAGACGGATCACCGGCTTGTTGTTGTGAGTGACCCTCATCTGGCATTATGCGCTTCGGGTACTCCCGCCCAGTTGCATAAATTTATTTCTTCGCTGGAGAATGGAATGTACAGCCGTGTGGCTTTCTATGTGGGACAGGCCCACTGGGAGTATAAGTCGGCAAATCCCGGCAAGGCCCGGCTGGATATGCGCGCTTATTTCAAAGGGATGGGCGAGGAGCTGCTGCGTATGTTTATCTTTCTCTCCGGATCGCCTACCGAGGTGGTTTTCACCGAGGAACAATGGAAAGAGCATACGGAGCGTTTCAGAACGTATCTGCGTGAGGTAGTGGCGGAAGATGATGATTCTCCGGGTGCCATTGTGCTGCGCCACGGACTGATGATGTCTCGTATTGCCATGGTGCTGACTGCATTGCGTAAGTGTGAGCCGCAATGGAATACATCGGAGTGGAAGTGTTCGGATGAGGATTTCCATACGGCGATGCAGATAGTGGATGTGTTGCTGGAACACAGTTTGCTGCTTTCCACTTCCATGGATGATACTGCCGGAAGAATCAGGCCGGTAAAGGCTTTTTTCAAACTGCGTCCCGTTTTGAAAAAAATGCCGCGCGAGTTCACCTATTCGGAGCTGATGGCGGCTGCCAATGAAGCCGGGTTGCCTACAGCATCCGTGAAACGTTATTTGTTGCGTTTGGTGTATTATCAAATCGTTGAGAAAGAGGATGGTAAGTATAGAAAGACCGGCAAATCTTGGCTCAGAAAACCGCCTAAGTGAGCCCTGAGCCTTGTGAGCCTTAAATGCAGGTGAAAAAGATCCTGTTGTTTTCAAAAAACAACAGGACCTTTCCGGTAAAACAACAGGGGATTTTAAAAAAACAACAAGGTCTTTCGATGTAGACAACAGGTTCTTTGGGAAGCGTATGTCCTAAGGTTCTCCCAGATGCCTCACTATGATTGCCACTTCATGCTTCAGAAAGCTGTGGCGGAATTTGTTGTAGCCCGCTTCGTTCAATTCTTCCTGTAGCAGCATGTTTCTCCGCATCCAGCGATACAGGGTTTGCAGGGCTGCCGCGGCAGTTCGCCCCGGGCTGTATAGTTCTGCCAGTTCCGCTTTGTCATACGCTCTGATAATGAATGCTTTTTCTTCTTGGTTCATGTTCTTTTATCGTTTTGATTATAGGGTAAAGATACGCAAAATGTCCTTGTTTTCCTACTCTCTCTGTAAGTTATTCTCGACATTTCCCGACAATCTCCTACGCTTCTCTACAAATGTCTACACGGGGCTTCCGGTTCATCGTATCTTTGTAGTGTAATCAAAAGTCAATCATAGCCGGCTTAGTGGTTAACGCTTGATTACCAGTGTGTTTCTTAATTTGCAAGTTTTAATTTTTAATTTGAAAAAGTATGGGAAGAACAGTTTCTTATTCGGTGGTAAAGCGTAATAATCCGCTTGATCAGGATGCAGTGCCTAAGTTTTATGCACAAGCTCAGGCCAATGGCCATGTAGAGATTCGCGAAATGGCGGATCGTATTCAGAAAACCTGTACGGTGACGCGTGCGGATGTAATGGCTGTGCTTGTTGCCTTGGAGGATGTGATTATGGAGGCTCTGGAAGGGGGCGAGATCGTAAGGCTTGCCGATCTGGGCACTTTCCAGATAGGTCTGAGCGGAAGAGGTGCGGAAACGGAGGATGCGTATGATGTGTCGATGATTAGAAAAGCGCGTATCAATTTCCGTCCGGGTATTGCGCTAAGCGGTATTCTGGCAGCACTGAAATATACGAAAGTGGATAAATTGCCGGTGAAAACGAAAGGGGAGCAAAAGCCTGCTTAAGTAGATGGCGGACAAGTGTTTAATTTTAAAAAAAACTGTAGGATGAAAGGTAAATCTGTTTGGAGCACTATTTTGAAAGTGGTGATTGCAGTAGCTACGGCTATTGCGGGTGTAGTAGGAATCAGCTCGTGCATAGGGGGATGAGGGTGATTAATCTGATTGTTGTCCACTGTTCCGCCACAAAGGCGGACAGGGACTTTACCGAACAGGATTTGGAGGTGTGCCACCGCAGGCGTGGAATGAACGGACCCGGATATCATTTTTATATCCGCAAGAACGGGGATATAAAAACAACCCGTCCCATAGAGAAAATAGGGGCGCATGCGCGTGGACATAATGCGCAGAGTATCGGGATATGCTATGAGGGGGGAATCAGTGAGCGGGGCAGGCTGGCGGATACGCGGACGGTGTGGCAGAAACATTCGTTGCGTGTACTGGTCAGGGCGTTGCTGGTGGATTATCCCGGTTGCAAGGTTTGCGGTCATCGGGATTTAAGTCCGGATTTGAACGGAAATGGCGAGATAGAGCCTGAGGAATGGGTGAAACAGTGTCCCTGTTTTGATGTTTCGAAAGAAAAATATAGTAAATAATATTTATATATTAAAACGTAATAAGACTAATTCTCTTTCTAATGTGTTAATATTTTAACAAATTCAGAAGAGAATTAGTCTTATGGTATTATGTAATTACTTTTGAAATTACTTTTTATTTACATTTTCAGTGCCATATCCATAGCCGTAACCGTATTTTTTACCGTATCCGTAATACTTGCCATACTTGCCGTATCCATAGTAATATCCGTACTTCTTTTTCTTCATGTCCAGTCCGTTGATAAGGGTACATAGGTTGGGCAGTTTTTTCTGTTCGCTCAGTTCGTTGATTAAAGTATAATCTGCCTTGTGGGTGTAGTCTGCCCGGCACACATAGATGCTGGCGTTGGCTACGCGCGAAATCAGCAGGGTGTCGGTCACCATGCCGATGGGGGCGGTATCCAGAATGATATAGTCAAAATGCTTTTTCAGTATGTCGATAGCCTGAGGCAAAGATTCACGTGCCACCAGTTCGGTCGGGTTGGGAGGAATAGGCCCTCCGGGCAGAATGGACAAGTTGGCATTGATGCGTGAAACTTGTACCAGCGACATCAGGTCGGTATGTTCCGGATTGGCGAGGAACTGGCTGATGCCTTGTTCCCTGTGTGATAAGTTGAAAGCTTTGTTCAGGCTCGGCTTGCGGATGTCAAGCCCCACGATCACGATTTTCTTTCCTAATAAAGCCAGACTGACAGCCAGATTGGAAGCGATAAAGGTTTTGCCTTCTCCTGTGGTGGTGGAGGTAACCAATATGACTTTCTCGTCGCTCCTCATCATATAAAGTACATTGGTGCGTACATTACGGAAGGTTTCGGCCATCAGGTCGTTTTGGTTTTCGTGTACTACAATGCTTTCTTCTTTTCCTTTATCTTCCGACAGGGGTACATCGCCCACAATGGGAAGGGAGGTGATTTTTTCCACATCGGCGCGGCCCTCTATCTTGTATTTTAAGAGTTCGATGATATAGATGACAACTACCGGCAGGGCGATTCCCAGAATCAGTGCTACCAGATAAATCATCTTTCCTTTGGGAGATACGGGGATGGCGTCTGCCAGTGCTTCGTCCACCATGCGGGCGTTGTTGGCGGTAGATGCCAGAGTGATGGCGTTTTCTTCACGCTTTTGCAGCAGCATCAGGTAAAGACCGGCTTTGATTTCCTGCTGGCGCGAGATGCTGACCAGCTGGCGTTCCTGTCCCGGAGCATTGGTGATGCGTCCGGCGTATTTGCCTGCTTGGCGTTCCAGATCCGCCTGGGTGATGGCCAAACCTCTTTGTACGCTGTTGATGGTGGTCAGCACATTGCTGCGCATGGCGCGGATGCTGGCATCCAGATTGACTACCACCGGGTTGTTTTCCTGGGAGGAACGGAGCAGGCGCTTGCGTTCCAGCAGCATCTCGTTGTAGCGGTTGATCAGCTCGGCAAGACCGGTATCTGTCAGGCCCACATTGACCGGAAGTACTTCGTAGGCATGATCCGGATTGTTGGCATAGCCGGCCAGGAATTGTACCAGCCGGAGCTGGGTGCTGTTTTCGGCACGTTTCTTTTCGTATTCCGAGTTTTCACTCAATGCCAGTTGGGCGTCGCTTTTCAAGTCGGTGAGCCCGGCATCGCGCTTGAAGGTTTCCAGTTCCTGTTCCGTGGTTCCCAGTTCGCCGTTGATGATTTTGATACGTTCATCAATAAATTCCGCGGTCTTGGTAGCCACTTCGTTTTTGTCATCGTTGGCATCCCGGTTGTAGACTTCCACCAGCTTGTTGATGAAATCCATGCCGCGCTGCGTATGCGTGCTCTTGACAGAGATCTGTGCGATAGTGGTGGATTTGGAAGTAGGCTCTATGCTTAATGCTCCCCGGTAGGCGTTTGCCACACTGCGGGGGGAAGAAACCGTAGCCATGATTTCCTGCGTGCTTTGGACGGTTGTGGAGTCTTTAGGGGTAAAGCTGAACGTGCCCGACGGGGTGGTCAGCAAGGCGGGCAGCTTGTCGAACTGCTTGTTGTATTCCTCTTCTCCTATCCGGAGTTTCACATTCAGCTTGTTGCCCGGCTGCAAGGTCAGGTGAAGACGCGCGGGGGCGGGCAGTTTCTGGGCTTCTTCGGGGGTAATCCATACTTTCACAGGGGAACTTTTGTAAAGTTCGATGTCATGGAAACTGCTCTTTGTGGCATAGCTGATGTAAAGATCCAGCTCTTCCACCACTTTTTTGATAAGCGTGCGTGATTGCAGGATTTCCACTTCATTGTCAAAGTTATTGATGGAGGAGTAGAAGCCCAGGTCTTCCAGGTCGGCCATGCCGCTGCTTGCTTTGCTGTTCTTGTCATTGTCCTTGATGATGACGGATGCCGAGATGTTGTACACCGGCGGGGTGTAACGTAAATAAAGCCAGGCTCCTGCTATGCACAGCAGGGTGCATGCCACGAACCAGGGCCAATGGATGGCGTATTTGAAAAGAATCGCTTTGAAATCGGTCTTTTCTTCTTTTTCTTCCAGATAAAGGTCGTCGTATAAGTCTTCTTTCATAGTTCTGTTTATTTGGTTATGGTTACGATCAGGCTGGCCAGTGCAACCAGAGTTCCTACTACCGAGAACCAGATGGTGGTGCTGTTGCTGATACTTGCATTCTTGGCTTTGGTCTTATTGGGGGTGACATAGACTACATCGTTCTGCTGGAGATAGTAGTAAGGAGATACGATGATGTCGGCATCGTTCAGGTTCAGCGGAATCACCTGGCGGTTGCCTTGCGCGTCTTCACGGATCAGTTTCACTTTGTCGCGTTGTCCGTATACGGTCATGTCTCCCGCCATGGCGAGCGCTTCCATGATATTTACTTTTTCATTGGTGATGGTGAATGTGCCGGGTTTGGCAACTTCTCCCATCACGGAGATTTTGTAGTTTGTCATGCGTACATTCACAATGGGGTTTTCCTTGATATAGGTTTTCAGTTTTTCCTTTATCATGTTTTCCGCCTGGCTTTTGGTGAGACCGCCGATGTGCAGTGTGCCCAAGACCGGGAAATCAATGTTCCCGTTATTGTCTACCAGATATTGTTGCAGGGATGGTTGGCTGGTAAGGCTTTTGCTGTTTGCCGTGATGGGGGTGGCTACCGTCAGGTTAAAAGGAATGGCGGCATCGGGATCACTGGTGTTCACCGTGATGGTCAGCAAATCTTTGGGCATGATGTGTGCATCATACAGGGGTGTTTGGACATTTGCCATGTTCAGGTACTCGGACCCTTGCAGGTAGGGTACCTTTTTGTAGGCGCTGCAACTGCATAGCAGCAGGGAAGCCAGCGCGAATAGGGTAAATTTCAATCTTCTCATTTTTTGGCTCTCTGTTATTTAAAAAATTTCAGTTTTCAGGTCTTGTTTTAATAAGCTTGCTTGTCTTTGTGCAGCGCGTTTGCCACGGTTTTATACATAATATAAAGGTCGAGCAGGAAAGACCAGTGCTCCATGTACCATATATCGGCTTTCACACGTCCTTCCATGTCTTCCAGTTCGCGGGTTTCGCCACGGAAACCGGTCACCTGCGCCCATCCCGTGATACCGGGCTTGATGAAATGGCGGACCATGTATTTATTGATTATCTTGGAATATTCTTCCGTGTGTTTCAACATGTGGGGGCGTGGCCCTACAATGGACATATCTCCCAGCAATACATTGATGAATTGCGGAAGTTCGTCAATATTGGTCCGGCGCATGAAATCGCCGAATTTGGTTTTCCTGGGATCGTTGAGGGTGGCCTGTAAGGTGTCCGATTCCTTGTTGACTTTCATGGAACGGAATTTATAGCACCAGAATTCTTTGTTGTTCAATCCGTTACGTTTCTGACGGAAGAATATGGGGCCCGGAGAAGTGATTTTGATGGTCACTCCTACAATAAGGAATATAATGGGGAATAATGTGCATAAAAAGAGCAGTGAGAAGATTACATCGAATATGCGTTTCAACATTCTGTTCTCTATTTTCCCCAAGGGCTCCTTGCGGATGCTGAGGATGGGCACGCTGCCTATCATTTCAAAGTGCATGCGGTGGCGCAGGTAGTTGCGTACATTAGGCACGCTGTAGAAATGTATCAGGTTGTTCTCGCAATAGTTGATGACCGGCACGATCTG